>Ga0256404_1008724_pt1 | contig 15020 bp, 1 predicted proteins | sample RumenRJG_01DNA_FD_185990 | JGI IMG/M metagenome (GOLD analysis project Ga0256404, IMG submission 185990) | Bovine rumen microbial communities from Lethbridge, Alberta, Canada - RJG_01 | ecosystem: Host-associated > Mammals > Digestive system > Stomach > Rumen | place: Canada: Alberta | collected...
TCATTATAACTTTATTTCAAGAAATAAAATCGAAGTATTGAGCTATTCAGACATGTCTGTTACCAATTTGATTTATTTCTCTCCATTCGCATTTGCAGGCAGACTTGACACTGCATTATGTGAAGGATGCACAATATCTTACAATGAATTAATAGGCTTTTGTACATTGCCTATGTCAATTATAATTCAGGCAGTTTATGCAAACCATGAAAATACCGTAATTGCAAACAATACCATTTCAAAGGGATCTTACGGTATTAATGTAATGGGAAGCAATGCCCAAGTTTACGGCAATAATGTAAATGGCAGTGCTGTTGGAATTGCTGTTAATGGTGCAAATATTTCAGTTTGTGATAATACCATATACGGTTCAAGTCAAAAAATAGGTCTAGCAGTATATGGCAGTGAAGGCACAACAGGCATTGTTACCCGAAATGATATTTCATATGTTGATGTTGAAGAGGCTTTGCATGTAGGAAACAATCTTGATGTATATGGCAATACTATAAGTGTAGATAATTATGGAAATGCCATAGCTATTGTAGGTAATTATTCTACTGTTCATAACAATAAAGTCAAGTCAAGTCATGATGATGCAGTTACAATATATGGTAATAATGATACTGTTGATAATAATATAATTATTACTAATACAAGAGGAGTATCCATTACAACTTCTGGTACTGATAGGTATTATAATAATACAATATCCAACAATAAGATTACCAGTGACAGTTATGGAATATATCTTAAAGGTTTAGTATACTATACAACTATTTCATCCAATGTCATTGAAACTAATGCTAGTGTTGGTATATATAAGGATATCACTGATGCCATTGCAGATACTGATTCAGACAATATGGTCAATGGTATAATCTATGATGCTACCGCTTTAGTTATTAATGATGATAATTTCTATGAATATTTTGATGAGGACGGATATTTGAATTATACATTCAAGGCAAATGCAACCAAAACAATATTTTTCACTTTCATTTCAAATAAGAACATTTTCTTCAATGAAAAGATTAATGTTGTCAGCAACAAGCAGAATAATTTGTTATTCAATGTTACAATAACCTTTGAAGATGACGCTTCAGGTTCATTGATTAGGGATTTTAATTTTATCAATTATGATAAAAGTGCTGTTGTTTTGGATGGTGTTAATGATATGAGTGTTGTCAAAAATAATATAACATCAATGTTTAAGAAAAAGACTGATTATGACTCAGCAATTTTCGTTTGTGGAGTTGGGGAAGATAATATAATATCAAACAACAATATTTATGTTAATTCAAAAATTGATTATGCATACGGAATCAGTATTTCATCATATAGTCCACGTTCATATATTTATAATAGGGAATTTTCTAAAAATTATAAAATCAACAATAATACTATAATTATGATAACTTCATATATGGGTGAAGCTATATTTTCTGATGCTATTGTTGAAAGTGAAGTTATTGGTAATAAAATCAATATTGTTTCTGATGACTGTGGATATGGAATTGCTGCTGTAAATGTAATCGGCAGGCTTTATGGGTGGAATGTTTCATACAATGAAATAATCATTCATGCAGATAAAATGGCCTACCTGATTGAATTGCACATGTCTGATTCAATGAATATTGAAAATAATTATCTTTTCTCACAAAGTGGCGGAAGTTATGGTATTGCATCATACAGGTCAAATAATATTTCAATTGCAAATAACATTTTGGACATTTTTGGAAATAACATTACAATGGATTATGTTTTCGATGTCATCGGTCAGGGTTGCAGTGCAATTCTAGTTTCCGAGCATTGTGATAATGTAAGCATTATAAATAATACGATTTATTCAAATGGAACAAATCCAATAAATATCATTGAAAATGAATCCATAATCAATTTAACTGCTAATACTCATGTTATTAGTCAATTGAATTATGGCATTTATTTCAATCCCAAATTGAATTCAACTTTTGTCAGGCAAAATGATACATTGCTTTTAAATTTATCAGATAATCAGAAGTTAATAATTGATGTTCCGGTTAATGTTTCAAGTTACAAATCTAATTTGGATAATACTGTGATTTTGATATTCGATGAGGGTTCAAATAATTCCAACATGTCAAATATCAAATTTGTCAACTCAACCATTCAATTGAATAACGTTTCAAAATTGGATATTTTAAACAATACTTTTAATGGAAGTTTAATTTTAATTGATGAAGGATATGGCAATTGTTTGGTAAATAATACAATCAGTAATTCTATAATAAAAATGAATAATACATTGTCAGATTTATTATCTGATAATATGTTCAATATAGATTCAAAATCTGATGCATTAATTATCAATAATTCTCAAAATATTAGTGTATTGAATAATCATTTCACTGGTATTGGTGATAAATTGATTTTTATCAGTTCTTCTAATTCAAATAATTCACTTATTGGAGATAATATAATTCTTGGTAACGCATCTGAAATATTTGGTTATTATGCATTGAACTCCCATTACAATTCAATAATATCTAATGATATTAAAATTAATGGTAATTCCTTAGTTACAAATCAATCAGGTATTTATCTATCAGACAAATCATCTAATAATCATGTATTTGATAATAGAATCATATCCAATTCTTTAAATGCTGATGATTATGCTGTTGAAATAATTTCCGATACGAACCTGTCAAATAGGATAATTGAAAATTATTTGATAAGTGGTAATGGGTCTAAACGTTCCAATTATGCAGTTAATGCCAAATATGATTTGGTAACCGACAATACTCCATACAATATATTCGTATCAATCAATGGTAGTGATATTTATGGTGACGGTAGCCAATCAAATCCTTTTGCAAGCATAGGCCATGCATTGAAAAATGCACTGAACAACGCAATAATCTATGTTGGGGGAGGAATTTATTTCGAATCTGATTTGGATGTTAATAAAAACATTACAATTACTGGTTTTGATGGAAATGTAATCATTGATGCAGATTTAAAACAGCTATTTACTATATCAAAATCAGGTATTTTAACAGTTAACAATATTGTATTTAGAAATGGTCATAATGTGAATGGAGGATCATTATTTATAAATAATGGTTCTTTAATCATTAATAATTCAACATTATGTAATTCCTCTTCATATTATGATAATTCCAATCCTATATTTGATAATGAAGTGGATGAAAACCATGCACACACTATTGACTGCAGAAATACTGGTAAGGGTGGTGCAATTTTAAATTATGGTATGTTAATTATTGATAATGCATTCATTTATGGAAATCTGGCTCATATCGGTGGTGCAATAGCAGATTTTGGTAAGACAATAATAAATTCTTCAGTTTTATATGCGAATCAAGGTGTTCATGGAGGAACGATTTACACAGATTCAGTTCATGATTTGATTGTAAACAATACAATATTTTATGACAATAAAGCAATCACTACATTTGATTATTGTATGATTAGAAAAGCAGTTTCAACATGGTCTGTTACTGGAGTAACATATTCATATTCTTCAATGTGTAACTTACCTGTTGGGGAAGGTGGTGCGATTTATTCCAATAACACAGGCCTAATAATTGATAATACAGTATTCAATAAAAATTCTGCTCATAAAGGTGGTGCAATAGCTACAAAGTATGTTGGAGCATCAAACACTGCTAAATCCAATGTTGATTTGATTATAACAAATTCTTCATTTATAAACAATCGTGCAGAGGATACTAAAGTACGGAATGGAGGTTTTGAAGATAATTATTTATACAACAATAATCATGACGGTGGTGCTGTTTATGGTGCATTCAATAAATTCAATGCTTTAAATTCCAATTTCCTGGATAATCAGGCAGTGAACGATGGTGGAGCATTATATGCACAATCTGGTGATGCATTAATTGACTTGTGTAATATTGTTGGAAACCGTGCAGGAAGTACTGGTGGAGGTTTATTCATTTCAAACAACTTCTTAATTACTAGAACTGTAATCACTAATAATTCAGCAAGATATGGTGGAGCTTTAAGCTATGATTCTTACTATTACTATGGTCATGTCCAAAATAATTTGAATATTTATAATTCAACGATATCAGACAATATGGCTTTAATTTCTGGTGGCGCTATGCGTGTTGGACAAGCTAACATTACAGTGCATCAATCCAACATTTATAATAATTTTGCTCCTGAATCAAGTACTATATCTTCAGCTTATATAACAAGTGACAGCTCAAGAGTAGTTGCGGATATGAGATATAACTACTGGGGTTCTACACAATTAAATGGACGTCCAGCTAATGCTGATGATTCTGTTTACAATTTCCCTAACATGAGACTTGGTTCCAGATTGAGTGAAATTGTCTCATGGATTACTCCAAAAGAAGATGAAGATAATGGTGATGGTCCTGCATCTCCAGTTAATCCTCAGGATACTGGAGGTGATACTCCAAGTGTGGTTAATCCTACACAAACAAATTCACATTCATCTACAAATGCAAATATTGGAAGGGGAACTGGAAATTCCGGAGGGGGTTATAGTGGAACTGTAATCGGACCGAATGGCAATCATGAGGGTCAGGGATCTAATTTGGATGATGGTGATGGTGGACAGTATAGTGGTCCGGGATTGCCTAATCCTAATCCGTCAGGAAATTTAATTGACGATGTGGTGGCTAAAGTTATTGGCATTCCACTTCCTAGTCCAAATCCTAATACAAATACTGGAAATCCTGAGTTTATCTATCAGAATATTCCTTCTTACAATCCAACAAACAATGATAATTCTGTTAATCCAGATATAAATTCTGGTGGAAATGGAAGGAATAGTAATATAAATGCACAGAATGGTACTGCTCAGGGTAATAGTGTAAGTAAGGTAAATAGCTCTCAATTTGACGAGTCTTTAGATACTTTTGGTTTAGTATCCAATGCTATTTCCGCTACTTCTCCATCTGCATCAAGTTCCGGAGAATCATCAGAAGGTGAATCATCTTCATCTTCCAGTTCAAGTGATTCTTTAAATGCATATGAAATTGAGGATAAATCTGTAGATAAGAAAATTGATGATGATATGGCAATTTATTTATCAATATTGATTGCAATTATCGTATTTTTCTTGTTAATATTTGGTTATAAGCGAAAGAGTGATGATGAATATTAAGTCATTCTTTTTCTTCTTTTTTTAAATAGTTTTTTATAATACTTCAAACATAACTTAAAACATTATGGACTTTTATCATTAAAATGATAAAATTTTGAGGTGTTAAAAATTAAATATAATAATATAATTCTATATTTTTCATTATTATTAATTTTTATTCTTTCATTATCCTTTGTTAGTGCTACAGAGGAAAATATAACAATATCACAGGATTTAATATCAAATTCTGTTGATAATGTTATAGGAATAAATCATAATGAAATTTATGTAAATGTTTCAAATAACGGATATGCGAATGGTAGTTATGATGCTCCATATTCAAATTTAAACGAAGCTATTCAATCTGGTGGAGATAATTCAACTATTATTTTGATGGAAGGTACCTATAAAGGTTCTTTAAACAATGCTTTAACGATTGATAAGAATTTAACTATACAGTCAATGTCAGGAAATGTTGTCATTGACGGTGAAAATAAATATGGATTTTTCAATATTTTAAATTCCAATTCTCTAAAATTGTATCATTTGACTTTTATCAACGGTTTTGCTGATGTAAATTCAAAAAATACTGCTATCATTACAAATTATGGTGATTTGGCTTTAGATCATGTATCATTTAAAAAGATGAGTTCTTTTATGGGTCTTATCTTTAACAATGCTGATTTAAGAATATATAACTCACAATTCAGTGATATTTCTTCTTCAACATTGGCTCAGGTACTAGTTAATCTTGGAAATGCATCAATTGCAAACTCAAATCTTAATTTCAAATCAGGCAATGGTGTGGATGCTACATTATATAATGCTAAATCAATCAGCGTTAAAAACTCAAAAGTTGGACAATTGCTTTCTAATTATGATTATGATAGTGGAAAAAATTACGGGATTAACATCAATGTTGAAAACTCCATCATTAACAATTTACAGCAAGAAAATGGAATTTTAACTTCATTCAATTCTACCTTTTGCGAGTTAAGAATTCACAATTCCAATGTAACTTTCAATAGAGTCACTACTTTAAGCGGAAGATTTTCAAATTCCTTTTTGTTATCTAACTCTACATTAAATGCTGTTTCATCAATATTCAATGATGGGATAAATTCATTTTCATCAAAAGTTAATGTAACTTACAGTATTATTTTGGGTACTGTCAGTGGCAATGGTGGTATAAGTGAAGTTTATGCTCCTTTAAACTGGTGGGGAGATAATCATGGTCCTAATATTCAATATGCAAAAACTTCTGCAGATAATTGGATTGTAATGACTTTTGAAAATAAAAATTCACCAATTCCTGTAGGAACAGCGGATCCATTCACTGTTAGTCTAAATAAATACAGTGACGGCAAATCATTATTCAAATTGGATGATGTGGACTTGCTTCCTATAAGGCAAGTAAAATTTGAATCACAAAACGGAAGATTCCAACAGGGTAGTGCATTTTTATCAAATGGTGTATTCAATAATTATTTATTGGAAAACACGGAAAGTTCACTTGTTTATGCAATAATAGACTCTCAAAGACTTAGATTAGTAGTTGGTACTGGATTAACTGATTATGAATTGTATGTCTCTCCAACTAGGGGAAGTAATGGATATGGTGATGGAAGTTATGAATCTCCTTACCAAACATTGGACTTTACAATCAACAAGGCATTAAATGGAAATACTATTTATCTGCTTGATGGGACATATTCATACAGTGCCAATTCTAATTTGGTAATTAATAAGAATTTGACTATTGTAGGTTTAGAAACTGCAGTAATGAGCAGAGATAACGCACGAAACATATTCAGAATACAATCCTGGGGAAGCCTTACAATAAAAAATATTACTTTCACGGTTCTTTCTCAAGGGTATGGTGATTCATTATTTGTGGTAAACGGAGGTAAATTGGCTATTGAAAATTCCAAATTTGAAAATATTGAATCTGCATCAATTATTAATGGTGAGGGAGTAGTTGAAGTGGTCAATTCATCATTTTATAAAAATAAAGGTTCAATAATGACAGGTAGTGCCAGTTTTTATGTTAATAATATTACAGTAGAATCATCTTCAAAATATTATACTAATGTAATATATAAAAATTATAATTATCTATTTCCTATTGATGGATCTATAGAAATCTACAATTCAATTTTTAGAAAAAATGAGCTGGGTATTATTTATATGCATCCTATTGTAGTATTATCTGCATCATTGTCTGAATATTCTTCATATTTAAGTTATGCATATGTTGAAAATTCATCATTTATTGAAAATACATTCAAGTTCAACTCCATGAATTATTACTCCGATACCTATGGATTTTACATTTCAGAAGACCACGGTTCCTTTGCTGGATTTATTAATAATTCTGTATTTGTAAATAATTATGGTCCTTTAGGTCGTTTTAACTCAATCAATTCATCAGTTTTTGTTGGAAACAAATTAGCTGCCATAAAATCATTGGAAGTGAATAATTCCTACTTTGAAAACAATTCCAATATCATAAAAGAAGGAAATTCATATAAAGGGGATGGCCTTGTAACTGCAGATACCGTTATAAATTCCACATTCATTTCAAACAATGCGGCTTACGGTGGTGCATTATACAATGCAAAAGAGGTTCATTATTCTGTCTTTGTAAATAACAGTGCTTATTATGAAGGTAATGACATATTTTCATATTCTGGTGATGTGGACTATTCATCTAATTGGTGGGGTGACAATCAAAAGCCTAACTCCAAAAAGATCTATCTGTTCTTAGGCAATTTGAAATTGGACAACTGGATAATAATGAGTTTGGTCAACCTATCTAAAGACAGCATAAAAGTTGCTTTAGATTCATTGGTGGATGAAAATGGGAAAGTTGTTAAATTAAATTATGTTATTAATCAAAGACCTGTATTTTTATCATGTCTTAATGCAATTATACAGCCACTTAATTCAACACTCTCAAATAATATTCTTTATGCAAACATTACTCATGCTGACACCTCAAAAGATGTGAATGTTTTTGCAAGAATCGACAATCAGATTCTTGATTTATCTTTAGTTGATACAAGTACAATGATACTGATGGAAAATTCAGTATTTTATGGTGGAAACAACAGGTATGGATTTAATCTAATCAATGTAAATTCATATAAAATATCAAACCAGACATTGACAGTTGAAATTTTAGATTCTAAAAACAAAACAGTAACATTTGATGTCATAAGCGATGATAACGGATACTGTGAGTTTAATTTCCAGTATCCAGTAGGTTTATATACAATAAATGTCTATTATAATGGAAACGGTTATTTCGAAGCATCAAATAATACTGCATATGTCAATGTTTTATCATCTCCAACATATGTTGTAACTCAAAACAAGACATATTACGGTAAAAACAATAATTTCAATGCAATTTTGAATGATGTGAACGGTTACGGAATAATAAACAGAACAATTCATTTCAAAATAGTCAATTCAAAAGGTGAGATTAAAACTGTTGATGCAGTTACAAATGAATTTGGCCGTGCAGATTTATTGTTGAGTCTGGATGTTGGAAAATATAATATTGAAGCAAGCTTCAACGGTGATGCATGGTATTTGCCTTCAAAATCAAAATCACAAATAACCATTCGTCCTGTAAATTCAACCATTGATGTACCGGATGTCGTATTTTATGGAACAGGCAATGTCTATAACATCACATTGAAAGATGAGCATGGAACACTGATACGCGGTGAAAATATCAATGTTGTAATTACACAGGGAAATCTCTCAGATAAGTTCTCCTTGAGAACAAATAATGATGGTGTTGCACAGCTTACGATAAACTATCTTCCAGGCAATTATAATATTCGGGCAACATATGCTGGAGATAATATTTATGGATCAGCTGAGGGTTCAGCAGTAATAACTATTGAAAAGGTTATTTCAATCATTTCAGGATTCCATCATGTAACAATACCAATAAACGGAGTTTATGATGTTGTCTTGAGTGATATGTATGGCAGATTCATTCCAAATGAAACAATAATTATGAATTTATACAAAGGAAACGTAATTAAAACTTTAAGTCGTGTTACTGATGGAAACGGTGCTGCAACATTTGTAATAAATGAAAATGAAGGTTCATATCTGGCAACTTTGGATTATGCAGGAAATATCTGGTATGAAGATTCAACAGCTGCCGCTACAATTATTGTAAGCAACAAAACTGTAATAGAACAGATTTCAATGAATGCAAGTGACCTGGCACAATATTATAGTGAGAATAAATACTTTGTAATTTCATTCAATGACCCTAATGCTTTCAGTCAGTATGGTAAAACAATTCTTGCAACAATTTCTTCAGATAAAATTGTAGAAACATATAAATTGACAACTGATGCATTCGGCCAAGCACGTATGCAAATCAAGCTCCTTCCTGGTACTTACAACATTACTTATCGTTATACCAATGAATATTATGGAATATTTTGTGAAAAAACTAATAATATTCTTGTTTATGATATGCCGACTTCAATATATGCCTCTGATGTTATAATGAAGGTTGGAGACAATAAGTATTTGGAAATATTCTTGAAGGATAAAAATAATCATCCTTTAACAAATATGCCAATAAATGTTGATATTAATGGTACAAAATACAATGTAACAACAAATAATGAAGGATTGGCACGTTTATTAATCAATAAAGGAATTGGAAATTATTTGGCTTCATTTTCTATGAGTGCAGCTAATTACATATCATCCAAATCTGATGCTCGAATATTGGTTGTTGATTCAGATAAAACCTCAACTTATCTCAATGGAAAAGATCAAACGACTTGTGATAATGAAAGTTTAGAATTTAAAGTTGTTTTAAAGGATTTGTTGGATGATCCAATTACTGGAGCAAATATTTTAATCAATGTTTCAACAGTAAATGGTGAATTAATCAATTCCTATCAAAAGAATACGGATAATTCAGGTGAAGCATTATTCAGATTCAGGTTAAAATATGGTGATTATCTGGTATCTGCTGCTTATGCGGGTTCACAGAAATACCTTGAAAGCTTTACAACAAATTATATTAAGGTTTTACCTTCAGATAACTTAACCAAAACAATTTTAAAAGGCAATTTTTTACAGAACAACACCTATGAAGTTATTCTCATTGATGAATATAATAATCTGCTTTCAGGAAAACAAATAATATTTAAAATCAACAATAAAAGCTATTCTGGAATAACCAATGAAAATGGAATTTCTACTGTGGATTTAGGATTCATTGCAGGTACATATACTATTTATGCTATCTTTGGTGGGGATAACACTTATGAAAAATCAGAAACTTCAGACTCTACTGTTATTTCAGGCAATTCAACTTACTTGTTTGTATTTGATCTGGTTAAATATTACAGGAACGGAACACAGTTTTATGCACAGCTCTTAGATTATTTAGGTTCACCCTTGTCTGATAAATTGGTGACAATATCCATTAACGGTACAAATTACACTAATATGACAGATAAAGATGGTTGGGTCAGCTTAAAGATAGACTTAAAGCCAGGATTTTATAATGTGGTCACATCATATGTTACAAATAATGCATCAGAAAATGCATATAAGACATCCACAATCACTGTACTTTCTACAATCATTGGTCAGGATTTGGTTAAATATTATATGGATTCTTCAAAGTTTAGTGTTAGATTGTTGCAGGGTGACGGAACTCCTATTGCTAATAAAAATATTTCAATGAACTTAAGCGGAATATTTTATACCTGTTTATCTGATGAAAATGGAACTGCTAGATTGAATATTAATCTGGAGCCTGGAGAATATACTTTAACAGTTCAAAATCCTTATGATGGATTGCTTGAATCTTTTAAGATTACTGTTTTACCGTATTCAACTCTTAAAAATTCCAATTTCAAAGGAGTTTTAATAAATAATACGTATAAACTTTCTTTGGTTGATGATAATGGTGCAGGAATTGCCAATGCTGCTGTAAATGTTAACGTCAATGATAAAATGTATAATGTTTCAACTGATGATAATGGGGATGTGTTCATCAATTTAGGCTCAAACGGCGGAATATATGAAATTCACGCAATATTTAACGGAAATCCTGCATATAAAGAGTCCAGTTTTGAGGATACTGTAATAATATCTGGAAATCTCACTTATATTTTTGCTTATGATGTTGTCAAATATTATAGAAACGGAACCCAGTTCAATGCACAGCTGGTGGATTACTTGGGAAATCCATTGTCTGGAAAAAGAATTAACATAACTATTAATGGACAAGAATATGTCCGTACCAGTGATAAAGGTGGATGGATTACATTTAATATAAATTTAAATCCAGGTAATTATTCAATTGCCTGTGCATATTATGCAGATAATCCTGAAGAGAATTCATTTGCAGTTGCTAAAATTACTGTTCTTCCAGTTATTTTTGGAGATAATCTGGTAAAATACTATAAAAATGATTCTCAATTCTATGTAAAAATTATTGACGGTACTGGTTCTTCTATTGTCGGAAAAAACGTAACTATGAATATCAATGGTGTGTTTTATAATAGGGTTACGAATGATGAAGGTATTGCTCGGTTGAACATCAATCTTGTTCCTGGTGAGTATATTTTAACGGCATATAATCCATACGGCAATTTTGCAGAATCATTTAATATCACAGTTCTTCCAACAATAATGGGTGCAGATATTGTGAAATATTATAAAAATGATACTCAGTATTGTGTGCAATTATTGGATGATAAAGGTAATCCTTTAGTCAATAAGAATGTTACAATGAATATCAATGGAGTATTTTACACACGCACAACTAATGATTTAGGTATTGCTCGTTTGAATATCAATTTGGCTCCGGGGGAGTATATTTTGACTGCAATCCATCCAAACGGCCTTAGAATCACTAACAAAATTACTGTTCTTCATGTGCTGTCTGCTGATGATTTGAAGATGAAATATCGGGACGGAAGCAAATTCAGAATACTTCTTTTGGATGGCAATGGAAAGCCATTTGCTGATAAATCAATTAAATTCAATATTAATGGGGTCTTTTATAATCGTATGACTGATAAAAATGGATTTGCTTATTTAAACATTAATTTGATGGCTGGAAAATATATAATTTCTTCTAGTTATAATGGTTGTACAATTTCAAATACAATTATTATTAATTAGGAGATTTTTTTTCTTTTTTTTCTTTGAATATTTTCTATTTTATTTTATATTTTTTTTGTGTTTTATTCTGTTTTGATTATGTATTTTGGGATGTTTTATATAATTTAACTTTAAAAAATATAAATTTTACATTATTTTTATATATTATAATTGAAAAATTTTAAATATTATTTTATTAATATATTACTTCATATCTTATTTTCATGATTTTTTTTATGAATTTGGGATATGCATACATTAAATTTAAATCAATTATGTTTGTTAATTATTAATTAATGATTGATAAATATTTTATGTAAACGATTAGCTTCCTTTTGGGAATTAAATAATTTACGGAGATAAAAAATTGAAATTAAATAAAATAATGTTAGTAAGCTTAATATTACTAACTATATTATCAATAGGTGCAGCAAGTGCACAAGATAGTGATAATATACTTTCAGCAGATGATTCTGCAGGAAGTATCAAAGAAATTTATGTAAGTGACACTGGGGAGGATACCGGATCAGGTAGTCAGGCTAGTCCTTATGCTACATTAAACAAATCTATTTCAGAAGTAAATTCTTCTGATAATGCTGTGATTCATGTTGGTTCTGGAACTTATTCCGGTGAAAGCAATACAAACTTACAAATTAACTTAGCTCATAGAAATTATACTGGATCTCTTACTTTCATTGGAGATTCAAATGGGGGAACTATTTTTGATGGTGATGACTCAGCACCAATATTCAAATCAATAAGTGCTGACTCAATAGTGACTTTTATAAATATTACTTTTACTCATGGTAGAACTGATATGGGTTCAGCAATCAGGTCATCCGGAGATTTGACAATTGATAACTGTGTATTTGAAGAAAATTATGTTACCAATTTAGGTGCGATTTATTCTGAAAATGGTAACTTAACTATTAAAAATTCTAAATTTTACAAAAATTCAGGTAATCAATATGTAGATTTATATTTCTCCCATGAGGGTTTAGTAACTTTAATAAATAACATATTTGAAAGTGGTACTGCAACAAGTAGCTGGGCAGACACTCCTGCAGTATATGTAGGTACTGGTAAATCAGTTATTAGAGGAAATACCTTTAAAAATTTAACCAGTTCCAGAAGTGCTGCTGCACTGGCTGTAAGATACAATAATGGGGATAATATTGCGAATATTACTGACAATACTTTCATCAATTGTACTTATACCGGTTCAAATGGAGGAATTGTATTTTTCCAAAATTCATACCTTAAAAACAATAACTTTATCAATTGTACTTCTACAACTGCTACTCTTTATGCAGTAACTGATTTCAATGCAAAAGTTGCTTTTGAAGATGTGGAAATTGACGGTACTCAATTTGTATTAAAAGCTAATGTAACTGATGATGGTGACAATACTGTTCAAAGTGCAAAAGTCATTTTCAATATTGATGGTAAAAATGTTGGTTCAGCAACTTCTGGCGCAGAGGGTGTTGCATCCTTAACTGTAAACAAATTATTGGAAAACGGTGAATACACAATTTCCGGTACACAGGCATATTCAGATGTCAATCCTTTTGAAGTGACTGTCGTTGACGGTAAGGCAACAGTGAACTTTGACCACTCACCTGCAGAAGTATGGGTTTCAACTGAAGGAAATGATACAACTGGTGATGGCAGTGAAGCTAATCCATTTTTAACCCTTAAAAAAGCTTTGGATTATGGAACTGCAACTAGTGTGGATTTAACAGTGCACATTAAAAACGGTTTATACAATGGATCTGAAAACAGGGACTTAGAATATTCCAATGTAGGAAAAATTACTATTTTAGGTGAATCATATGGAAATGTAATCATTGATGCTGAACATGCAAAATCAGGTACTGGATGGTGGGCATCCGGATCAAACATATTCACATTTGGTCAAAACCTTGAAATCAAATTGGTCAACTTAACCTTAATCAACTGTGAGGGAAATCCTGTCGATGCATATGCATTAACCATGAATGATAATATTGTCATAAACTCAAGTACTGTTCGTGCCCAATCTCCTAATGATGGAGTATTCATTGATAATTTAAAAGTCATTAACGGGTCTGGTCAAGCAATCAATGCTTATAATTTGGTTTTAACCAACTCCTTATTTGAAAACTGTGACGGTAAAACTTCAACAGGTTTATTATGGTTAGCAACTAGGGATGATAATGTAATACGTTTAGAAAATAACACTTTTAAAAACAATACCATCGATGGTTATTCTGGTGGTGCGGCATATTATAATCAAGGTGATTTGGTAAGTATCAATAACACTTTTGATTCAAATACAGTAACCGGCTCTGCATCAAATATTGCATATGCCAGTGGTAATCAAATTACTTCAATCAATGATAAGTTTATCAACAACAATGTAACCAGTTATGTTGCTCAATATAGAAGCAGCGGTAATGACCCTGAAATTATTGTAGAAAACATTACATTCATCAACAACAGGGCATCTGCAAACGGTGCAGGTTTAGTAACTACCGGTGCTAAAATCAAAGGCGCTAAATTCATCAACAACACTGCTGCCGGTAATGGTGGTGCAATATACTTATTGAATCATGGTGAAACCAGTCCGGTTTGTGAAATGAGTATTGAAGATGTTACTTTTAAAGATAATACTGCAGCTTGCGGAAATGATATATTCATTGCTCCTAGTGCTGGAAGCAATGTTTTTGCA
>Ga0256404_1008725_pt1 | contig 15019 bp, 9 predicted proteins | sample RumenRJG_01DNA_FD_185990 | JGI IMG/M metagenome (GOLD analysis project Ga0256404, IMG submission 185990) | Bovine rumen microbial communities from Lethbridge, Alberta, Canada - RJG_01 | ecosystem: Host-associated > Mammals > Digestive system > Stomach > Rumen | place: Canada: Alberta | collected...
GACTTTTTATTGTCAGAAGCAAGATGAGAGTAAACAAAAAAGACCACCTTGGCAAGAGGCAGTCTTTATTGTAGTCGATAAACTTGGCAGGCTATCGCCGACAGGTCGGCGATTTGGTTCAAAGTATAACTACACTAAGCTTCGTTTTACAATGCACTTTACAATACCAATCCAGATTCTAAATAGGCGGCTGCAGCTAATCTCCCAATACTTCCTCATACACCCTCATAGCATTGCGCCAAAATATCTTCTCAATCTCCTCAGTCGTAAAGCCCGCCGCTGACAGCGCATCAGCAAGCTTCTGCATCTCACCTGCACCGTTTAATTCCAGCTGATCGTCAATCCCGTCAAAATCTGTCCCAAGTCCAATGGCATCGATGCCGGCAACATTGTAAATGTACCGCGCGTGTCTGACCATATCATTGATGCGGCTCACACCATTCCCGTTCTCTGCCAGAAAATCTGCACAAAAGTTGATGCCTGTCAAGCCGCCGTGCTCCGCGATCCCTCGCAGCATCTGATCCGTGAGATTGCGCGGATGACCCGTAACTGCTCTCGCGTTGGAATGGCTTGCGATCACCGGTGTGTGAGGTCCCACTATATCCAAAATCTCATAGATCCCCGCATCTCCAAGATGGCTGACATCGATCAACATTCCGAGCTCCTCCATGAGCTGCACGGCATCCTGCCCCGCCTTCTTGAGCCCCCGCTCTGTCTCCGGAAAGACATGATACTCTCCGGTTTCCGGATCCCTGACTGCCCGATTCGGAAAAGCCAGCTCATTTTCAAAATTCCATGTAAGCGTGGACTTTCTCACACCGAGATCATAGAAGAAGCGAACCAATTCAGGACTTCCTTTGTACACAGCGCCCTCTTCTATGGTCTTGATCGCTGACAGAAATCCCTCCCGATAGTTGCGGACAATATCCCCCGCAGTCAAAGCCGGACGAATCAGATCCGCATTGACTTCGAGCTCCCTGTCCATCGTATCCGACAGGGCCTTCGCGTACTCAAACGGATCAACGCCTCTTTCCTGCGTAAAGGGCATATACGTAAACAGCGCAAAACATTGCGCCATATACCCCGCCTCTTTCATCCGCATCAAATCCAGATGCAGATTGTTGCTGCGAAGTCTGACGTCTTCTCCCTGGCGTCGCAGCTCGTAGATCTTGTATATTGTGTCGCAGTGCATGTCGATGATTGGTATCATGGGTCTCCTTACAGGTTATAAATTGCATCTTATGGTGCCACTCTGACTATTATGTGGTAAATCTGCAAATGCACTTCACCCACCTCATAATTCATAGCCATACAGGTCATGAATTGTCCTGAAGTAGGAATGTCTTCAGGTTCTCCTAAACAACTATAGTTCTCAGGTGCATACTCGCTTATATGTTCCCGATATCTTTTAGAAAAGCTCGTGAACATCTCCTTTGTACACTCCAAATAAACAACAAGAACACCTTGACGTAACCCCAATGGGTTATAGTTATTAATCAGTTTCGCTATGTGCTTATTGATATAAGCCTTTCTCAAACTATTGGTATTCAATCCTTCATAAACTAAGACATCTCTATCGTCTTTATCTTTAACTACGATATCGCGTTTTCCAACCGTATCTCCATCTGCACTTTTTCCACCGGTTTGCTGATCGCTGCAATTATAGCCTGCCGCTCTAAGCTGCGCTGATACGAATCTATTTCTGCGGTCTTCAAGATCTTTCGAGTTGTCCTTGCTTCTGTGATATGTCGTCACGTTCTGCATTTCTTCAAGTGCTTTGATTATAGATTGGAGCAATTTATCGAATATAGGCCTTTCAACATCATAACGACGAGCTATAGAACGGTAATCAATCACACACTTCACTGTTGAATCAAATTTAGTGTATATTTTATTACGCAAATTTCCCATTACTTCATCAAATGGCAATTCTGTCTCAATGTCATTATTGCGGTATGTAATAAACTCCTTAGCAGATATTCCAATACTCTTGTTGATGTAACGAACTTTATTCAATATAGGCGTTAAGTATTCATTAAGATTGTAGTATACGCTCTCGCCATAAACATAAATGTGGAGATCATTTCCTAATGAATGGACATACGCATTCTGTTTCTGCAGTTCATTTTTAAAAACAGCACCTTTATACCAAACATATTGATAATCAATATCACTCTGCATATCAACTATCAAACGGTGTATAACAGTAGTTGGCAAGTATTCATACCTGAAAATAAAATGGAGAGCATCCTTTGGAATATCTGCAACTGATTTCTTCGCATCTCCATCACACAACATAGGGAAGAATTCTGATCCATCTTCCAGTCGATATGACAGTCTGAAGTTCCTTATGACTCCCAGTATATAATTAACTTCTGTTCCCTCATATCGCAGTTCAGAATCTACTCTTTTAATAGTCACTCCATTTATTTTGTCATTTTTTAAGAGATTGTATAAATCATTATGTGAGATTACTCCATTATTAGAAACTAATTGCCCGTTTGTCACTATAGTATAAAGTGCATTTAACATCCATTTAGGGTTGAGGAGCATATAATCAGAAGTTGAACGATCTTCATAGTAGCAAAAGCTTACCCCTATGTCATGAAATAATTCTACCAAGTCATCATGTATCTCTTGGTAGTCCAATATATTGTATGATGAACACTTATCAATGAATTGCTTAGTGGTAAGGTAGTGATCCGACATCGACTGAAGTTCCAAAATCAGATTTTTCCACGTTCTCGGTATTTTCCTGTTAACCGTAGGCAGATTCAAAACAATGCTGATAATGCTGTTCTGCAGCTTCTCTAGAAAGACTTTGGGCTTATCTTTTTTTGCTGACAGTCGTATGACCTTTTTTATTTGACTACTGTAATCGTTAGTTATGCCGGATTCATCAAACCTCGGATGCTCATTCTCATCAGTCTTATTAATCACCATCAAAACAGGCGCGTTTGGCGCGAAAGCCTTAATGTTCTCCAACCAATACCTCGCACGTTCATCCATCTGATCATCCTGTCTTGCATTCAGAAAGACAACATAGACTGTTCGCTCTGTCAAAAACATGCGGTGCATCGAATGTTGGATTTCTTGTCCGCCAAAATCCCAGTAATTAATCGTAATATCAGAGTTTTTTAGTTTTCTTTTGATAATTGTTGTCTTGATTCCAGGAGTTGATTCGCCATTAAAATCTTTATCATCCAAATACTTTCCATCTTTCAATAATCTTTTTATAGAATGTGTTTTTCCGGATTCTGCATCTCCCAGGAAGATTACCTTACACTCATTTACAGGTACTTGATCTGTATCTCGATAATAGGATTGGATTAGTTCAGTGTTTTGGCCAAAAATCTCAATCGGCTGATCTTTGAGAATCAGACCGTGTATATATATCCCTGAATGTTCATACCATTCATTGTCCTTACATTCCTCAGTAATGAATCTTAAATTTAAATCCAATATTTCTTCAGGTATTGCAGCAGTTTTTGAGTTCTGTAAATTCAGCGAAGTTAACGATTTTAAATCTGACAACATGCTAATATCACTGATCTCTGTTTCACAGAGATTTAGCCTTCTGAGATTATTAAGTTTCCTAATACTCTCTGGCAATGCAAACTGCTTATTCTTGCTGACATCCAGTTTAAGGAGATTGGACAAATCACCTATGCTATTAGGAAGGGTCGTGAGCTTAGTTTCACTAACATTCAGATTCCGAAGGTTAAACAATTTCCATATGTTTTTCGATAAATTGGTCAGTCCCGTCTCACTTATATTTATGCTTCGCAAACTGGACAGGCTCCAAATACTTTCAGGCAATGTGTTAATCTTCGTACCGTTGACACTCAAATATTCTAGACTAAACAAATCACCTATACTATCAGGCAAAGCAGTAAGCGGTGTCCAGCTGGCATACAGTCTTCGGAGATTATAGAGATTGCCTATGCTATCCGGCAATGATTTGAGATTTGTCTTGCTTACATCCAATCCCCAAAGGTTGTATAAGTCGCCTATGCTGTCCGGTAAGGTAGTGAGCTGCGTTCCACTGACATTAAGATATTTGAGACAAGACAAATCCCCTATGCTATCTGGCAATGAAATCAGTTGAGTCCTGCTTACATTCAGGTATTCCAAGCATTTTAAATGTGCTATTGTTTCCGGAAGAATAATGATATTTGTATTCTCCAAATTCAATGAGCGAACTTGATTAACTTTTATAGGCTTCCCTTCATCAGAATAGCCAATAATTGTATCACTATTAACCGCTTTATTCTTCATTTCAGCCAGTTTATTCAGTAACATAAGGTCAGTCATTAAAGCTTTCTCCCTCTTACCCTATTCTATGAAACCGGTATTATTTCTTGTAAAGTGATTTAAAATGCATCTAAACTGTCTAATGTTTTATCAAGTGTTTCGTAAAAATCAACAATTGATTGGACTTCTTCCATCAAACTCACATCCAACTCAAATGAAGACATGATTTCTTCAAGTGGATCTTCCTCATATCCAAACTTTTCTTTATAAAGGATCAACTCCTCTGCCAGTTTTTTTATTCGCACTTCAACAAACTCATCAAGTTCCTTGTCAGAAATCTTTCTGTTTACCTTAGACAAAATACTGTCAAGTCTCTCATCAGAAAGAGAAAACTCATTTCGTACCTCAGAGTACTGTTTATAAACATAGAATAGCCTCAGATTATCCTTAATGAGTTTTATATCTAAATCGCCAAGACTCCTTAACCGGGACCTTGTAAATCTAGCAAGAATCTCCGTGTCCCCTTCTTCGTCAACAATAGCTGTCCATTCATCCCCCTTCTCATCAGAATTCACAATTCCTAACATATACATTTTGAAAAAAACACTGTACGCGGCGAGCGCAATTACCTTCATTTCTTTTACTTCTAAAGAAAATTCAATCGGGTAAAGTTTGAACATTGTGTCTTCCATATCCTGAAAAAGAGCTGTGCTCTTACGCATTATTCTCATCATATAATTCTTATGTTCTCTATCAATCCTTTCTTGAGTCCAATGTTCAGCTTCCTTTATTTCTGTAAAGTCAAAACCATTCGGCCCAAAAATAAAGGAATTTTGAAGACAAATCTGCTTTCTATAGCTACTGTAAGAATCACGGTTTAAGCTTGCCAAATAGTCGAATAGTTCTTTGCCACGAACGAACATTCCATTATGATGTCTTTTTTTGTACTCGTTGATTTGTAAATTCTTCCAGTCACGAGGAATCAGATTAATAAAGTATTTATATATATCGCCAGTCCTCTCGCATTCAATAACGCCTATTCGGAGAGCCTCATCAATCTTTTTGGAAAACATATCCCTCCGGTATTCTGATTCCAATGTGGTGTCATTGCTGTTGAACGAATTGCCATATCGCGCAACATTAATTGAAGGATAGTGCAACCATGAAAGTCCTGTCCCGTAGATTTTATTAAGCTCTTCCATTGCATTATTGTCATTTGACCAGGTAGGATACACTATTCTTTTTTCTTTTAGATGTGCTTCTTTGATAGTTTCCTCCATCGTTAGTTCATTATACTGTGAGTAGCCTGTGTCCATATGTAAGGTGGGAATTTCCCCAGAATGGAGATGAGTTGTTTTATCAACCAGCTGTTCATATGCGTTTTCCCATAATTCAATATTCTTGATATCGCTTAACGCTTCTGCCACCGATGTCTGATAGAACAAAATTGAATCAACATCAAGAGAATACATGAATATCGGCACATCTTGATCTGAATTGTAAAACTTCTTAGTAAACTCCTTCTTTATGATTGGTCCGGCCTCTATAGCATCTAGAGTTCGAGGAAGTATGATTGCTCTGTAGGATTTCTGAATTGTTCCCTGCTTTTTCTCCAGGCAAGGTCGGCTCCTTGTTAATAACTGCTCAAATAAGAAGTCGACAGTATTCTTAATTTCTCCCTGTACGTCTGAATTTGTTGTTTTTTCTGCCACATGATTGAAATAGTCTACTATCGTAAGTTCCAACCCATTGTTTGCCTGAGCATTTTTTCCAACCTGGCAACTCATACTCATTACTTCATCATAATGCTCACGAGCTACACCCGCTTCGTTACTCGTCCATACCTGCGTATTTTCATAGAAATCATTGATTAGATAGTCTCTGACATCTTGAATTTCTATACTCGCAAGTTTATTGTTTATCTTTTCTTTGACCCACGTATACACTTCCCGATTACTGCATAGGTTGACTTCATTTGCACATCCTCTTTGGTTAGCAAAGGTCCAATAATCGTCTGTATTCAGGCTGCTTCCGACGCTATCATAGTATTCTGAAACCGTTTCAAGGACATCTGCAAATCTCGAAATGGACCAAATAAAATCCATTAGTGGTATCACAAAACTACTATGCCAAATTCCATTTTCTCCTGTCATATTTTTAGATACAGCATAGCGGATATTTTGTATTTCATACGCCTTTACAGCTTCTTTCCACTCAGTCAATTTTTTATGGGAAAGATTCTCTTCGAATCTGCCAAACAGAGACTTTATAGGTTCAGGCCTTCGGGGCATAACCCCTGCTCTTTGGGCTAAAAATCCATTCATCACATAATCTATCTGTGTTTTGAGGCAATACTCCACAAAATGTTCACTTCCTCCATGCTCATTGATATTCCCCGTTCCGTTATATAGATATTGCATCGCTCTGGGGCCATATTTTCTCATAACCCCCTGTGCATTATGTTTCAATAACTCAATCTCATTTTCGATGGTTAATTCCATTCTATTTATCGCATTGTTAATATTTTCATTGACGCGAAATCCTTCAAAATAATGCCTAGTGTTCCCACACACAACATCGTCATAACTTATTTCAACATGATTATCTCTGAGACTACACAAAGAGTTCATTTTTGCATTCAATTTATTCCATAGAGAACTTTCCCTTAACTCCTGTTCCTGCTTTAGCCCTAGGAGTTCCCTCATTGCCTTCTCATAATCCTGTATGTTCAACGACTTATCTTTCGTACAAAAACAAGTGCCTGTAAAATTAGTCGCCGCCACATTTGTTCCATTCACATTTGGCTCATATAGCCGTCTGCTTACAGTTCCAATCACATGAGGGATCACAATTTTTTCAGGAATTGATGCCCGAACATATCCAATACTACTATACATACGAGAATCTTCCGGGCAAGCATACACATTTAGGATCCCATGATGGGATATAACATTATTAGCGATTACTTGCATTCGCATCGTAGCCGAATTGCTATAAAAAGAATCCTGATTATAATACGTATTACTATCAGTATTCATGGAATTAACAATTGTTTCTGCAATTGTTAATGTAGCTTCATCATAATCTCCGGATACAAGTACAGGATAATCAAAAGGGATATTCGCATTGGTCAATTCAATGTTGTTGTACGGATTGTTAGAAAATATAGATTCCTTCCGCCCTGTCTCCATAGGAATGCTTTCGAAGCTTTCAAGTTCCTTTAATGCTGCATAACCATTTCTGTACAGTGTCATTCTATGTACATGCGAAGGGGCAAATCTCTCTACAGTGTCTGGCATCATGATATAGCCGTACACCGTAACATTTGCCGGCCTCGGACATGCTTGTTTCGCTCGCGCAGCTACATCGATAAATATTCCACTTCCAGTACCACCGGTAATACCCGTTAGTATCAATATATTGACACGCTTACTTTGTAGGGCTCTCCAGTCTTCGTAGAAATACCGATTTATTTTATCCCGTAATAGCATATCATTGGTAGTTCCGCCATTTTGATCATATAGCTTTACTTTTGCTATTTGTCTGACTTGGCTTGCACCTTCCGGGGCAAGCAGTTGTATCGGAAAATCCCGGTCAATAAATCTTCGATGGAATTGTCTATTATCATAATTAAGGCGTACCTGCGCCCTTGGAGAAGATATATTCAGTGTATCAATCCCCTTGTGGCTAAGCGGTTCGAGTTCAGTTTCTGAAGTATCAACTGCAAGAAACTTAGTATAGGCTGAATAACCAGGCTCAAGTTTTTGGTTAGCAATATTGAAAGTCTTTAAAAGTGCTGCTATTCCGCTTCCACCGATACCGATAATTAATGTAAGTTTGTTCGTATCAACTGCTCTCTTTTGTGAACCACCAAATAAAGTTCCTGAGCCAGTATCGACAGTTCCTATTTCAAGCATGTTCAGAAAATCCGCTTTGATAAGATCTCTTCCACTTATAAAACTTTGCATATCTATTCCTCTCTTGCAATAATTGTCCGGTATTCCAAAAAGCTAATACTTCGGTCCCTGATATTTCTGTTAACTAAAAATCTTAGTTATCAATTATTTTTCCGGCACCATATACTGTTCCAGTATCTTCGCAATATTGAACGCTATCGAATGGTTATTTGTCACAATCATAATGTCTTTGGCAGCATTATTATTTTTAAGGAATCTTATGCTTTCATTGATCACCGATGGCATAATGAAATCCACAGGAATTCTCTGCTTACCCGATCCAAGAGGCGGCAAGACGATTCGTTCAATTCCAATTCCCATAATCGATGCTATTTCAAGCATTCTGAAATATGCTTTAATGGAAATAAGCATTGTATCTTTCAACTTTTTCCAATCACCTCCATCTAAAGGTGAAGAGCTCATTTCTATGCATCCGATTCGTTTTATCGGAAGTTTTGCAGAGCTTAATGTTTCTTTAGACAGCCATATATTACATTGCTCACGAAGATCAATCTCAGGATAATTAGCCATCAAAGGAACATCAATATTTTGCATATAGAGTGCTTCAAATAGTGTTCCCCTCGTATTATGGTAATTTCGGTAAAAAGCTGAAACCGTCATGATATCTATATCAACATCTAATTCAATTATGTCGCTTGCATGGACGGAAATCGTCTTTTCTCCGTCCGGAGTATATATCATTCTCTTTGTAAGGGCTTGCATAGTTCGGTTCCTTTCTTCTTACTGCATTTGTATGGTAAACGTCAAACCATCCGCCTAACGTTGTAAATAATAAGCGCCGCCTGTTTTCAGCGGCGCGGTTTATGACACTTTGCCGGAAGATCATCTGACCACGGAAGCAGATAATCTAACTTGTTAGTGTCTATATTTCCATCCTTGTCAGCAAGCTTCGGGAGCTCTGTCAGGATATACTCCAGATAGCGGTAGGGATTCAGGCTGTTTGCTTTCGCGGTCTCACATACGGAGTAGACCGTGGCACTCGCGTTAGCCCCTTTTACGGTATTGATGAACAGCCAGTTCTTCTTGCCCACACAGAAGGGGCGAATAGCTCTTTCAGATGCCGAATTGTCGATCGGGACATAGCCGTCTTCAAGGAATACGCGGAGATATTTCTCCTGGTTTACGCTGAATTTCAGACCCGCCGCTGTTTTACCCTTGGGCAGGACGCTCGTATCCGCGAGCCTTTCCTTCACCCACGCAAAGTATTCGTCTACGAGAGGCTTGATCGTTTTCTGCCTTTCTCGTAGACGTTCCTCCGCGGACAGCTCAGAAAGAGTTTCCTCCAGCTTGTAGATCGTCTTGATCCTTGCCAAAGCCTGGTAGGCAATCGACGATCTGATCGCCTTCTGGTTTCCTTTGCCGATCGCTTTGAGGGCATCCGCATAATCACGGCGGGCATGTGCCCAGCAGTTCGCATTTGTCAGCCAGGGGATGATCACGGCGATCTTGTGGTACTGCTGAAGGCTGTCCGTTACGAGCTTTCCATGGAAATCCCTGTAATACTCGAGCGGCCCGTGATGGTCCCTTCCCCGCAGATATTCGAACAGGACTGTCGGCGTGTCCTTGTTGAACTCCCCTGAACGATGGACCCACATATAGTTCTTGTGGCCGGCAGCGTGTTTCTGGTCTTCGGGATCATCCGGGTTATTATCATGGATGACCTGTACCGGAGTTTCGTCCGCCTGAAGGACAGGTTCTTTCATCTGCTCCTCCTTGAACCGTCTGACCAGCGGATCAAGGTATTTACTGGAGATCAGGATGACCCAGTTCGCCATTGTCTGGCGGGAGAGGTTCAGTCCGTTATACCGGAACTCATTCTCGATCCTGTACAGTGGCTGCGCATTGACAAATTTTGCGTTCATGATCGCAGCAATAAGTGAAGGGGTAACGATGCTGTTCCGAAGCAGATCCTTAGGACGGTCGCCCCGCAGGAATTCATCCTGGTGGTCACCCTTTGTACCTACGGCAACATCCACCGTATGTTCTTCAACGGTATAAACCGCAGGCTGGCAGCGTACGCGGATATATTTATCCTGCTTCATGCGCCTCCAGCAGCCCTTGCCGTAGAAGTCATCCAGCTGCTGATCGGTCAGCGGATGCTCATGGGGTTCGCGGGGAAGGTCCTTTACATCCTCCTCGCGCTGTCCGGTCTTTTTCTTATTCTTGACAGAAACAGAGATGATGACTTCCTCTTCGTCGGGTTCGTCAGCAGGCTCTTCCGCATAAGCTTCCGCCTCGTCGAAAAGGTTGTACTGCCCGGCAAGCTGGTCAAGACGTTCCGTCCTGCGGCCATAGAGGTTACTGTTCGCGATCCGGATCTGTTCGACCAGCCTCTCAAGGTTATCGTTCAGCTTCCCGACCTGATCCTGCAGGGAGAGGACCATGCCGACCAGCTCCTTTTGTCCCAGTTTATTCAGTTCTTCTGCTGTATAATTCTGAGCCATGCCGCCCCTCCTCATCTATATCTATTATACAGATAGGGCGGAAAAAACGCGAATCCGGGAACCGTGAGGGTTCGTCATTTTGCCCCTGCACTGGCTTTTGCCGAATGCCCGTGGAGGGATGGAAATATAGAGTTTTCAAAGTGAAGGGCTCCTTCCACGGAGCCCCGGAATGGGATGTAAGGTGCCATTCCGAAGGCGATAAGGAAATGCAGAACGGCATTTCCTGCTGTCTGAAACAGGGAATAAATTTCTCTGTTTTGCACAAAAGTTTTTAACATACCTTGCCGGGACGCACTTCCCGTATCATCTTAGGGAACGGATTGAGCCCCATCATCAGGTACCTGTACTGCTGTTCCGTGAGTTCGGCGGCTTCATCTCTTGAACGCGGCCATACAAACGCCCCGTCTTCCAGACGCTTGTAGAGGAGCAGAAATCCTGTCCCCTCCCATAAAAGCCCCTTGATACGGTCACAGCGTTTCCCACAGAAGAGAAACAGGATGTCCTTTTCGTAGGGATTCAGGTTATATTTGGTGCCCACGATCTGAGCCAGACCATCTATACCCTTCCTTAAGTCAGTGTATCCGATCGCCAGGTATACTTTCCGGACATGCGGATAGGCTTCAGCTAACATGGGAGATCTCCTTCAGGATCCTGCCAAGCAGGTGGTCGGAGATGCTGTTTCTGAGCCCGATCACGACCTCGCCTCTGCGGATCACGGCTTCCGGACGGAATTCATTGAATGAATCAAGTGCAGTAGTTTCCCTGTTATCTGACAGGACAGGGATTTCAGCAAATGCAACTGCAGTCTCCTGTGGTGCGCAGGCCGGGAGCGCTGAAGATAATTTCAGGAACGCCTTTTTCCGAATGCGGCGCTGCCAGTAGTAGTATTGATTCTCGTTAACATTGTTTTGCTCGCACCACTGGGTGATCGTCTGCCCTTCAGGGCGGGACTGGCATTGCTCGATGACGGCCTTCCAGTTAGCAAGGCGAACTTCATGGGTACTTGTATCCACTGTGACCTCCTCTTTAAAAAACTGACTTTGATTTTAAGTTTTTTAAAGTATGCCACAGGTAAAACATTCAAGGAAGGCGCGCGGTTTGACGTTTACTTTGTATGGTGTATAAGAGGTAAACACACCATTTTCCTTTTCGATTTTATCGTGGTTCAATTCAAACTCATGCTATGTTGTGGACTCATCATTTTTTAATGCCTACACACTAGCCAGACACACTCTTTCGTGTCTCTATCACAAAATAAACTGACTTTCTAATAGTATATTGTAACATCATTTTGACCTATTGTGCTTTTTGCAAGTAGAAGCTTGTCGACATGCAGTTCTCCATCGCCCATCAGAATTATGTCATACACTAACTCTTTTACAATAAATACATCTCCGAAAAATCGGCCGCATGGCTGACAGTTTTTGATGTCGGATGCATTAATCCAAAAAGCACCGCCGTAGCGATGCTTATGGTCAAAACTTATTTATGAGTCTCACGATACTCACAATGCTAATAGCTGCTTTTATAATATCTGCTGTGAGACCATCAGGATGTGCCGCACAAGCAGCATTAATACCAATTCGAAATTCACAACCATTACACGGAATATAATGCATTGTTCCAACGCTTGTTTGCTGTTGTCTAACAAGCATCTTATCTTTTGAAGATAATTCTGAAAAAGCTGACTGCTGTTCTTCTTCTGGTAAAGCCCAAAACTCCTTAAACGTCATCTTTATACTTCCTCAGTTCTCTCATAAGCGCTTGCTTCCACCAATATATATGGGCATTTTAGGTAAAACCCTCTTTGTATTCTCGTATATCTGTAACAATCGCAGTGCATAGAAAGTTATGGCCGCCTCTGCATTCGATATCGGTTCATAGTCCAATGACTACTCCTGTCCCCATGTATATTGCTATCTATCTCTGGGACAAAGTCTTCAAGCAATAACCACGAGTCTGTTTCTTCACCTACAAATCTTTTGCCTTCAGTAGAGTTGTAATTAATGGGTAAACAAGGGATATTTCCGTACCATTCATGGGGATGCTCTTTTTCCTTTCTATAGCATCGCAGTCATTATAATCGTTTATTTATGGACAGACAATGTCGTCGGTCTATTGTCAGATGAGAGGAACTGTAACACTCTGTTCTACCGCTCAGAGTTCATTAAGAGGGCCTGTCCATCAAATAACAAACTCCACTATTCATTTATTTACAATCTTTTTCTGCTGAGAATATAATGCTAGAATGAGTTGACAAATGAATATGTTACTTCATTGGGGAGACATGTGTATGAAAAGCTTACTTTCTATTGACGAATTAATAGAACATATGAAAGAACGTGGTATCAAATTTGAAATAATATCAGAGAATGATGCTCGTACCTTTTTAACAAACAATAACTATTATTTCAAACTTGCTTCATATAGAACACTGTATGCAAAGTGTCCTGCCGGTTCTTCACGAGAAGGCCAATACCAAAATCTTGATTTTGCATATCTCAAAGAACTATCAACAATAGATATGTATTTGCGCTATATTATTATAGAAATGTGCCTTGATATTGAACATGCCATCAAGGTGCGGCTTATTAATGCTGTAACTCAAAACAACAATGATGATGGTTATCAACTAATTAAACTGTACCTTAAGGATGAGGATCCCGGATTCAATATATTAAAGAGTATACGGAGTCATAAATCCGGAGAATACTGTAAGGATTTAATACAAAAATACTACCCCTATTTTCCTGTATGGGTTCTTGTGGAGCTTATTAGTTTTGGCGATTTATTACACCTATGCCGATTCTATGAAAAGACATATAATTGCTCGCTTGTCCCTAATAACAAGTTTATGAATACAATACGTGATTTAAGGAATGCATCCGCTCACAGTAATTGTCTTATGAACAAAATGACTGTACAAATGGAGGCTACAAAGCAGCCAGATTCAACCATCACTTGTTTCGTTAAGGGAATGAGTGGAATCTCTGCCTCATCCCGTGCCAAAAACCTTAACAAAACTTTCGTCTATAATATGGTCACACTACTTTATGTATATAATGAACTAATGCCTTCTATAGCAAAACAGAAAAAATATCTCCAATTACAAGAGTTTCTAAATGGGCGTGCCATCAAAAACAAGAACTATTTTAAGAGCAACTCCCAAATTACTGGTGTATACAACTTCTTGAAAAAAGTAATTGACAATCTATCAAACACTGTATAAAATATTAGAACAATTGAAAAACAGATGCTATTCTGTTTTTGGAAAGGGCGGAGACTAAGTATAGTCCCGCCCCTGATTTTTTATTGATACTAATTGATTTGATTTTACATCGCATCCTTGTCCCGTTGTTATACCATTTGATACCTTTCCACCATTACACCACATTGTAATTCAACAATTCTCTCGTTTATCATCTATTACTTCTTCCAGAAGCCCTTTTTACATTTTCATAGATAGAATACAATTGCAATATAATTTATAGTCTATTTGACTATATTAGTATTAGCATTTTCTCTTCACTCTGTCAACTCATTGAGCACTACAAATTAACAAGTATATTGAACTAATTTTTCTTATGTATCCATGTCTTTGTAATATTCTACGTACGTATCTGGTTTCTTTGAACCAAATCGCCGACCTGTCGGCGATAGCCTGCCAAAGTTATTGACCACATTAAAGACTGCCTCTTGCCAAGGTGGTCTTTTTTGTTTACCCTCTTGCTGTTGAAACTAAAAATCCCCATAAATGAGTACCGTTAGTTTGGCGACCAGCATACTCATCTATGGGGTCTCTACAGGTCGTAAAACGGCCTGACAAGCAAGATGAGTATACTTGATTCTGCCTTTCACTTCAAGTGTACTCGTGCTCCTCCTTTCAAAATCTTTCAGTTCTGTTACAGCTGACTTGTTTTGAAAGGAAAAGGACATGAAGTACACTCAATCACAACTCTACAGGAATGAGCTCCGGAACATCAGCGATGTTCTCGAACTCATCAATTACCGCCCCCGCACTATCGACAGTTATCTCCAGTCGATCTTTGAATGCTGTTCCTGGCTTGATTCCACTTACGGCATTTCTCTTAACGATGCGCAGATTGAACATCTGCGGTCATTTCTTCTGCACCTCAAACGCAGTAAAGAAAACGGAGGTCTTGGTTACGCACCGAGATCTGTCAACATCTATAACTGTGCCCTGAAAAAGTATTTCCGCTTTGTTCTCAGAAGGCCCCTTTCTGATAATGATCTCCCTTTGTGCAAGGTGGACCACCCACTCCCGAAAGTTCCTTCAAAGAAAGATGTCATGCATCTGATCCTTGATACAAAGAACCTGAAACA
>Ga0256404_1008726_pt1 | contig 15018 bp, 15 predicted proteins | sample RumenRJG_01DNA_FD_185990 | JGI IMG/M metagenome (GOLD analysis project Ga0256404, IMG submission 185990) | Bovine rumen microbial communities from Lethbridge, Alberta, Canada - RJG_01 | ecosystem: Host-associated > Mammals > Digestive system > Stomach > Rumen | place: Canada: Alberta | collected...
AGCGGTGCATGTAGCTTATGACCATATATATAAATAGGAGGCACGACGTCTCGCCGTGCAGTAACTTGCAGTTCCGTACAGTGACGTGCTGTGGGACGACGCACCTCCTACAGCATTTATATAAAAAATAATCTCCCCTTGACAGTATTTGGCACACCTACATCATAACTTTGCAGAAAATTTAGAATGTATGAATGTATGAAAGAAAAAACTTTAGCAGGAGCGGTAAGAAACTTGTCCAAAAAGTTGCATGCTATCGATATTCTTCGTAAGTTTGCAATCGGAATGACAGTCGTAAGCGACTGCCTCCGGACTTTGAGGATAAAGATGATAAGCATCACGCTGCCGTTTGATTCACGTAAATCTCGCAAGTTCACACGAATCAGTCAATGGATAGCGAGCGATGCCCATACCTATATGGCGTGGGCTGCTCCTGCTGTTTTGTTGATTCGGGTTGTGCGAGAACCTACGTGGGCAAAATGTCGGAGAGTATGCTCACGCCTTCTCTTTCTACTCCTTGCGATCATGCCCCTGACGGCGGTGTCGCAGACGAGCATCCGGGCTAAAAGCACAACATATAAACCTGAGAACTCTAAAACGCATCATACTATGCCACAGATCATCCATTCCGTCGGCGGTATCTCCTCCAAGGGAGAACTCCTCCGCATCAACCCAAGCAACAACGCCATCGAGGTGTCCACCAACGAGGGCCGTTCCTGGTCGCCCCGCTGCACGAACACTTCTTACGGCACCTTCCGTGACCTGCTTCTCGTCGGTCGTGAGATTCTTGCCGTCACCTCCCGTGGTCTCTATGTCTCGACCAACTCCGGCCGCAGCTTCTCACCCCGCTGTGTCAACAGCTCCTACGGCGAGTTCCTCAACCTGCAGGACGAGGGCAGCACGCTACATGCCAACACCACTAAGGGATTGTACTACTCCACCAACGGCGGAAGGAGCTGGGTGAGGAGATAGATAAACAACAATTCACGCATTCTTCATATCTAAAAAATAACGACTTTCAGAGATTCTAAATCCATGACGATTAACAATTTCTTTGATGATAAATTAGATGCTCAAATATGGGAAGAGAAAATCTATCCTTTATCTGACAAAGCAATCAGTCTTGACAAACAGATTGACGACTGCCAAAGCCGTCTGAAAAAATTTTATTATCAAGACGAAGATGGCAATTGTTATCTATTGCCGTATGTTGAAAATAAGCCTAAGGAGCCAGACCATTTATTAATAGGTTCTATGGCGGGTATAGCCTTTGGTGGTGCGGCTATCCTGTCTGCATTAATGTTCTTATTCCATGGTGTAATATGGGTAATACGTAGATTCACAGAGATAGACTGGAATACATTTGGTTGGGCAATAAATGTACTGATTTGGAGCATGATTGTTGCAGCAGTTATTACATTAATAGCTGGAATTATTGATGCTTTCAGATGGAAGGCATATAATGCACATTTAGAGCTTCATGATGAGTATTGGACTTCTGGCAGAAAGCTGGAAAGTAAGCTAAAAGGATTTGAGGGTTCTTTGAGAATAGTCAATGAAAAGCTGGACAAACTTCTAAACGAAAGATTTGATGCACTTTCAACTGCCATAAACAAATCACTTGGACTACCTTTTCCTCCTTCTGGGCTCAATGGGGAAAATTACTTTGATATAAAATCAGAATTCTTTGACCTTATAAAATACCAACAAGAAGTAAATGCCAAGAATAATGGTGCGGAAAAGAGAAAAGGGCTTCGGCGTCTTATGGATGCTAAGCTTGAGTTCTTTTACAAACACACATTACCCATTGGTACTTCAGAGGATGTCTATGGTATGTTTGCTAAGCAATTAAAGAACAAGGGTAAAGACGACATGAATCTGAGAAGTTCAATTCCAACATCAAGTTATATCAAGAAAACAAAAGCGGAGGTGTTGTCTTATCAAGACTGCCTTGATCCTCATGATTTTGATCAAACCCTTGATTATTTCAACTCTATTTATCATAGAAGTACACGGCAAACCCTCTTCTTTTTCCTAACAGATACGGAGAAGAAAGCCAAACAGACAAAAGATATGCTTAAAGTTGTCAAACAGGCAGGGAAAAAATATGACAAGTTGATAGACAAGATAAAGAAAACGGCATATATACTTGATTATGTCCGTACATGTGCATATCATAATGTATATTTAGGAGTAGAACTCGTAAATTACGAGCGCGAAACAACTGCAGGTGGCTCCATGCAAAAGGCCAACGACACTGCTGTCACAGTTCAACATGGTACGAATTCTTTAGAAGTCAATAGTAAAGATTTGCAGTTGGATATAAGGGAGAAAGATGTAAAAAGAACATTTAATAATTTAGATAAAGACATACGCACAACCGCGAATTTCTTGTTCAGTAGCAAAGAGATGAAGGAATGGTCATCTAACAATCTGAACGCTTCTCTTGCTATCGTCGGAGTCAGCGCAGTATTTTCTGCTGCTATGAATTTCGGAGGATATATTATGGACTATTTTAGAAAACTTAGTGCTAATGCTGATGCGCAGTATAAAATGGTTGAATATATGAACAATCTTTCTACTGCGTATCAAAACAGCATTGGAGAAATCCTTCGATCTATAGAACTCATAAATGCCCTATCTAACACGAATAAGGGCTTCACTGTGATTTACGAACCTTTGAGAGAAAAGATTCTTGTAAAGGGTGGTCGGTTCACCAAAAAAGAATTCGGGGCGATAACATTTGCGACAAATAAATATAAAGAGGTAATAGAGTCAAAAATCAGAAATAATGGGAAACGTAGATAATGATAATTTAGAACGCAGTCTCGTGAAAGTCAACGGGACGATGAAGAATTTCGGCGACACAGTATCTTCTGCTATCGACCAGATTACGCATGTGTCTGAAAAGGCAAGTTCGTCACTCAGACAGATCGGAGATACAGCTGATAGAGTTTCTAATGCTGTTGGTTCTGTTAGGGACATTGCAGAATTATACACCCAGTGTGTCGAGATTAATGCACACACAAGACAAGTAGAAGCAATCACTCAATTAAAACTTGCACAGACAGTTGCAAAGTTTAAACTTGGGGAGTTGTTCCTAATACAAAGTTTTGGCGAACGCAATGGGGCTTTACAGCATTATTACAAAGTGCTTGACAAAGCTATTGAAGAAGGAGATACATCTTTGATTCTTGCTTCTATGTCAAGCATAAGCGGGATTGTTACGAAGTCTCCGTTAGACGAACTGGAAAGACTTTATGAAAGATTCGATGACCCAAATGACTCAGGACTTGACTTTTGAGTTATAGATAGCCTTAGCACAGATATTTAGATCAAACTGAAGATTTGTCAACTTTTCTCTTGGTTTCCTCGTCAAAGTGCATGAAAATGTTACGCTAATATCAAAACTGCATCTGATTATGACAGCAATCGTAGGAATTTTGAACAAGCGGGCGGCAGTGTTGGCGGCTGACAGCGCATTGACCGTGGTGAAGGGCGACAGGATGAAGATCTACAATACGACGACGAAGATATTCCAGTTGTCGCAGGACAACCATGTCGCCGTGATGTTCTTTCAGAATGTCGACTTCATGGACGTGCCATGGGAGGTGATATTCAAGCTCTACCATGACAAGCGAGGCGGAAAGCAGTTTGATACCGTCATGGAGTATGCGGAGGACTTCTATCTGTTCCTTCAAGAAGAGAAGTTCTTTTGCAGCAGTGATCAGCAAAAGGATTATCTCGATGGTGAATTGGCCACCTATTATAATAATGTGAAAGCGGCGGCGAAAGACAATATGGAGAAGGAAATCGACGCCATGGATGATTATGACTCTTTTAACGAAGAGGATCTGTTGCGCCAACATCTAAAAGACTGCATCGCAGGTGTTGATGCCTTGGCCAAAGACGCTGGCATCAATCCCGGACTGGAGAAAATCAGCGAGAAGGAGATACGCGCTTACGGCAAGGATTCGTTGGAGACTCTGCAGGAGAGGATAGAGGAGGATGGTCTGCCCAAGGATATGTTTGACGACTGGGTGGAGGGCTTCACCAACTATATCCGCTCACGGTTCTACTATAATGGCACGGGTATCGTCTTCGTAGGCTATGGCAGGAATGACATTTTTCCGACGCTGCTCCCCACCTACGTGTCGGGAGCTTTCAACAATCGGCTGCGGTATTATCTTGACACCGACGGGATGAATGCGATAGGTGAAAACTGTACGGCCAGCATCACGCCCTTTGCGCAAAGCGACGTGATGTTTACGCTGATGAAAGGTATCGCGCCTAATTTCTACGAGAAGGTGACGGACCTTAATGTTCGCTCACTATCGGAAGAACGGAAGAAGATTGCCGCCTTATTGAAAGACGAAAGCGTGGATGAAAACGTTATCAAGAAAGTGATGGACATTGACACCACGGACATAGAGAAGAAGCATTCTGAATCTATGGATGAGTATATGCAGGAGGAGTATATCGACGGCATCGTCAATGCGGTGGAGTCGTTCAACGTGGAGGACATGACGAACATGGCAGAGAACTTAGTGTCCATCACAAGCCTGCAACGTCACTTCTCCTCGTCAGACGAGACCGTCGGCGGTCCTATCGATGTGGCTGTCATCACGCGTTCAGAAGGCTTCGTATGGGTCAGACACAAGGATTTCATAAAGAACTTATAGCCTTAGCTGTTAGAATTCAAGAAAAACTTATGATCATCACATCTTATATTATCGCACCGCTGGTTGGTGGCGTCATCGGCTACGTCACCAACGACATTGCCATCCGCATGCTGTTCCGCCCGCATACGGCGAAACACATTATGGGGTGGCGTGTTCCTTTCACTCCGGGCATCATTCCCAAAGAGAAAGGACGGATAGCGGAGGCTGTGGGTTTGGCCATCAGCGACAACCTCATGAGTCAGGAAGTGTTGGAGAAGTATCTCTTGTCGGACAGTATGGTAGGTAGGGCGCGCACATCGATTGAGGATTTTATTGCCAAGCAGAAAGACAACAGCGAGACGGTAGCGCAATTCTTGGAGCATTATCTGTCTCACGAAGAAGTAGCGATGTTGGCGGACAGTGCGAAGGAAGGCCTGACCCGCCAGATGCACGACAAACTCTCGAATCCCGAATTGGGACGGCAAGTGGCTCATGCTGCAATGACGTATATCGCTGAAAAGATGAATGCAAAGGGAGCCGAGGACATACTCTCTGAAATAGGAGGACTGGTTGGCGGGCTTGGCATGGCGGCCAAACTGTTATTTACGGGCAGTGTCATCAACAAGTTCCTCGAACTGTTGCGTGAGCCCGTAGAGCGATTTCTTGCCAAGAACGTCAACGAAATATTCCAAAAGAATGGTGATGGCATCATCGCTGACCTTGTAGGGAGTGAGACCGACAAGTTCCTTGCCAAGCCGGTGAAGGAGTTGCTCGCCGGTCAGGATGCCAAACTCGCAGATGATGTGAGCACGTTGGTCTCAATCTATAAGACCATCATCACCGACCATCTGCCGAAGATTCTTGAGAGCATCGACATCAGTACCATCGTACGTGAACGTATCAACGAGATGGATATGAACGAGACAGAGGCCCTTATACTGCAAGTGATGAACAAGGAGCTGCGTGCCATCGTGTGGCTCGGCGCCTTGCTCGGTACGCTTATGGGATGCGTAAACTTCTTCCTATAACGTTTTTAATTGCTGATTCAGACAGTTTTTCACGAAAACGGAGATTAAATTTGCTATATAAGATTTTTTGTTTTATCTTTGTAGCACCAATTGATAAGTTTACAATGATAGCAGAATTTAAAGTCAGCAATTTCTTTTCCATACGCTCGGAACAGCGTCTGAGCTTTATCGCATCACGCGATAATTTTATGGAGGAGGAATATATCCGCCCGGTGGGCGACAGCGTGCGATTGCTGAAGATTGGATTGATTTATGGTTCCAATGCTTCGGGAAAAAGCAATGTCCTAAAGGCATTAGCGTATTTCCGACGCTTGATGGTCTATACGCCTTCAGACAAGAATGAGCAGATGAAGTGGGTGCCCTTCCTTTTGGATGATGTCTCGCGCAGCGGACATTGCAGGATGTCCATGACATTCTACCTCGAAGGGAAAAGATACATTCTCTCCGTGGAGTTTGACAACACCCGGATATACGATGAGCAGTTAGATGTCTATCTGACTAACCGACCCACTTCTCTTTATAGGCGAACTTACAATCGTGACACGGACTCTTCGGAAGTGATTTTCAGTGCAAAGACAAAGCTGTCGCAGAAAAGCCAAACTATCATTGAAGGGAATACCATCAACAATTGCACTGTGCTGGCCGCTTTCGGTAAATCGAATGTGGAGCTGAGCCTATTGAACAGCGTTTATGACTTCTTCTCCCTTGCCTTTGCAGATGAACTGACACCTGAGAAGTCGTTGTCTGATTATACTAAAGGACTTCTTGTTAAGGATACAGACGGAAAGTTGAAGGAGTTTTTACTCTACATGCTCCGTGCTTCCGATTTCAACATCGATAACTTGAAATTGGGCAGGGCTAGCGATGAGCGGGAACTTTATTTTGAACATTCAGCCAATGGTGAGAATTTTGAGTTGCCCGAAAGATATGAGTCGCGTGGTACCATCCGTTTCCTTGGCATGGCGGCCATACTCCAGAAGCTATTGTTCACCTCTCGGTTTGTCATGATTGACGAGTTGGAATCAAGCATGCACTATGAACTGCTGTCGTATTTCATACGAGTGTTTCTTGCCAACAGTGAAAACACCTCGCAGCTGCTCTTCACCACTCATGACATCAATCTGCTCAACGAGGACTTCATCCGTCGTGATGCCGTATGGTTTACCGACAAGGGCAGTGATGCGGAGACACACCTTGAGCGACTCTCGGAAATGGGGCTCCATAAGACGATGTCGCCGTATAATGCTTACAGGCAGGGGAAGCTCGTCCGTCTTCCATTCCTTGGCAGTCAGTATCTTGACCTAAACGAGCTTGCAAAATGAAGAAGAGTATAGCGATTATAGGAGAGGGTGAGACGGAATGGTTCTATTTTGACTCTCTGCGTGTGGCATGTCGCTACCCTTTCCGCTTGGCACCAGATTTCCCCGCACATTCAGATATAGACCATCTCTTAAAACTCTCCAAAGCCAAGATGAAGGAGGGCTACGACTATGTCGTTTGTCTGCTTGACATGGACAGACTGAATAGTGTTCCTGCCGAGATGAAAAAATACAGAACGTTCAAGAACAGAAAGGAGAACAAGGGCATTATGTTCATAGAGACTAATCCGTGTACCGAGTTTTGGTTTCTTCTTCATTTTCTGCCTACGTTGCAGGTCAAGCACTACACCTCGTACGAGCAGCTGTTACCCGAATTGCAAAAGTACATGCCCGGTTATGAGAAGACAAAGAAGTACTTTGTCAGAACCAAGCTCTATGATTACTTGGTGAAGCACGGTAATCTTGACAATGCAAAGAAGAATGGCGAGGCACTGAGTGAACTGGCATCATTGCACCCAGAAGACAGAATCGCCTACTCACAGGTGTCAAGGGTGCTAAAGCTGCTTGAACATTTGAAGAGCGAAAATATCAGATAGGGTAAAAATGTTGCCCTATATAGTTTGTCATGTCAACATTTGACACATCTATTACTTATCTTTGCACTTGTAAACCATAAAACAAAAACGATATGCTTAGAGGAATCAAAACATTTGTCTGCGACAACTGCGGACACAAATTCAAGGGAATGGACATCGAGTGGAACGCGACGGTTTTTTCGCAACCGCTGAAGTGCCCTAACTGCGGCAGCTACCACACCTGCCCCGAATCGTTTTTAGGGCTCAACAAGATTATCTACAGGAACATTTGGAAGCAGATGGACGAGGCTCACAAAGCTCCAAACGTCAACCTTTCAACTCCTAACTTCTAACTCCTAATTTCTAACTCTATGGATGTTTTCTTTCAGCCCTACGTGGGCAAGGACTATACCACGGGTGGCATTTTCGGCAAGCGCATCATGGTGCTTGGCGAGAGCCACTACTGTGATGAGGGATGCATAGACTGCGGCAACGTCGCTAATCACCGCGAGTGCAGGACGTTTACCAATGGTGTCGTCGGCGACTATCTCAATGAGCAGAAGCCACGCGAACGGTGGATGAGTACGTTCCTGAAGTTCGAACGCAGCCTCGTAGGACACGAGACCGACTGGCAGGAGCGGCAGCGTATTTGGCAGAGCGTGCTGTTCTACAACTATTTGCAGGTGGCGATGGGCGGACCGCGCAAGGCAGGCTCGGACGCGGAGTATCGACAGGCTGAGCAGGCTCTCTTCAGCGTGCTCGACCAGTACCGTCCACAGTATATCATCGCTTGGGGCAACCGTCTGTGGGGGCAGATGCCTGGCGGCGAACGCTGGCAGGACGGCGATGCCATCTCCATCGACGGCTACACGGTCAATACTGGCAGCTACGCCCTCAGTGGTGGCGGACGCGTGAAGGTCATGGCCGTCAATCACCCGTCAGTCGGCTACTCATGGGACTACTGGCACAAGGTAATAGAGACTTTCTTGAAAAGATAATTATCTCCTGTGACAACTTTTGGCAGTAACAAGCATTAGCTTTGCACACAGAAACATAAAAAACGAAGAATATGAAATTAGCAGAAGCTTTAAGCCTTAGGGCCGAACTGAAAAACAAGATCAACGCGCTCGGCCCCCGTATCAGGGAGAGTGCGAAGATACAGGAGGGCGACGAGCCGGTAGAGGATGTCAATGAGCTGCGCAAGGAGCTTGACGACTGCCTCAATCAGATTGAGGATTTGATTTACCGCATCAACATGACCAACGTACACGCCACCATTGACGGGGAGTCGCTGACACGACTGATTGCCCGCCGTGATGTTCTGTCCAAGCGTGTGGCCATCATGGGGAATATCGCCAATCAGATTGGCTCCAACGATATACGCTTTGGCAAGAACGAGATCCGATCTATCCGCACGGTGGATGTCAGGGAGCTCCACAAGGAGGTGGACAAATACTCCAAACAACTCCGGGAGCTTGACTTGAAGATTCAAGAACTCAACTGGACAGTAGAGTTGGTAGAATAAGGCCGTTGGTCGAATAAGACTTCGAAGAGTAGTTTTCTGAGCGCAATAGTGGCGGCAAGACTGACGACAGCACCCAAAGGGCTGAATATCCCCCTTATGCACAGGCACGCACAGCGCATGGGGCACAGGGTACACGGGCATGCCTTATCATATTTCGCGATATGAGGCAGCACAATTCACAGCGCACTACCATTTGCCGACTATTCGGTACAGAAAACGAGGGCGGGAAGAGGGAAGATAGGAGGCACAGCGTCCTCGCTGTGCAAGGTTGTGAGGCGAGACGCCGCACCTCCTACTACAAACAGTTTTATCATATAATAAGATTATGGACAACAGGGCAAAATTTTATTGTTGGCTGATTGGCAAGTTGGAGCGTCGCCGCATGACTATACAAGAGATTTGTGATGACTGGGCGGAGTCGTCGAGCAATATCGACGCCAAGGAACTCAGCGTGCGCACCTTCCATCGCTACCGAGAGGAGATAGCCAATCTCTTCGGCATTGAGATAGAGTGCGACAAAGCCGACGGCTACCGCTATTTCATCCGTCGTGACCGTTATGCCGACACGGAGATATCAGAGTGGCTGCTCAGTTCCCTGCGCATGGCATCGCTCGGCGACATGCTGAAATACCATAGTAAGGTGATGCTGGAGAAGGCACCGGAGAATACGCAATTCCTCGACGACATCATCAGTGCCATTGACAAGCACTATGCTATCCGTTTCCATTATCGCACACCCTACGGCGACGAGAAGGATATGGAGCTCGTCCCCGCTTTCCTCCGTCTGTTCCGTCAGCGGTGGTATGTCATCGGCAACCTGATAGAGCAAAATGACCATACGCCCAAGCCCAATGCCGACGGCTCCGACTTCCATCCCCGTGTGCTGCCCTTCGACCGCATCAACTACTTGGAGATAGTCTGCGAAAAGCAACTGCTGTCAAAAAAGACACAGGAATTGTTGAGCCCAGACAACTTCTACGATGGCTGTTTTGGTATTATCCGTCAGCAGAATCTCTCGCCACGGAAGATACGTATCCGTGCCTTCTATCCGGAGAACAACTACATCGAGGAGGTGCCGATTCACGAGAGCCAGACCAAGCTACGTGATGCCGTCGACGGCTCCTATACCGACTATGAGCTCTACGTCAGTCCCACGCGCGACTTCGAGCAGGAACTGTTGTGGCATGGCAGGAAAATCATTGTCCTCAGTCCCGACGACTTCCGCCAGGAAATGATTGGCATCCTCAAAGACATGGTGAGAAGTTACGAGACTGGCGAGAACATGGTGGAGGAATAGAATTAAATGTAAGAACTATGACAAACGTACAAAGAGTTCTGCCTTTTGGCGAGTGATAAAGGCGGTAGCCTCACATTTATATCCCAACAACTGGTCATCATACGTGGCATGGTCGGATGTATGCAAGGTCGCACCATTTGAGGGCGGCAATCCGTCTGATAGCCTTTATTATGCTATAAGAGACACCTGTACTTGGAGTTATTAGATTCAAATGAGTGTTGTATGCAATAAATCAAGAAACATTAAACGCGTGTGAATGTAGTCATCATCAACTTGTGTAGCATTACGCTCATCTTCTTCTGTTGCATACAAGTATTTGAATCCATTTCTCTCATAAAAAGAAAGTACTTCGGGTTTATTATATGCATCCACGACAAGGAAACGACATCCCGTCTTATTGTCATCATCAAGAAACCACAACTTGATGAAATTCAAAATCTGTCTGCCCACCATGAAGCCCTTGCCTTGATAGGACTTATTAACTCCCAACCTTCCAATAAGGACTGCAGGATATGTACGCAGATGCTTTAGCCCTGGAATCTTACGTTGTACTCTGTTAGTAGAATTCTTTGGAATGAACGTCGTCTTTATACTATCGTTTGAGACCGTGAAGAATGCTACAATCTCAGATGTAGCATTATTAAAGAACACATAGGTCTTGCCCAAATGCTCTTTCCCATACAACAAGGCATGGTTATGAAAGAAGTCGTCAAGGTCGTCATCACCACAAGTGAATGGTAATGCGACTATATCCTCTGTCAAATCAACTCTGACACAATTCTGGCTTATATCAAAAGAATAATCGGTCATTTCGGATTATTTCTTGATTACAAACTTACGGGATCTTTCCTCCATTGCCTTAAAAGCAGCCTTCATCTTCTCTGGAATTTGTGTTAGAGGAGAATTCTTTGCATCTTCGACTAAATTATTGAAATAGTCCGCATCCTTACCTGTTAATACTGGTATGTTTTTAATTGCAATTGCCATAATTTTCCTTTCTTTTCGGCAAAGGTAGCTATTTGTTTTGGAAAAACAAATAAAGATGCCAACTTTTCTTTCGCCTCATTGATATTCCTCTCCTTAAGAATTAGTTAAAAGTTAATAATGAATTTATAAACTATACTAAAACAAATCACCACTTATAGTCAAGGAATTGTCAAAACTCAACAAATTACCCTTGTAAATTATTGTACCATTTACATTGTAACTGTCTGATTATCAAGCAATATTTTATTTCCACATGAATTATAAGATTTGTGAGAAATTGGGGAGAGGGGAGTAATTACTTTCAAGGGGGAATGGAACGGTATTGAGTAGGGGCGGCTCTCCATGGCCGCCCTAACATGCTTGGCGGTAATATAATGGGCGCACTGGATATTTCCAGTGGGCCGATATTTGTAATCTTCTCTGGTTACGGATCTATAATTGGTTAGAGAGGTCTAAAACTCAAGGAAAATAGTCATAGGCATGCTTAAGCTCCCGATGGAGCTATGGTGTGGAAGTGATGGGGCAGCCTTTGCGAGCAAGCTCGCAGTCTGCCCCATAGCTTTAGACCCATTGCTCCTTGGGGAGCATAAGCCTGGCCATGATTTTCTTTTTCTTTTTCCGTTTGAAAATGTATAAGTGATTATGACAGTATAAAGATTTATATTTCCTCTCACCATTGTTCCACGGAAAATATCCAGTGCGCCAATAAATGTCTTGCGGGGTTAGGGCGGTCACGGCGGGCCGCCCCTACACCAAAACCATCAATACCCGCCTCTTGTTGGTTTCGCAGTTCCCTCCCCTTGGGGAGGGCTAGGGAAGGGCTCCCCTTATTGCGGATACACCATATTGGCGTCCGTCATTTTCATGAGCACCTCGTCGAGGAACTTGCGGGCTTCCCAGCGCGCCATCGGCAGGTCGTGGAGCAGGTAGTTGCCGCAGTCGCGTGGTGCAGCGCCGGGGATCTCTCCTTCGAAGTCTGCGATGAAACGGAATGTGCGCTGCATGAGCGGTACGATGTCTTTCGGTTCGAGGTCGCCACGGAGCAAGAGATAGTTGCCCGTCAGGCAGCCCATTGGCCCCCAGTAGATCACGCGGTCCTTCCACTCCTCGTCGTTTCTGAGGAACGTGGCGGCGAGATGCTCGATGGTGTGCAGGGCACCGGCGTGAACCACCGGCTCGCGGTTGGGTTCTTTCATGCGTATGTCGAAGGTGGTGACCACCTCGTTGCCCACCTCATCCTTGCGTGAGACATAGATGCCGCGCAGGAGTTTCTCGTGGTTGATGGTAAAGGATGGAATCTTATTCATGTGTTTTGTATGCTTTTATGCTTTAGTGTTATCGTCGCTTTCAGCGAGTTTCTTGAGGAAGTCGCGCGTCATCTCGAAGCTGCCCTCAGCCATGCGGTTCCAGAAATCGAAGTACTGCGAGGCGTTGGTGTCCTTGAGTGGTACGTCGCTGATGATGCGGAACGAGATGAACGGCGTCTTATAGATAAAGCACGTCTGGGCGATAGCACAGCTCTCCATGTCCACGGCGGTGGCATTGGGGAAGTGCTCCATGATGGCCTGCATCTTCTCGCGCTTGTCGACAAACCAGTCACCACTGACGGTGACTCCCTGGACGACTTTCGATCCCTCCGCCATCTTGATGCTCAAGGCCGTCTCTACGAGATCTTTAGGAGCCTTGAAGCTGGTGGGCATACCCATGACCTGGCCATAGGCGACGTCGTTGCCGCTGTAGACATCGTGGTAGACACACTCAGAGGCGACGACCACGTCGAGCGGGTTGAGAGCAACATCGGCACCGCCGGCGCAGCCCGTGGAGATGACCAGGTCGGGCGCGTAGTTGTCGATCATCTCCACGGCACCAATGGCAGCATTGACTTTGCCAATGCCACACTGCTGCATGATGATCTCGGTCTGACCAATATATCCCCGGATGAAATCCTTGTGATGATGACGCTCGGTCTGCGTCTCGTCGAGCAATGTCTTGAGTTGTGTGAACTCCTTGTCCATTGCGACAATGATGCCAATCTTTTTCACTTATCGTTGATTTTTGTTAGTCTTCTGCACTCGTAAACTCTTTGGCGAGGACAGAAATACGATGCAAAGTTACAAAAAAAAGGTATTATGGCGACTTTTAACGTCTGCTTTTTAACTTTGAGCGAAAAAATATGTAACTTTGCCCATAGAATATAAACGTTTATAGAATATTATGTTATGGAAACATTGAAGAAATGGTTGCCGGATATCCTGGCCATCATCCTCTTTGCCGTCATTGGCTTTGTCTACTTCATGCCTGCTGACATCGACGGCAGAGTCCTCTACCGCGAAGACTCCTCGGCAGGTCGCGGACTCGGTCAGGAGAGCAAACTCTATCTCGAAAAGACCGGCGAGCGCACCCGCTGGACCAATTCCGCCTTCAGTGGTATGCCCACCTATCAGGTCTCGCCGTCCTATACCTCGACCAACTTCTTGGGCAAGATGGAGAATGCCTACCACCTCTGGCTGCCTGAAAACGTGTGGTTTGTCTTTGCCTATCTCTTGGGCTTCTACATCCTGCTGCGCGCCTTCGACTTCAAGCAGTATCTCGCTGTGCTGGGCTCCATCCTGTGGGCTTTCTCCAGCTATTTCTTCATCATCATTGCCGCAGGCCATATCTGGAAGGTCATGGCGCTGGCCTATCTGCCGCCGATGATCGCCGGCATTGTGCTCTGCTACCGCGGCAAATATCTGTGGGGCCTGATCGTCACGGCCATCTTCACTGCCTTTGAGATCAACGCCAACCACGTGCAGATGACCTACTACTATCTCTTCATCATCCTTTTCATGATCATCGCCTGGCTCGTCATGGCCATCCGCGACAAGAAGTTGCCGCAGTTTGTCAAGGGCTCGGTGGTTTGTGCCGTCGGCGCTCTGCTCGGCGTGCTGATCAACATCTCCAATCTCTATCACACCTGGGAATATACCAAGGAGAGTATGCGTGGCAAGAGTGAACTGGTGAAGAAGAATTCCAGTAACCAGACCAGCAGCGGTCTCGACCGCGACTACATCACGCAGTGGAGCTACGGCATCGGTGAGACGTGGACGCTGCTCGTGCCCAACACCAAGGGCGGTGCCTCCGTGCCGTTGGCTCAGAACGCCAAGGCCATGGAGAAGGCTGATCCTAACTTCATGCAGATCTATCAGCAGATGGGACAGTACTGGGGCGACCAACCCGGAACGAGTGGGCCGGTGTATGTAGGAGCCTTCGTGCTGATGCTCTTCATCTTGGGATTGTTCATCGTGAAGGGTCCGATGAAGTGGGCTTTGCTGGCCGCCACCATCCTGAGCATCCTGCTCTCGTGGGGCCGCAACTTCATGGGCTTCACCAATTTCTTCCTCGACTACATTCCGATGTACGCCAAGTTCCGTACGGTGGCTTCCATCCTCGTCATCGCCGAGTTCACGATACCGTTGCTCGCCATGATGGCTTTGAAGAAGATCATCGACGAGCCGGAGATCCTTAAGACCAAGATTCGCTGGGTGTGGGTGAGCTTTGCGCTCACCGGCGGCATTGCTCTGCTCTTCTGGCTGATGCCTTCCGTGTTCTTCCCCGACTATATCTCGGCGCAGGAGAATCAGGCC
>Ga0256404_1008727_pt1 | contig 15018 bp, 14 predicted proteins | sample RumenRJG_01DNA_FD_185990 | JGI IMG/M metagenome (GOLD analysis project Ga0256404, IMG submission 185990) | Bovine rumen microbial communities from Lethbridge, Alberta, Canada - RJG_01 | ecosystem: Host-associated > Mammals > Digestive system > Stomach > Rumen | place: Canada: Alberta | collected...
GTACTGGCTCCGGTCCCCCGCGTCCTCCAGCTCCCCGGGCAGGACCACCTGCTCGCCGTGGAACAGAAAGCCGTTTAGGATGTCGGCGAACACGTCGTTGTGTTCGGCCAACGCCTTTTCCGCGATATCCTTTTCCCCCATCCTTCCTCCTCGCCTAAGCACCTCCCTTCCATTGTCCTCCAGCGCTTTCAAAAAAGAAAACAATTCCCTCGAGCAGGCATGGAGAATAGCGCTTCACGTTCTCACCAAAAGAACATCCAACATGTTGCTTTGCAACAAATTGGATTATTGCCAGAGATTCCAAAGCGTTATCGGAAATCCCCGCCCTCAGGCAATAGTGCGAGTACCAGAACGGGAGCCTGAGCGCTCTTGCCATGCACAGCCCCTCTGGTGACAATACAGGCGTATGATCGCAACATTACTGGCTGAAGAAATCGTCATCCTGTTCGTGATGATGGCATGCGGCATCCTCATCGTCCGCCTCGGGCTCCTGAAGAGTTCGGACAGCAAAGTGCTCTCCATCCTTTGCGTCTATCTGATCCTGCCTTGCACCTTCCTCAAGGCGTTCCTGATTTCCTACAGCCCGGAAATCGCCAGCGGTTTCCTGCTGGCGGTCATCGCCTCGCTGACCATCCATTGCATCCTGTTCGCCATCGTCGCGCTGATCTCCAAACCTTTGCGGTTGACCGGATTGGAGAAAGCGTCGCTCATCTATTCCAATGCCGGCAACCTGATCATCCCCTTGGTGACCAATGTGCTGGGCCCCCAGTGGGTCATCTATTCCAGCGCCTTCGTCCTTGTCCAGCTCTTCTTCCTGTGGACCCATGGGCTCTGTCTGGTCCGGGAGACGAGAGGCTTCGCCTGGAAGGAAATCTTCACCAACTGCAACCTGATTGCCGCCTGTGTCGGACTGGTGGTGTTCCTCACCCATCTGACCCTTCCCGTCTTGGTGACCAGGGTCCTGGGAAACATGTCCGCTGCCGTCGGTCCGATTTCGATGCTGATGATAGGCATGGTCTTGGGCGGCATGAACTGGAAAGAGGCACTCTCCTGCAGACGGATCTACCTGATGGTGGCATTGAAGATGGTCGCATTGCCGTTCGTGGTCGTCTCGGCAATAAAATATTCCCCCCTGGGCACCCTGCACCCAGAGGGAAGCACGATCTTGCTGATCAGCCTGCTCGCCTCCATATCCCCGACGGCAACCACCGTCAGCCAGATGGCCCAGCTGTACGGCGCCGACAGCAAATACGCGAGCACGATCAACATGATGACGACATTGGCCGCGCTGGCGACCATGCCGCTGATGGTCCTCTATTATCTGTCCTGAAGCTTCGGTTCCAGGTAATCGAGGATCTTCTCGCTCGAGGAAAGCACCTTTTCCAGCTCCTCCCCGGTAATCTCGACGATTCCCCACCCTTGGTCGAATTCCTGATATCCGGAAAGCTTGTCCGCCTCGGCGGAAAGACGCTTCGCCTCAGGGTCGAAATCGGAGCAGAGCCGGAGCAACTCCACGCAATCCTGGGTCGGAGGAACCTCCCGCCCATGCAGCACCAGATACGCCTTCAGCATCTTTTCCGCCGCCTGTTCGGCGTGGAAGCAGATCACCTCCGGCCGTATCGGGTCCTCGTCAAGCAGGAACTGGGTCGCATTGAAATCATCCTGGGCGGCGCGCACCCACCCCCGGAGCTCGTTCTCGTCCATGGCCCTCACTCCTCGTCCACGTTCTTCTCTTCCAGCACCTCGGCGCTGGCGGTAGTCTGCCGTTCCATCTTCTGGAAGTCCCGGTTGATCTTGCGCACCTTCAAGCCCCAGACGCAGAGGGACAGGCCGAAGACCACCAAGAGGAGTCCGGCCACCAGCAACAGGGTATGGCCGACCGCCTGGGGAGCCACGAACAGGAAAGCGGCAATCACCAGAGAGAAGATACCGTCGGAAAGGAAGCCACCCACCGACTGGTCGTTGTCTCGCCTCAGCAGGAAGGCATTGACAATCGAGAGAATGCCGCCGATGGCCATCTGCGCCCCCATCAGGTACATGACCAGCTCGAAGCTTTTCTGCGCGTTCATGATGCCCCAGAGGCCAAGGACGATACAGATCAAGCTCTTCAAAACGGTCAGCAGACGGAAATACCCGGTCCAGACAGCGAAGGTGAGCACCGAGCGCAGGGTTCCGATACCGCTGACAATCAGGGCCACCCCGGTCACCGTAGCGATGACGGTAGTCTGGCTTGTCATGACGACGATGCCGAGGATTGCCAGCATGACGCCCAGCACCACGGCAAAAAAGAGATGTCTTGTCAGAAACGAATCTTCATTGTCCATACGAACCTCTCGTCTTCCTACTGTACAGGAAAAGGAGCATTAGGGTAAGGTGGGACCATGCGGTACCCATACCTTTTTCTTGACTGTGACGGAACCTTGTTCGACTTCGACCAAAGCGAGCGCAACGCCATCAAATTCCTTTCCGGACAAATCGGTTTCGACTACGAGAAGGGGATGTCCGTCTATCACGAGGTCAATGCACAGTGTTGGGCTGAGCTTGAGCAGGGATTGATGGACCAGGAGCAGCTCCGGGTCGAGCGTTTCCGCCGGTTCCTTCCGCTGGTCGGCTGCAAGGCCGCCCCCGAGAAAGCGAATGAGATCTATGGGGACGCCCTGGCAAAGGAGGGAATCCCCTACCCCTTCACCAAACCGTTGCTGACCCGGTTGCGGAGCCTTGGATACAAGCTCTACATCACCACCAACGGCATTCCCGCCACCCAATGGGGCCGCTACCACGCCAGCGGGATCATCCCCTACGTGGACGACATCTTCATCAGCGGAGAGCTCGGCTACAGCAAGCCCGACCCGCGCTATTTCGAAGTGGTATTGGCAAAACTGGGAAACCCCGACAGAAGCCTCTGCGCCATTGTCGGGGACAGCCTGACCAGCGACATCCAAGGGGGAAGGAACGCGCACATCCACACCATCTGGTACAACCCTGGACACAAGCATTCAGCCCTTCCGGACGACCAGCTGGACGACCTTACGAAGCTGCCCCTGCATATCTGACCTCTTTGATCTCGAGGTCGACGATAATGGCGGCATTCGGCTCCAGCTGGGGCAGATATCCCGACGCATCCACCAAGGGATAGGGAACCCAGAACCGGTAATGGGCGCCGGGATGCAGGAGCTGGATGCCGTCCTTCAGGAATCCCGAAGACAGGGTATCGACGGTGAAAACATCGCTATGGCCCCGCTGGCTGGTCCCCACAAGCAACGTCCCATCCAACATGGTGATCGTGTAGTCGATGACGACGGTATCGTCCAGACCGATGAGGGGCTTCGTCTCATCCCCCGAGTCGAGCACCTGGTATTGGATTCCGTCCTCCATCGTCACCACCCCGTCCCGCTTTCCGTTCTCGGCGAAGAAGGCGTCCGCCTCCTTCTGATGCTCTGCGGCGAGAGCCTCGTATTCGGTTTTCGCACGGGAAAGCAGCTGCTGCTGGACCGTCCTGAGCGTCTCCTCCATCTCTCCTTGGCTGAACAGAGGATTCCCGTTTTTCGCATCCAGGGCGCCTTGTGCGAAGTACTGTGCGTCAAGGTCGTCGAAGCCCTGCTTGGCGAGCGCCTGGAAAAGCAGGAATCCGTAGGTATAGCTGAATTTGTCGTTCAAGTCCTCCGGCTTGGGAAGAACCTGGCTTGGGGCGGTGGAGGCGGAGGTCGTGGCAGACACCGGAGCCGCGCTCATCACCGCCAATGGAGGAGCTGCGGCACTCCGCTCTTTTTTGGGGACACGGGTACAGGAGGCAAACGTGAAACACGCGGCCAAGGGGCACATCAGGGCATAGAATAACGTTCTTTGCATACCAACTTATCATCGTACGCGCCCGCATCCACCCCCATATGGAATCTCATGGCTGTATCGACATATCCACTGTATACCCAAATTCCGAGTGTAGTCCACAAGAAATGGTATCCTTGCCCTATTGACATACCCCTAGGGGGTATATATAGTATGGCTACCATGAATGAAGCAAAAAAAGAACGAATGGAATGCGACTGCTGCTCCCACCGGACGAAAATGCGCACCCCGGAGGAGCTTGCGGACCTGAACAGGAGACTGAACCGCATCGAGGGACAGATCAAGGGAATCCGCGGCATGCTGGAGAAAAACGCCTATTGCCCGGACATACTGATGCAGGTCAGCGCAGCCAACGCGGCCCTGAATTCCTTCACCAAGGTCCTCCTTTCCAGCCATATCCGCAGCTGTGTCACCCAGCATGTGCGACAGGGCGACGATTCGGTCATCGACGAGCTGGTGGAAACCTTGCAACGACTGATGAAATGAGGCAAAGGAAATGGAACACTATCAAGTCACAGGCATGAGTTGTGCTTCGTGCAGCGCGCACGTCGAGAAGGCCGTCAAGGGCGTCGCAGGGGTCTCCTCCTGCTCGGTCAGCCTGCTGACCAACTCGATGACGGTCGAAGGCTCCGCCAAAAGCCAGGACATCATCAAGGCCGTAGAGGATGCCGGATACGGTGCCAGTCTGCAGGGGCAAGCCAGACAGGCAAGCCACGCCAGCGAGGAGGCGGCCCTGGAAGACCACGAGACCCCGGCCCTCCGCAAACGCCTTTTCTGGTCGATCGGCTTTCTGCTGGTGCTGATGTACTTCTCGATGGGAGCCCACATGTGGGGCTGGCCGGTACCAGCCTTCCTGCAAGGCAACCATGTGGCCATGGGCCTCTTGCAGATGATTCTCGCCGCCATTGTCATGGTGGTCAACCAGAAGTTCTTCATCAGCGGGACCAAAGGGCTCGTCCATAGGGCCCCCAACATGGACACGCTGGTGGCCATGGGTTCGGCGGCAAGCTTCATCTGGTCCACTGTCGTCCTTTTCCTGATGACCGGCGCGGTTCTCGCGGGAGACTCCGGGCGGGTCTTGAGGTTGATGGACGAGTTCTACTTCGAGTCGGCAGCGATGATCCTCACGCTGATCACCGTGGGCAAGATGCTCGAGGCGATGAGCAAAGGACGCACTACCGACGCGCTGAAAAGCCTGATGAGGCTGGCCCCGAGGAATGCCACTCTGGTGGTCGACGGCAAAGAAACGGTCGTTCCCATCGAGGATGTCCAGAAAGACGCTGTCTTCGTCGTCCGGCCCGGAGAGGCGATTCCCGTCGACGGGGTCGTGACCGACGGCGCCAGCGCCATCAACGAGGCCGCCCTGACCGGCGAGTCCATCCCGGTGGACAAGCAGAAGGGAGACCTGGTGAGCGCAGGCACGATCAACCAGTCCGGCTTCCTCACCTGCCGAGCCACCCGTGTCGGCGAGGACACCACGCTGAGCCAAATCATCCAGATGGTCGGAGACGCCGCGGCGACCAAGGCACCAATTGCAAAGATCGCCGACAAGGTCAGCGGGATCTTCGTTCCGGCCGTCATCTCGGTCGCCGTGGTCACCTTGGTCATCTGGCTGGCTGCCGGGGCCGATTTCGGCTTCGCCTTGGCCCGTGCCATCTCCGTGCTGGTGATCAGTTGCCCCTGCGCCCTTGGATTGGCCACTCCGGTCGCCATCATGGTGGGCAGCGGGAAGGGAGCCAAAAACGGCATCCTGTTCAAGACTGCCGCAAGCCTTGAGGAATGCGGACGGGTCGACATCGTCGCCTTGGACAAGACCGGCACCATCACCAGTGGAGAACCGAAGGTGACCGACCTGGTTCCCGCTGAAGGAATCGATGAGAAAACCCTGTTGGGAAAGGCCTACGCGCTGGAAAGCCAGAGCGAGCACCCGCTCTCCAAGGCAATCATGCAGGAGGGGCGGAAAAGAACCCTTCCCCTTGCCCGCGTGACCGACTTCAAGGCCCTCTCGGGCAGCGGACTGACCGCAAACCTGGAGGGGCAGGCACTGGTTGGGGGCAACCAGACCTTCGTCGAGGGCTATGCTCCGATTGATGAAACGGCCAGAAAGGCGGCCCACAGCCTCGCTGAGCAAGGCAAGACTCCACTCTTCTTCGCCCAAGCAGGCAGATTCCTCGGAATCATCGCCGTCGCCGACGTGATCAAAAGCGATAGCGCCCAGGCGATCAAGGAGCTGAAAGGCATGGGCATCAAGGTGGTCATGCTGACCGGAGACAACGAGCGGACCGCCCAAGCAATCGGTAAAGAGGCTGGCGTGGACGAGGTCTATGCTTCGGTCAAGCCGGACGGGAAGGAGGCTGTCATCAGAAGCCTGCAGACCCAAGGCAAGGTCGCGATGGTCGGGGATGGCATCAACGACGCCCCCGCCCTGACCCGGGCTGATATCGGCATCGCCATCGGCGCCGGTACCGACGTGGCCATCGACGCCGCCGACGTGGTGCTGATGAAAAGCAAACTGACCGACGCGAGCGCAGCCATCAGACTTTCCCGGGCCACGCTGAGGAACATCCACGAAAACCTTTTCTGGGCGTTCTTCTACAACGTGATCGGCATCCCCCTCGCCGCCGGAGCCTACATCCACCTCTTCGGATGGGCGATGAACCCGATGTTCGGAGCTGCCGCGATGAGCCTTTCCAGCTTCTGTGTGGTAACCAACGCGCTGCGCTTGAACCTGTTCAACGTGCATGACGCGAGAAACGATAGGAAGAAAACGCAAAAAATTGGCAAGAAGGAGACCAAAAGTATGACCAAGACAATGAAAATCAACGGAATGATGTGCGGCCACTGCGAGGCACGTGTCCAAAAGGCACTCGAGAGCATCGACCACGTGACCAGCGCCAAAGCAGACCACGTCAAGGGCGAGGCGGTCGTGACGATGGACGCACCCGTCGACAACGCAGTCCTGACCAAGGCGGTCACCGACCAGGAGTACGAGGTCGTCGACATCAAATAATCCGCATCATCTGGAGCCACGGCTTGTATATGGGCCGTGGCTCTTCCGCATCAGTTCATGGAATTTTCTTTTTTCCAGAGCGAACTGGCCAATCTACGGGCAATGTATAGGCAATAGAGGCCCCATATCGCCCCAAGCAGGTCGGCAATCACATCACCGCCACTTCGCGTACGGCCGAAGAACGGTTGGATGAGTTCCAGCCCTACACCCAGCACCAGCGCATAGGTAAGCGCTTCGCTGATATATGAGTGGCGGGGCCGACGCCAAAGCCCGAGGGAGAAACCCAGCGCGGCATAGGCCAGGAAATGGCCCACCTTGTCGGAGAACGGCAGCCAACCGGCCACCGTAGGAACCTTCTCGCTTGCCTCCAGACTAAACAGGACAATCAACGCAGTACACATTACCGTCAGGCACAGGCCGGCAAAGGAAACCCATCGGTTCTTCATAAGGACCCCTCCGGATGATACAGATCTCCCTGCCAGGCATCCAGTCGCTCCATGCGCTGCCGCAGCTTGAAGAGGAAAAGGTTCTTTTCGCCGAAATCCCTCGGCGCGGCAAGCCGGTGACGTGGAGTTTCGGCCACCAGGCGCTGGATCACCACGCTCGGGGGAATATGCCTGAGCACTTCGACCGTGTTTTCCAAGTGTCGTGTCATCGACGGCGCACTCACCTCTCCCTCCATGAAATCGTCGTACAGCGCGGTCCCTCCGGTGATATCCAGGTTATGGATTTTCAGTGCCTCGCTACCGGCTGATGCGACCACCCTCGCCGTATGCAGGTAATCCTCCAGTCCTTCGCCGGGAAGCCCCAGGATGATATGGGTGCTGACTGAAACTCCTTTTGCGTGGAGTATATCGCAAGCCCGCTCGTAGCAGGCGACATCGTGTCCCCTGTTGATACGGCGCAGCGTCCTGTCATTGGCACTCTGCAGTCCCAGCTCGACCCACACCTTCTTCACCCTACCTTGGTACGAGGCGAGCAACTCCGCCTTCGCTCCGTCAATCTCGTCGGGACGGGTAGAGACAATCAGCTCCTGACTCTCAGGCAGAGCGGCAAGGGCGGTATCGTAGAGCAGCTTCAGCTGCCCCACCGGCGCATACGTGTTGGTCCAGGCCTGGAAATAGATGCTGTACATCTTCGCCTTGTAACGGCGGGCGACAAAGGCCCTGCCCCGGGCCACCTGGGCCCTGATCGATGCAAGCCGTTCCGCCAAGGGCAGACGGTAGAGCAACACCCGCTCGCTCATCGACTCGTCGAACGAGAACCCCGCCCCGCTCTCCTCCGGCCGGAGATAGGCCGCCTTGCTCCCCGTCGCATCGCAGTAGGTACAGCCACCCGAGCCATCGCTTCTCCGGTTCGGGCAGGAAAAGCCGCCATCAATCCCGATCCGGTAGACCGATCCGCCGTAGCGCTGCATCAGATATGTGCGGTAGGTGTTCCAGCGCTCCATCAGATGATCACACCTACCATCACGTCATAGTTGCAACTGTGGGCGGCGAAGCCCCCACCTGCGAAGACACTGCCAATCGGCGTGGTGACGGCGACTCCCGCCCCTGCCCCGATATCCCAGAAAAGGTCGCCGTGGAAGAAATGGCCGATGGCGAACTGTCCCTCAAAGGGATCCTGGTCATCGAAGACCAGAGCCCCCACTTTCGCCAGCACGTAGATCGGACACCCCAAGACCGTCGCGACCCGGATGCGGTAGCGCATGCACCCCCCAGCCACATCCTGGCGGAGCGTCGCATAGCTGTATCCGGGAAGTCCGTTGACACCGCCAATATCGACATAGGACTGGTTCAGCCCCTCAGACAACCGCAACCAGTGGAACTCCAGCTGGTAGCCCAGCATCTCCCGCTCGCTGCGGATCTCGATATCCTGCCGTAGCAGTGCCTGCAGGCTATAGCCATACTCGGTGCCATCCTTCCACTCGGCCTGGTAGCGCACGTCGGCCCGGAAACCGCTTTGGATCAGGCTGCTCTTGTGCATCGTGTCGACCACGACCGAAGCGTAAGCCCTGCTCATCCAGAAGGAGGACTCGCCATGGTGGATGTCACACCAGCGGAACTGGTTGCCGATGCGCAGGTTGAACAAGTCGGCATAGTCATACAGGAAACTCAAATCCCCCAGGACGCCCATGTCCAGAGCAGCCCTGCGGTCCCCGTAGTCCAGATTGCTGCCAAGCTCGATGGAACCCATCGACCAGACGGCGCTGCCTTCGAACCCGAAAATATGGGAGTTCATCGACACGAAGGGCAATGTGACCGAGACTCCCATGTCGCCGCTCTGCCCCTGCTCGTACCAGAACTTCAAATGCTCGACGGGCCCCATCTGGGTGAAATCAAACTGGGTCCGCAGGTTGAGGGCCGCCCATGTGGCCTGCTCGGGTCCATTGTTGGAGACCCCTGCCTCGGGAATGCCACCGATGGTGAAGCGATGCTGGGGAATAGCATAAGAGGAGGTGCGGATCACCAGCTGGGTAGTCCCGTCCGGCAGGTCCTGCAAATCATAACTCAGAGAGGCAAAACGGTAGGTAGAGCGCAGCCGTTCGAGATATCGGGAAAGCCGCACCCGTTGCTTCTCGTCAAACACTTTTCCCGTAAAGCTGGCGAAATCCTGCTTCTTCAGCCGCTGACGCTGGACGATGGTCGAACGGTCCTCGATCAGGACGTCGCTCACCACACGAGGTTCCACCAGCTGGTAGGCTCCAATGCGTTCCGGGTCGTAGCTGGCAAGGGCACCCTGCGCCTCCAGTTCCCTGGCAAGCGCCTCGAACCGGGGAGCAAGGACCTCGCACTCCTTTCTTCCTTCCGCGACGATCTCCTCGTAGTCTCCGAAGGCCATCGTCCCATACCCCTCGACATGGGGCAAGACCAGGATGTCGGCACCATCGTATTGCCGGACCGCCGGACTCTGAGTGACCAAGGTAGCCACCTGCAAGGCAGCATCGGTCACCGACTGGATTTCCGCCTCACCAAGCATCTGGTGCCCGTTGACATCCACGGCGATCACATAGTCGGCCCCCAGTTCGCGGGCAAGATCGATGGGAACGTTGTCCACCAAGCCACCGTCCATGGCCAGCGAGCCATCCGGCTGGGGATAGGGGGCGAAGATGACAGGCAGGGAAATGCTGGAACGGACGGCATCCACCAGTGAGCCATGGTCGTAGACGATCCTCTGGCCTGTCACCGCGTTGGTGGCCACGGCGCGGAAGGGAATCGGAAGGTCGTCGAAATCGACCACTCCATCCTGTCTGCCATACATGCGGTTCAACAGGTCAAGCAACCGGGAGTCTCCGAGCAGACCCGGAGTGCTGCCGATACGCTTCTGGCTGAAGCCGAGAGAGATGACATTGTCCTTACGGGGAGCAAAAGCCTCGGGCATAGGAAACGGCCGCTCGCTTGCCGGCTCCAGCACGACGCTCATGAAATCGTTGCTCGATGCGAAGGCGTCGATTTCCTTCGGAGTGTAGCCCGCGCTGTACATGGCCCCGATCAAGGCGCCCATGCTGGTGCCAAGGACCATGTCGACCGGTATTCCGTATCTCTCGACCGCCTCGATCACGGCGATTTCCGCGAACCCCTTCGCACCACCGCCACCGAGGACCAACGCGACCTTTGGCCGGGCCGACAGGGGAAGCGCCACCAAAAGCGGGAGCAACCACGCCAGAAACCGCCTGCCCATGGAACCTCACGCTCCCAGCACCGAGCCTAGGATTCCCTGATTCCCGTTCAGGAAGGCAAGGGCGTCCATCTCGTTCTTCTGTTGCTTCTGGAGCCTGCTGACCCAGAGGATTCCTGCGCCGGTCTGCACCGCCAGGCCACGCTTCTTGTCCTTGCGCAGCACCGTTCCCACCGCGCCTTCAACCCCATCCTCATATCCGCTCGTCCCGGTCACGTACAGCACGCCTCCTTGGAAGGTGGTCTGCGCCTTCGGCCAAGGATACAAGGCACGGATCTGGGCGGAAATCTCCCGGGCAGGGCGATTCCAGGAGATGATGCCGTCCTCATGGCTGAGCATCTTGCAGAACGTGGGCTCTCCGCTCTGGGGAGTGAAGACGAGGGGCTTGGACAGCGCGTCGACCACGAAACCGGGAGCAAGACGGGAGACCTTCTCGGTCAGGGACCCATCAGTCTCCGTTCCGTCCAACGGGAAACGCATCTGGGCGCACAAATCTCCGCTGTCCATCTCCTTGGCCAGTCTCTGGATGGAAATGCCGCTCTCGGTCATGCCGCCGAGAATCGCCCCTTGGATCGGGCTCGGTCCACGAAGGACCGGCAAGAGCGACGGGTGGATGTTCAGCGCCAAGTCGAACAGCGCCAGGAACTTCGGCCCGAAGAACTTGCCGAAAGCGAAACAGACCAGCGTGTCGGCTCCGAGCGCGCCAACCGCGCTGCGGGCCTCGCTGCCAAGATGGTCAAACTGGACGACCGGCAGACCGAGCCGCAGAGCGGCCTGTTTGACCGGAGGCGCCACCAGGACCTTCCTGCGGCCTTGGGGCTTGTCCAGACTGGTAAGGACACCCACCACTTCGAAATGTGCGGCAAGCGCCTCGAGCGTGGGAACGGCGATATCGGGAGTACCGGCAAAGAGGATCTTCACTTGTTCCTTCCAAAACGATTCTTCCGTTTGAACAGCTTGACCGCCTGTTCCTTTTCCACCTCGTCCAAATGGTCGATGAACAGGACGCCATTCAAATGGTCGTACTCATGCTGGATGCATCTGCCGTACAGCCCGTCAGCGGTGACGGTAAAGGGCCTGCCTTCCACATCCTGAGCCTGCACAGTGACCTGGCGGGGGCGTTTCACCTCCCGGTAGACACCGGGAACGGAAAGACAGCCCTCCTCCATCATCACCTCATCCATCGAAGTCTGCACGATCTGGGGGTTGATGAAGGCGCGACGCACCTCGTCCTTGATCTCAATCACGAAGAAGCGTTTGGGAATGCCGACCTGCGGAGCCGCAAGCCCCACTCCATCAGCCTTCTCCATTGCCTCGAACATGCTTTCCACAGTCTTTTTCAAATCCTCGTTGAACTCGGTCACCGGCGCGCACTGCTGGCTGAGCACAGGGTTCCCTAGCTTCAAGATATGCAACATGGACCACTCCTCGAACATTTCCAGCTTCAAATGTACACGTATTGGTCCGGAATGCCAACTCTTCAGAGCATCTGCATCGGGTCGATATCGACCTCGACATAAATGCCGGAAGGAACCTTGAACAGGCCCAAGGCGCGGGCAACGACCGCCTGCAATTTTCCGGGACGCAAGCTCCGCAGCAGGATATGGTGACGGAAATAGTCGCCCTTGCGCTCAATCGCGCAGGCATCGTTGCACATCACCTCCACAGCCCCATCCGGATCCAGGCTCCGCACCAAATCCCCCAATGTGGCGCAGGCGGCAACCACCGTCTCCTCCTTCCGGCCCCGCAGGACCAGGTTGACCAGACGGCTGTACGGAGGGAACCCCGTCATCTCGCGGTTTGCCAGCTCCGTCGCGTAGAAAGCCTTCAGGTCCCCCCGCTGGGCGGCGACGATGGCGGCGTTCTCCGGATGGAAGGTCTGGATCACCACCCTACCCTTGTCGTTGTACCGTCCCGCTCGTCCCGAGACCTGGGTCAGCAAGGCGAAGGTGCGCTCCTCGGCACGGAAATCGGGGATGTTCAAGCCGCTGTCGGCAAGGACGATGCCGACCAGCTCGACTCCGGGGAAGTTCAACCCTTTGGCAACCATCTGGGTACCCAGGAGAATATCGATCTTTCCCTCGCCGAAGGCTTCGATGATCTTCCGGACCTTGTTCTGGTGGCTGTCGCTGGCCGAGACATCGGCATCGACCCGGGCCACCCGCTTGCCGGGGAAAAGCGCCTGGACCTCGCTCTCCACCATTTCCGTCCCGAAGCCACTGTATCCGACATCCAGCGAGTGACATTGCGGACAGACATGGACCGGACGGGCATGGTAGCCACAGTAATGGCAGACCATCAGGTTCTTCGACTTGTGGTACGTCAGCGAGACCGAACAGTGGGGACACGTCATCTCATACCCGCAGCTCTTGCAGTGGAAGTAGTAGGAGAATCCCCTCCGGTTGAGGAACAGGACCACCTGCCTGCCACGCTGCAACACCTGGCGCATCGCCTCCTCAAGCTGGGGGCCGATTGTGGTGGAGACACCCTTCATGTCGACGACGCTGATTTCCGGAAGCTTGCCCCCGCCAACCCGGTGAGGCAACTCCATAAAGTGGATCTTCCCCTCCCTGGCCAACTTCCATGCTTCCATCGACGGAGTCGCCGAACCCATGACCAAGAGGGCATGCTCGCCCTGGCACCGCCACTGGGCTACCTGACGGGCATGGTAGCGGGGGGTCTGGTCGGCCTTGTAGCTGTTTTCGTGCTCCTCGTCGATGATGATCATGCCAAGCCGCGGCACCGGAGCGAAGACCGCGCTGCGTGCCCCGATAACCAGATCGACGCTGCCATTGCGGATCCGCATCCATTCCGCCAGGCGCTGGCTGTCGGTCAAGGCGCTATGGAGGATGGCGACCCGGTCGGCGAAGCGCTTCTGGACCATCTTCGCCAATTGGAAGGTCAACGTGATCTCAGGCACCAGGTAGATGACCTGCCTGCCTTGGGCGATGACATGCTCGGCACTGCGCAGGAAGACCTCGCTCTTGCCGCTTCCCGTCACGCCGTACAGGTAATACATGGGATATTCCGCCTGGCCGATTGTCTCGATGGCCGAGGCCTGTTCCGGGGTGAGCTGCCTCACGACCCCCACCTCGTCATCAGCCTCCATGCTCATGGCAGGGACGATGCTCTCACGCTTGCCGCCAGGAACCATCAGGGCAAGCGCCTCTCCCTGGCTGCAGAGATAGAAGCGGCTCATCCACTCGGAGAGTCCGATCTCTCCCGAACCGAAGACCGGCTCCTTGTCGATGACGCGCTTGAGGGGAAGCACCTTGAAGCCGGTGGCATCGAAGGTGGATTGCAACCCGACCACATAGCCGGTCAACTCCTGCCTTCCAAATGGGACGACGACCCGCTGCCCGACAGCGACAACCATGCCGTCAGGAACCTGGTAGGTGAAACTCTGCTTCAGCGGGCGGTCGACCAGGATGGAGGCGAACATCACCGGCCTCGGAGAATCGGGAGACGGAGGATGCCGGCGATACGCTTGATGTCGTTCCAGACATCCCTTTTCAACGTAGGATTGCGAAGCACACCGGCCGGGTGGTAGGTGACCACCGTCGGAATCCCGTCAAGCTGGAACGTCTGCTCCCGGAGCCTTCCCACTCCCTCGACCCTACCCAGCATGGCATGGGCGGCGGTCGCTCCGGAAAGGAGGATTGCCTGTGGCCGCACCAGCTGGACCTGCCGTTTCACGTAGGGAACGCAGAGTTCCACCTCGTCTGGAAGCGGGGTCCGGTTCTGGGGAGGCCTGCATTTGACGATGTTGGCGATATAGACATTCTTTTGGCGGGAAAGGCCGATCGGGCTGAGCCAGGAATCAAGGAACTGTCCGCTCCTTCCGACAAAGGGACGACCGGTGGCGTCCTCGTCGGCCCCCGGCCCCTCGCCGATCACCATCAGCAACGGGTGCATGGCACCTTCCCCGACCACCGCATGGTTCCGCCCCTGGCAGAGCCGGCAACGCTGGCAGGAAAGCACCATGGAGGAAAGCTGCTGCAAGTCGGCGCTTCCGATAGCAACCGGTTTCTCCTCTGCAAGGGAAATCTCTATCTCGGTATGGCGGTAGGGCTCCCCGGTGATGCAGGCCCGCGCCTGGTCGCACAGGTCGGAAAACTCCTTCAGGGCCTCGATCTTCTCTTCCCGTGTCATGTTCACCGCTCCTCGAACCAGGCATACTCGTCCGGGTCATAGCTGATCCGGGCAAGGTAAAGCCCCTCGCTCGGGGCGGTACGTCCCGCCCTGCCGCGATCCTTCGAGTCCAGTATCTCACGAAACGTCTGGACACTCAAACCTTGATGGGCGCAGTCCAGCTGGGTTCCGACCAAAGACCGGACCATGTGATACAGGAAGGCGTTGCCACAGATCGTGTAGGTCAACAAACCGTATCCATAGGAATCCTTGCCCAAGGTCCACTTGCTGACATAGATGTCCCGAAACTTCGAGGGAGAAAGGTCTCCGGCGGCGCAAAAGGTGGAAAAATC
>Ga0256404_1008728_pt1 | contig 15017 bp, 17 predicted proteins | sample RumenRJG_01DNA_FD_185990 | JGI IMG/M metagenome (GOLD analysis project Ga0256404, IMG submission 185990) | Bovine rumen microbial communities from Lethbridge, Alberta, Canada - RJG_01 | ecosystem: Host-associated > Mammals > Digestive system > Stomach > Rumen | place: Canada: Alberta | collected...
GATTCCCGTGTCGTCAACCAATATCCTGAATCGGATGGTTCCGATGTGACGAAGGATGTCAGCGGCCCGGCCTACCTGCTTTTCGTGGCCTCAAACGCACGACATGACTATCTCATCCAAGCAGAAGAATACATCCGGGAATATACGGCAAGTCCGAACCATACGCTGACACAGAAGATTGCCGTCCTGAAAGCCCTGATTGACAAGGACATCAGCAAGGACGCAGATGCCTATATGAAGGCGCAGGTCGATGCATGGGGAAGCAAGAGCTATTCGACGAAAGAACTTGACAAGCAGGCGAAAGTCATGCTCCTGAACCATCCAGACAAGGACGCCATCGGACAGGAATACCACAAGTTCGTGGAAGAGACAAACAAGGCCATCGTCAAGCAGGAATACGACATCCTGCCGTCGCGCATCACGAAGGCGCAATACAAGGCCCTCTCGAACCTCGACCAGATGAAGTACGCTCCTGAACAGCACGACAACTACAGGAGCCGCGACCATTACGTGAAGAAAGACCTTGCGTCGCTCACAACACAGAAATTTTCCCAAAAACTTTCAAAGAACAACGACTAACTTTTGGGAAAGCCAGACAGCATCAGTTCCAAAAATCACGAAAAAAGGGAAGCAGGCAACGAAAAACCTGCTTCCCTTTTTTGCTGTCGTCAATATTCCTTGAAGAAGATGGAATCCTGCGTAGATGCATCAGCTTCATACCCGAGCTTTCTCAGGATGTCGGAAACGGTATGCCTACGGTTCTTCAGGAAGCGAGCCTTCTTGAACTCGCTCCTCCCGATGGAGGCGAGCTCGCTCTTGAAGACATCTGCGCTCAGAGGAGCGAGAACGTATTGGAATGTCAGGCCAAAGAACTCTTCAAGAAGTTCCGGCGTCTCCGCTACAAGCCAAGTAGCAAGCCCCTGCCTTTGATATTCAGGAAGAACGTAGAGGTCGGACAGCTGGACGAAGTTGATTCCGTCAACGATATAGTTCGCGTGCCTTGCGGCAAGGAACGATTCCGAAGAGGCAATCTCTTTTGCTGGTTCCTTCGGGACGAGCATACGCCGACGAAGAAGAGCTCCGTTGACGAAATATGCCGTGCAGGATGCGATGACGCGGTCGTTTTCCCCTGTGATGAGCATCACGCGGACTTTCTTCACATAAGAATCCTGTTCGGAGAGGCGGAATTTCTGCTTTTGGGAAAGCTCCACTTTTTCTGTGTTCACAAGATGGAGTACATCCTCGATGTCAGATGTGATTCGGATGCGGAATCCCTGGTTGCCTTTCTGTGTATGATTGATGTTTTTCATGTTATAGAACCTCCCATTCGATGCCTTTTTGGCGGTATCTACATTGATGTTTCTTGTATTCGTATGCATAATAAGCAAATCCTTTGCAAAGTGTAGTTGAAACAATATCCTTTCAGAAGGCTCTATGTGTATTTTAGCAACATGTCAGCTAATCTGCTGGAAAGGCAAAGAAAAAAGCGGCATTTCGCCGCTAGAAAATCATTATTTTTTAGTTATGTTTTGCAGAAAACCTTATATCTGGAAGATGTCGTCTTCTTCTCCTGCCTCTCCTTCCCTCACAACGCAGGTGCGCCCGATGAGGTCGTGGAGGCACTGGCGGCGCTTCGTGAAGAAGAGCGTCAGGTAGCCGAGGCCGAAGAGGAAGAAGTTGATATACCTCGCGAAGTTGCGGAGGAGCGCCCTGCCGAAGCTGAGAGCGTTGCCGTCCCTGTCGGTCACGATGAGGCCGAGAAGCCCCTTTCCGATAGTGGCCTGCCGAGATGACGATTCCATGATGGAAAAATAGAGGAGAGTGATGACATTCAGAAGGATATTGATATAGAGCGGCTCCAGAACATCATCCAGGAGAAGGCGCATCAGCAGGAAGACAGCGCACAGGATGGCAGTATCGACAAGATACGCCACGGCTCTGCGCATGAACATTCCGAGACGCGGCTCGCCTTCATTCAGGATTGCTTCATCCATAAGAGGTCAAGCCCCCTTTGCAGGAGAATTTCCTGCGGTCGTTCTTGAAAAAATCTGAACAGTCTTCTCGTCAATGATACCATTCGACAGCATTTCTGCCAATGACTGCTCGAAGGAAAGGCTGTCATCCGGCACAGACTTGATGAAACCAACTGCATCCGAGCTGCCTGGTTCATACCCTGCGATGAATTTCTGAAGGCTGTCACCAGACACGGACTCGAAAGCGGGAACCATAGCCTCCTCGACCTGCGGGGTAGTCGGAACCTTCTGCTGGTAGATGATGGCGCGGATGGCGACCGAAAGCTGGTAGCGAATCATCTCGCGCTTGCTCGGTTCGTACTGCAAAAGGATGGAGTCAAGAGCTTCCTGAATGGAGGACGCTCCGAGCATCCCGAAGACGGTCTTGCCGGAAGCGCATGCCTTGAGAGCGGCCTCGAATGCCTTCGGGTCAGAAATGTCATCAAGGCAGATGATGTCTACGTCCGTCGTCAGGGCACGGAGGAGCTCCGAGAAATATGTCGTCTTCGGGTCGAAGGCGATGCGGCGCATGACGAGGGAATCCTTGACGAAATCAATGTTGTAGCGTGGCACCTGCTCGACAATCGAGACCTTCTTTGGTGATTCCCGCAGGATGGCGAGAAGAAGGGAGTACATCGTGTAGGCGCGGTCGGAACCGTAGCATCCCGTGAAGAGGACGAGGCCGGGAAGAAGTTCCCCGAGGCTGACAATCTTCGACGGGAGGGACAGCTTCGGCTCGAAGACGGGAACGGCGGTCAAGACCATGCCGCTTCCCGTGAAACCGGCGTCCATGCGGAGGTAGATGAGCGTGCCGCTGTCCAGACGGAAAATCTGCTGCGTTCGCTCCCCCGTCAGGTAGAGCTTCAGCGTATCTTCTGCGTCTTCCTTTTCAAGTCCGAAATATTCCATGAACATCAGATTGAGGAAGTTGTGGAACCAATGCCCTGTAATTTTCTGGAAGCGGAAGTTATGCGTGTGTCCTGCATCATCTTCCATTTCGAGGGAGAGGGGTTCGAATCCGCCATTCGAATTCCTCACGAACGGCGGATGCCCGATGATGAGATGCAGGCTCCTCAGTCCCTTGTAACGGATGAGGGGCTCCACGCTCTCCTTATAGAGCTCGTAGCTGAACTCCATGACGTTGTCGTTCTTGTTATCCATGATTCTACCTCGTCAGAAGGACTTGAGCTTGCCAATCCACTCGTCCTTGAGAGCGGAGGGCATGAGGTTCGTCGTAAGGTTAACATAGGCGGCAAAGGTGATAGCATCATCAGAAACTGCCACCTTTGTGAGCTGGTAGCCCTTGCTTCCAGCAATGTCGAAGACAAGGTAAGAGCCACCGTCCTCGATGATGTTGACGGAAGAGCTGTCCTCGACGAGGCTGTAAAGGGCATCCGAGGCCGTCTTGATGTCCTTCATGTCGGCAGAGCGGGCAATCGTAACAAGCTCCATCTTTTCAAGGACGGTGTCGCTCCCGTTCTTCGCAACGTATGTCGTCACGAAACGGTTTGCTCCAGCGCCGCTCGGTGCATCTGACATGTTGGCAAGCGTGAAGGTGTCATCAAGGACGCCCTTCATGCTGCTGCTCATGGCGGCGTGAACAGCGTAAGCCTTCTTCATGTATTCAGGCGTCGCAAGACCTGCTGGCTTCATACCGGGCATGCTGATGCTTCCTGGGAGAGGCACGCTTGCAGACGGAGGATTGAAGCCGGGCAGGCGTGCCGGGATATGGGCACCTCCGAACATGTTGCTGATGCCGGGAATGCTGGCCGGCATGTTGAAGCTGGTCGGGCTGTCCGCCTGCTTGGCGGCAGGCTTGTTGTTGAGCATCTGCACGGGGCCGATGTTCTTCGTCACCTGCGGGAGCGTGACAGATGGATTGTCGTGCTTTGGCATGCCTGAAATGATGCCTGGATTGAACATCATCAGCCCGCCGAGAGAAATGACAGCAAGTCCGGCAGTCGTGCCGGCAATCACCTTCTCCCTGACGGAGAGAGTCTGAATCCACGATGCTTTCTCAGGCTTCATCTTGTCGTTCTTCTTGAACTTCTCTTTGAGCGAGCTAAGCATATGCAATATCTTCCTTTCCAAAGAGAGCGGAGGGCTCCCTTTCATTCTCTGCCTATTCTAGCAACTTCCGACAGCAAAAGAATGAGTGGGGAATCCTTTCCCAGAGCCTCCGAAAATCGCGAAAAAAGGAAGCAGGCATCGCAAAAACCTGCTTCCCTTTCCTTTGCTGGCCTTCAGCAGAAGCATACATTCTGCCTCAGGTCGAACCCGATGACCTTCAAGAGCTTTACATAAGAATATGCTTCCTCCGTCTTGCCTTTCTTGAAAACCTTCTTCTTGAACTGCTTCTCTTCCTGGTTGAAAAAATCTTCCACATGGTGTGCCGTCAGCCCTTCGCGGTTGCTGTGATAGGAATACCAGAGGTGGTGGAAGAAGAGGTCGTCGCCTGCGTAGCTGATGACGGAGATGGCGAGGCAGGCGTCGTCTTTCTTGTCCTTCGCGGCCTTTTCCCTGCCCTTCAGGCAGGCTTCGTTCAGATCGAGGACATCGGAGACGATGAGTTCGAACACGTTGAACACCTTGAAGTTTCCGATACGGAGCACGGTTTTGTACATGTTCATGAGCTCTTCCTGGCGCTCGCGGATGATGATTGCCGTGATTCCGTCAGCAGCTTTGAACTTCATATCTGCCTTTACGTCAGTTGCATCTTCCGAGAAGGAAAGGAACGGGCGTGCTCCGTGCGTGAGGATGCCGGAACGGATAAGATGACCGTTTTCCCCTGTTTCTTCCTTGTAGTCTCGGACAGAAAAGTTATGGATGCGGATGATGGTGAAGACCCCCTTCTCTTTTAGAGCTTTTCTTTTCTGAGTCTTCGCAGGGCATCAACGGCAATATCAACTTCTTCTACCGTATTGTAAAAACCGAAGCTGAAGCGGACAACGGAATCCTGGCCGAGAGCATGCACTCCCATCGGCGAGCACAGGAGCCCCGAACGGCAGTTGATTTTCTGGGAAAGCCACAGGTAATCCGCTACGGCTTCTGGGCTGTCTTTGTCCGAAACGAACGACAGGATGGGAGAGGCTTTCGTGTCCTGCCCGAAGACATGGTACCCTTCTATTCTAGCAATCTCGTCGTGGCAGTATTGCGTGATATGCAGTATCTTTTCCTTGTAGAAGCTTCCTGAGATGTCTTTTATCCTCTTCACGGCGTCTGCAAAACCGATGAGGTCGTGAACGGGCGGCGTGCCGACCTCGAATGAGTCAGGGAATCTGACAGGGGGGGCGATTTTCGAAGAAGCATGGCCTGTCCCGCCGAAAAGAATCGGCTCGATATGGAATCCGTTGCGGATATAGAAGGCTCCTGTTCCTTGCGGGCCGTTGAGTCCCTTGTGCCCAGCAAATGCGGCAGCGGAACAGTGCATGGCTTCCACGTCGACAGGCGTGATGCCGATTCCCTGCGTTGCATCGAGGATGAACGGAATACCGTTATCATGGAAGAAAGTACCAAGTTCTTCGGCATTCAGGACATCGCCGGTCACGTTGCTCACTTGGGAGAAGACAGCAAAAAGAGGAGAAGATTCCTTTTTCCTGCGAAGAATTTCCTTGATGTCTGAGATGCGGACGTTTCCGCCATCCGCCTTCACTGGGACGAACCTGATTCCGTATGCTTCCTTCAGGTGCTGGAGCGGGCGCATGACAGAATTATGCTCGCGGTCAGAACAGAGGATGAAACCGTCATGCAGACGGCCTTTCTTGCGCAGGTATTCCGCCCTCCCGAGGATGAGCTCGTCAAGAGCAACCGTGCTGCTTGACGAGAAGCAGATTTCATGAGGCTCCTTTGCGTTCAGGAAGAAGGAGCCAAGATTTTCCCTCAGCTGGAAAATCTTTTTCTCTGTGTTCAGGAAGTCCGCCGTGTCACGGCCGCAGTAGACCTGTCCTTTCTCAAGGGCATACTGCATCGCATGGAGTGTCGAGGGAAACTTCGGCCAGCTTGTTGCCGCATTGTTGAAATAAATCACAAAACCACCTTTTTTCAGAACGCGCTCGTGAGATAAGGTCTCTTCTTCGCGAAAGCATCAGCCTTGGCCGCCGCATCGAGGAAGTTTCGGCATGGAGGAAAGACCTCGTCGCTCACGAGCTTTGCACGGGCAAACATTTTGTGCTCTTTCGTCATCAGCCGGAAAAGGCCGTCCTTGCTCCTGACAAGGAAGCAGGTCGTTGCATCCGGGTACACATAGACATTCCAGAGCGGTTTCCCAACGATTTCCTGATGAACAAGGTGGTTCTTGCTTGCAAACAGTTCCGCATCTTTCAATGCATCAGCGAAAGAAGAAAATCCTTCGGCATCTTCTATATATTTCCAATGTGCTGGCCGCCCATGCCCGACTTTTTCCATGAGACGGAAATCTTGCAAGAACATGTCAACACCGATGCGGTATTTCTTCCCGTCTTCGCCTTCCCAGAAGTCGTATACCTGCCGGGCGCTCATGACACAGCAACCTCCGACAGCTTTGGAAAGAGACTGGAAGAAGCCGGAACCTGGTGGCTGGCGAAGACGTGCATGGCCTTCGTCGAGCGCGGCTCGTCCGTCGCAAGCCCGTTTTCCAAGGCAGAAAGGACGGCAAGCATGTCTTCGTGGCTCTGGCCGAGGAAGCGTTCCTGCTCTTCTTGGGAGCAGTACAGGATGATGCCGACAGAAAAAAGATACTTGTCATCGTCTTTCTGGCAGAGGTCATAATCAAGAATGACAGCATCCTTTTTCTCGGACTGCTCGACAGTCAGATATTCGACCTCGACTTCCTGCTCACGCGGGACACGGCCGGTCCTGCGGCTGGTTTCACAGCATTCTGACACAAAATGGAGGAACGAGTCATAGTCCATATCGAGGGCATATTTCTCAAGAGAGAACGCTTTCTCCACGCGGAAATCTTCTAAGCTTTTCACAGGAAACTCCTTTCAACTGATTCGTGGACAATGGCATAGCTCAGGCAAGGACGAAGTCGTTTGGGCAGGAGCAGACAGAAGCGAGGCCGAAGCCCATGTAATGATACATCTGCTTCGCCTTCTGCACGGTCTTGCCGCTCAGGCTTCTCAGGGCGACGACGGCCATCGTCTTCCACGGGTCGTCTTTCTCTGAGAGAATCATGATGCCTTCCGCCTGGCCGGACTTCTGGAGATGCTTCATCGTGAATTCGTACTTGTAGAGGTCGAAGACACGGAACAGGAACTTCTGCACGAGGTCGATGTCTGCATTTGTGCCGAAGGCTTCGGATACAGCCTCGTACACTTCTGCTTTTGCATCGTCGCCGGCATAAGAAATCTTCGGGTTGGCACCCTTCTTGTTCTCGTAATGAGCAACAAGTACGTTCCCGTGATAGATGTCGCAGGACGTGATTTCCTTGTTGCAGATGACATACGGCTTTACGTTCTTGATTGTGAATCCATTCATGTTCATAAGACGGGGAGCTCCAAGCTCCCCTCACCACCTTTCATTTTAGCAGGCCTTCTCGCTATCGCACGGAGGCTTCGGGTATACCTCTTCTTCCATTGTCTTGAGGAAGGAGGCGTTCTTTCCTTCATGGCGCTTGCAGATGCCGCGATAACGGCACCAGAAGCAGTTCGGATTGTCAACTTTCTCGTCAAAAGAATCCATCGGAAGCGGAACGTTCGCGACGGTATCCCCATCAACGACAAGTCCCTTCATCTTGCTGACTTCGGCTTCAATGAGCTTCCTCGTCTCACGGAGGTCGCGCTTCGTCGGCACATATTCCTCGACCTCGTGAGAGACAACATATTCGTTGCGCACGCAGGTCTTGTTGAAGAACACGCCATAGCGTTCCTTGATATAGAGGGCGATAACTTTCGAGGCAAGAGCATCTGCTTCCTTGCGGCTGTCACTCGTGCGCCAATTGACAGCGACGATGGTTCCATCCATCTTCTGGTAGACAAGGTCGATGCCGACACGGACGAGGACATCGTCGAGCATGAAAGAGTCGAGACCGGAGCGGAACGGGTCTTCCGAGATTTCAAGAATCCAGTCGGAAGGCTTGGCAGGCCGGACTTCCTTGATGAGCGGCTCGACTTTCTCTTCCTGTTCCTTGCGGAAGGCATCGAGATGAAGGAGCGCCTCTTTGCTGAATTCCTGATAGGTCTTCGTACCGACATATCCGCTAACCTCTTCCAGCTTCTCCTTCGTTCCTCCCACGGACACAGCGAGGAAGTCATCGTTCATCCAGTCCTTGTAAACCGCTTCCATGAGAGGCTGGTTGCGCTTCGGGTCGGCGAACCAACCTGCGAGCTTGCGGCGACTGATGTATGCCTTGTTGAGGCGCTCCCTGACAAGGTTCGTGACAGCTGATGGACGAGTCTCCGCAGGATGACGGGCATAAGCATCAGAACGGAAGCCACGGAAGATGCGGGTCATGCCCTCGCGGAACGCATTGTTGAAAACGTAGGGAAGAGACGTGATGTTCTTGCAGAGGTATGCGTCACGCTTCGGCTTCTCGCTGTTCCAGTTCCAGCCATTCCAGGACTGGTAGTAGCAGTAGAAGTATGCAAGAGGGCATGCCGTGAAGAGCTCGTCCCTCGAAGGGCTCCACATGAATTCAGGGTTTTCTGGAAGTCTCGACATATGAACCACCCATCCTTTCTGCTGGTGTGCATTCCTTATCTCTATGGTTATTCTACTCCAGCAGGGCGGGAAGTTTCGAAAACGGTCTTCGAAATGGGCAAAAAACATTCAGGGGAACGGCAAAGGAAGGAATGGACGGAAAACGCATCGAACGGCTGAAAAAATCGCGATTTCGATGAAGCTCGGGGACAAAAAATCTCCCATTCTTTTCTTTTGCTGGAAAACAAAATCGGAGTGCAATATTGCACTCCGACAGAATTGCCGATACTGGATTACGAAAGAAGCACCCAGAGACCGAGGCCAAACATCAGGATGCCGACGATGGCATGAAGATACTTCGCGCTCGCATCGCGCATCGCTTCCGCTTTCTCGACCGAGAGCGCACCCGCGATGATGACGAATGCGAGGATGACGAGGGGCAGGACGAAGATGGCGTTGTAGAAGAGGAGGAGCGAAATGCGCTCTCCCAGCGTTGCCGCCGACGAAATGAGCGTCGTGCCGAAGAGGTACGGGCCGCCCGTGCATGGGAGCTCGAACATTGTCACGAGGATGCCTGATGCGAATGCTCCGACAGGCGATGTCGCCTTGCGGATGACTTCCATCAGCCTCGTCCTCCATGACTGCGGAATCTCAAGAGAGAAGCCGCACTTCGTCTTTGGAAGGATGGCGTCCTTCAGGTTCACGAGACCGACGAAGATGGAGATGCCGCCGACCGCGTAGAGGATGGGCTTGCCGAGATTCGCATACGCAAGAAAATGCGTTAGGCCGAGGCCGATGAAGAAATAGGTCGCATAGACAGCCGCGATGAAGGATGCCGTGATGAGGACAGCCTTCTTCTTGCCGCCCTTGTTGTAGACGACGATGGAGGAGAGGAGGATGATGAGGACGAGCATCGCGCACGGATTCACGGAATCAGCAAGAGCCGCGACTGCGATAGCATTGAGCTGGGCTTTGTCGATTCCCGTATTCTTCGGAGCGGCCTGCTTTGCAGGAGCTTTTTTCTGGGAGCCCGTGTCGACAGCCGACTCGCCTTTTCCCTGGGCAACCGTTGCCGCATTGGCGGCCTGCGCCTTCTTGTCGATTTCCTTCTGCTCGGGAGCATACTCGGAGCCTTCGGCTTTCGCTTTCAGAGCGGCTTCGACTTCCTTCTCAAGGCTTTCCTTGATGGTATTCTCGCCGACGAGCATCTTCGTCTTCTCGACTTCGAGGCTCGGCGTTCCCATCGTGTCGTTCCGAGTGAAATGCATCAGGAAGCGGTTGGAGAACTGCTTCGCATTCTCCTGGTTCGCTTGCACCTCGTATTTGTTGATGACGACGTCATCTTTGTGCTTCTGCTCGAATTCCTGGAGCCATGGCTCCAGGTCCTTGCAGAAATGGCAGTTGACACCGTAGTAGTAGTCGAGAACGACCTTGTCAGGCGTTGCGGCAAATGCCGTCGTGCAGATGACGACGAGCATCATCGTCATCACAATGACTTTTCGCAAAATATTCATCTGAATTGCGGGCAGGATACCCCGTCCTCAAGCGCCGCAGGCGCTAGGGCGGGGAGGAATGCCCGCACCTCCTTTCTAGATATAGGCCAGAGACTGGAAGCCAACAAATGTGCACTGTTTCCTTGGAAGGTTCCAGTCTGCATGGCCGACGGGGATGAGATAGTTTCCGTTCGTCCGCTGGCCCTGCATTACGTAGCGCTTCCCCTTGTACAGGAATACGGAGCCTGGAAGATGCCGCTCCAGATTGTTGTACCGCCGCTGACTTTTTGAGACTTCGAGCTTCGAGAGAAGGCGCATGGCCTCTTTCTCTCCCTTTTCCTTGGCAACGGAGTCGAACCAATCAGACATGTAAAAGGGGACTCAGCCCCAACCTCCTCTCAAAGATTTTCCGTCAGCGTCGGGTCTTCGCCGATTTGTTCGATGACTACACTGCTTGCAGGCTGGGCTGGCTGATTCTTGGCGTCGCTGTTCTGTGCTGCCTGCTGGTCTTGCTGCTGTCCAGACTGTGACTGCTGGCCATTCTGTCCAGATTGCTGTTGTTCCGACTGCCCCTGCGGATTCTGCTGGTTCTGCGTCTGGGCAGGAGGAAGATATGGAACGTCGATGGGCTGGCCATCAGGAGTCTCTTCTGGCGGATTCCCCGTCTCTTTCGGGAACGGGTCACGGTCCGGGTTCACGACCGGTCCTGCCTGCTCTACAGCCTGCTGGTGCTGTGGCTGCGGAGCAGGCAGGCTCCTCTGGATGAAGAATCCGATAAGTCCTGCAACGACGGCAGAACCGAAGAAGATAAGCACTTTCTTCATCATTTCGCGTCACCTTCCAGTTTCTTGTACGGGACAGACATCTCCCATTCCGCCTTCCATTCGACGCCTGCGGCCTTCAGCACTTTCTCGGCCTCGCCGAGCTGTTCCTTCGCACCGAGCGTGAACTGGAGGCCGTAGCCATGGCAGGTTTCGGCAAGCTCGACAGGGACTGCGACCAGCTTGAAGTCGCAGTTCACGACTTTGTCCATCAGGGCCTTTTCAGCCCTGAAAGCTGCCGTTGTCGTCCAGAATGTCATCAAATACTTCACAAAAGCTCCCTCCCAAGCATGATTCCTATAATGAGTTCTCTGGTATTCTAGCAGAATCTCATCTTTCCTCCTGTGATGCTCCTGGACAGATTCGCAAATCGCTGTCAGCAACGATGCTCACGAGGAGAAGTGATACGAATATATCACGGAGAAAGCTTCGTAGAAAAAGAAAAATCTCGGCAATGGAAAGGGGCGGGGGAACTTGTCCGACACCGTTGCAAAATCGTGATTTCAGGAAGGCCGATGCGAGGAAATCCCATTCCTTCCTTTTGCTGGCACCTTCTCTGCTAGAATAGGGAACGAGGGCGTCAGCCCCCGCATACAAGAAACGATTGGAGGCTGGCTCTGGTGAAATTCGGATTCCTCGTCAAGAAAGACAAGAAGAAGTTCTTCCGAGCCGGGGTCCTCTTCTGCATATGGATTATCCTGATGTTCACTATCGGCTTCTCCATCCAGCAGAGTTCGGAGGAGAGCAGGAAGGAGAATCCCGACATCCAAGAAACCATCGACAGGACGGGAGGGGACATCCCCGACGAGCAGAAGACGCCTGAGCAGAAGAAGGCGACGGAAGAACAGCGGAAGCTGAACGTCGTCACGACGGAGGGCGACCTCAACTCGCTCGCCGATTCCCTCCAGCTCTCGAAGAACTGGGACCTCATCGGCGAAGTGAAGGAGAAGGGCATCCCCGTCCTCCGACCGTACTTCCCGAAAGGGCAGGACGCTTCCCGCTGGAAGGAGTCCATCGTGTTCCGCGATTTCGTGAACGTGAAAATAAAGAATCCGACTCCTGTCGCATATAATATCTATTATGAATGGCTCAAGGGACTCCTTCCCGACCTCCAGATGACGAACCAGGAGGACGATACGGGCGTCAACTTCTCCGGCCACAGCAAGGGAGGGAACGTCTACATCGTAGGCAAGGTGTTCGAGGGCAAGCTCGAATCGACGGTCTTCATCATCCAGTACGTCCTCAAGGACAGCGGCACGGATGATTCGGCGACCCGCGTGAAGAGCTGGGAGCGCGTTATGAGCGAGATTCATTAAAGGGGCGAAAAAACATGGATTCGAAGACGCAGTCGAAATTCAAACTGGCAATCATAGGCATCGTCGTCCTCGTCATCGGTATCGCAGGCATGATGTTCCTGTGGAACCCTGGAGACAACGAGGACAAGTACACGCATGACTCCACGCGGCAGAAAGTCGATGTCTCGCAGTCGGACTTCGTCAAAAGCATCGAGAACGGCAAGCCCGTCATCAATGATGTCATGGGAGAGAAGTGGGATTCCAAGACGCTTCCTATCAAGGAACAGTACAAGGACATCCTGAAAGAGAAGGTCGCGTTCTACCCGCAGGGGCAGGACCTCAAAAGCAGCAAGGAAGTCTTCATCTTCGACACCTATGACCTGAAGGCATTCCCGACGGTCAGCTCGTTCGCGAAGAAGCACGCGGAAGAGCTCCGCAAGCAGAACCCGAACGGCAGAATCAAGGTGCTCCATGACGGAGACAAGGCGTTCGTCTACCAGTGGCGTCTCGCTGACAGCAACAACAAGACGACGTACATCGAGCTCGGCAAGGTGGAACTCACGACGGACGGCCTCATGGCAGTCAAGTACATCAACAAGGGCACAGACAATCTGGAAGGCCAGCGCCGCCGCGCCATCAATCTCTTCGGAACGATGTGATTCCAGCAAAAGGAAAGGGAAGCAGGATTTTCGAATCCGCTTCCCTTTTTTCGTGTTTCGGATTAACCGTCTTCTTCTCCAGAGAACTTCTTGACGAGGTGCGACCGCGTGAGATAGGTCGTCGGAGCATCTTCGTCGACGCCTCTTTCTTGGATGACGGTTTTCAGCCTCTCTACAAAGTTCATGACAGTTGCTTGGTCGCTCGAACCGCCGAAGGCTTCGTTCGGGAAATTTCGCTGGCAGATGAGGCTGATGAGCATGAGCTCGTCCGTCGTGAAATTCTTGATGAACGGTTTCGAGATGTCGTCAAGAAGGGAGAACATGTAAGTGTGCCTCGGTGCTGCATAAGCGAAGGCGAGTGCGAACAGGAACCGGCAGAACTCCGTGTTCTTGTTGAAGTGCGTCATCTCTTCCGTTCCGTGGCGGAGAGAATATACACCTTCTTCTTTCGACCGTTTCTCAATCGTCGCTTTGAGCAGGTTGCCGAAGGTGCGGATATGTTCCATCTCTTCCTTGTGGTTCTTCAGGAATTGGAGGGAGAAATGGACATCGCTCAGAACGGTTCGGAGCTCGTCCGTATCGAATGACCCAATATTTTCCCGGAGGGCGTCAATGACGGACTGGACGTCTTCCAGGTCGTTCACGCTTGCATAGCGGAACGCGCAGACAATGACTGTTTTTTCATCTTTGTTCATCAGAATCGCGGGCAGGATACCCCGTCCTCAAGCGCCGCAGGCGCTAGGGCGGGGAGGAATGCCCGCACCTCCTTTCTAGATATAGGCCAGAGATTGGAAGCCGACAAACTTGCACTGCTTCCTTGGGAGGTTCCAGTCTGCATGGCCGACGGGGATGAGATATTTCCCATTCGTCCGCTGCCCCTGCATGACGTAACGCTTCCCTTTGTACAGGAATACGGAGCCGGGAAGATGCCGCTCCAGGTTGTTGTACCGCCGCTGGCTCTTCGAGACTTCGAGCTTCGAGAGAAAGCACACAGCCTCTTTTTCTCCTTTTTCTTTGGCAACAGAATCGAACCAGTCGGACAAGGCAGGCCCCCTCTGCTCGAAACGGGGCTTGCGGTTCCTGGCAACGACCTTTCCATCCAGCCGGTAGGTTCGTTCCCGCTGATCGTGGATGATGGTTCTGTTGTGGTTGCGGAACTGACGGAGCTCGAACGGCTTTGCATCATCGTAATGCGGAGTGATTCCAGAGCCGAGGCCGGCGATGCAGACCGCATCGGCAAAATGTTCCTTCGGAATATCGAAAGCCTTGCGGGCATCCGCAGTATCCTGTCCCTCGCAGATATGGGCGTTCTCGCCGAACATGCGGACAAGCCCGTCCCAGATGAAGGGCATGGCTGTGTTGACGATGGACGTGCCAGCATATTTCTTTGCCCTGCCAATCTGCGAGAGACTTTTCTTTCTTGCATGCACAGCCGCATGGCAGGGGGCGCAGAGGCCGACAAGGTTCTCCGGCGTATCGGAGCCGCCTTTGCGCTTCGGCAGGATGTGGTGAAAATGCTCGATAGGCTCGCCGCACAGGGCGCACCTGCCGTCCTGCAAGGCGGAGACATAGTCCTCCTTGCTTGCGTAGCCTTTCAGGCGTCCGTTCTGGAAGTCCCAGCCACAAACCGTCCCGTCCTCCAGCTGCATGAAGGCGAAACGGTTGTACTCCATCGTCCAGTCCGTGACGGGCAGGAACTTGCAGATGCGGCGAACCATGCTGAGATGCGTCTGCACGCACTGCCGCGCCGTCGGCGTGAGCCAGCCAGCAGGACGTTTGCGGTTGGAGAACCGCGCCTCCGAGTTGCGGATGACCTTGCATCGCACGAACTTCCTGCATCCCGGCAGCTTGCGCCACGTCTCCGTGACCTTGCTCTCAGGATGGAGCCTTGCCTCGATGCGCTGGCGTGCCTTGCGCTCGCCGGAACGCGATGCATGCCGATGGGCGGCGCGGTTCCCCATGAGCTTCGGAACATCCTTGTTGCGGGTCAGGCAGTCGGCAGAGAACAGGACGCGGCCCTGCTTGTCGATGGCGCAGAGGCCGATGTTGGTGCGGCCTGGGTCAAGCCCGAGAATCGAGCCTTCGGACGGTTCCATCTCCACGTCGTAGCAGAGCTGGA
>Ga0256404_1008729_pt1 | contig 15017 bp, 11 predicted proteins | sample RumenRJG_01DNA_FD_185990 | JGI IMG/M metagenome (GOLD analysis project Ga0256404, IMG submission 185990) | Bovine rumen microbial communities from Lethbridge, Alberta, Canada - RJG_01 | ecosystem: Host-associated > Mammals > Digestive system > Stomach > Rumen | place: Canada: Alberta | collected...
TCATGCCTTCTACGCCCTCGAAAACGAAGATGGAGGGGATTATCATCATGCCGGCGAGCAGAGCCACGCCCGTGTCAAAAAACTCAATCTGGTGGATAGACGCGTTCACATCCACGTCTTTCTTGATGTAGGAACCGTAGGTGATCATAATGCCCATGGAGACGCTCAGGGAGAAGAAGATCTGGCTCATCGCGTCCAGCAGGATCTGCAGGAAGCGCTTGACGGTCAGTCCCTCGAAGCTGGGCGTCAGATAGACGGCCAGTCCCTGAAGTCCTGTGCGCGTCACGCCTGCGTCATCCGTGTGAGTGAGCGTCAGCGCGAAGATGGCAATCGCCACGATCATGACCAGCATGACGGGCATCAGAATCTTGGAACACTGCTCAATTCCCTTCTCCACGCCGTTAAAGACGATCCAGGCCGTCAGCAGCATAAAGATGGTGGCGTAGAGCGTGGACTGGGATGGCGAAGTGATGAAGTCCGTAAAGAAGCTGTCCTGGGCCGCCGCGCCGCCCTGTCCGGTCAGGTAGACCACGATATAACGGGTGATCCAGCCGCCGATGACCGCGTAATAGGTCATGATCAGCACCGGTACTAGGAAAGTCAGAATTCCCAGAAACTTCCATTTGGGACTCATCTCGGCGTAGGCCCGGATGGAATTCTTGCCCGTCCTGCGGCCGATGGCTATATCGGAGGTCAGCAGCGTAAAGCCGAAAGTAAAGGTCAGGATCAGATAGATCAGAATAAAAAAACCGCCGCCGTCCTTGGCGGCCAGATATGGGAAGCGCCAGAGATTGCCGACGCCGACCGCGCTGCCGGCGGCCGCCATGACGAAGCCGATCTGGCCGGTGAAACCGTGCTTTTTGTGGCCGTGATGACCGGAGGGACTGGTTGCTGCGGATGAAGTGCTGTGATTGTCCATAATTTCCTCTATTTAAAAATGGATTGTTATTGATTGCTCGCATCTGGTAAAGCAGGCCTGACAGAAAGCCCGCTTAACTAGGGTATCATAGCAGGGGTGCTTTTTCTATGACAAATAAAATCAGTCAAAATAGTTAAAATAAATCAAGTCAAAGAGCCGCGGGAAAGCGGCTCCTTATTCAATCATTTACGCCGTTATCCCAGTTGCCGCCCTGATCAATCGATTGTTCTCAATCGTCATCGTCGTCGTAACCATCCGCCTCGTCATTGACATTCAGATCCTCCGAATCATCGAGGTCATGTAATCTGTCATGGAGCAATGCCTGATACTGTTTTTTCATGCAGCCGTAACTCTTAGTATTTCCCCGTGTCAAGTTATGATTAAGAAACAATTATTTCGTTTCCGCACTAGCAGAGACATCTCCACATAGATAATGTGGGCTCGGTCAGCCTTATTAAGGGGATGCAAGACAGTCAGGTCTCCGAACTTCTGGCCTGTAATATCAGCTGTGTTGTGCCTCTGTGCCCTTCGCACGGTTTGAGATAAAGCTTAAAGAAAAATGAAATGTAGGGTGCGGGTTGAAGTACCGCTAGAATTTTTTGAAAAATGTAACGGATATCCTCACTTAAGACATATAAAAAGATTTACAAAATATGACAAATATATTAAAATAATTTCAAAAAGGTGAACAATATTATGGCCAAAAATGTAACGGTGACTTTGAGAAAGTTTTGGAGGTCAAGATCGAATGCATTTTAGGGCGTGTATTGTATCTTTTTTAGGCCAATGCAGCTTGCAGGAAGATTTGTGTGTTGAATAATTCGTAAATTAAGAGTATATCTCTTATTTGACGGTTAATTACAAAGAGAACATAATAGTTTATTGATGTAGGAGTTATTAAAAGATGACTACAAACAGTAAAGACAATAACGAAGTGTTAAGACCAGAAAAAAGGAAACGGACATCCGGTACACGGAAACAGCCCGGCAGCAGCAATAAAAAAACTGTCTCGTCGGCAAAGCGAGTGCCTGCAGCAAAGTCCAAAAAGAGTAGTGCGGTCAGGAGAAGTAAAGACAGAATCTCGGAATCTTTAGATACAAGGTCGACTAAGGGATTACTGCATGGACACTGGCAAAACGTCGCTATGCTTTTGACAATTTATGATATTATTTCCGTTAACTTAGCCTATTTTCTTGCCCTGTGGTTGCGTTTTGACTGTAAATTCACAAAAATCGCGCATGTTTACCTCAGTGCTTGGTCAAAGTTTGCCCCTATTTATGCCATCTTTTGTCTGATCATTTTCTGGAAGTCCAGACTATATAAGAGTATATGGAGATATGCGAGTTACACAGAACTGATGTACCTGATTACAGCGACTGGTATAACCGGTTTGTTCCATACACTGTTTATCACAATTCTATATAAAAGAATGCCTATTTCTTATTACTGCGTAGGAATTATGTTACAGTTCATATTCCTGGCGGGAGTGCGTTTCTCTTACCGTCTTGTACTACTATTGCGCAGCCAACAGAAAATCGCTCGCAGCAATGAAAGCCGCGTCATGGTGATCGGAGCAGGCAATGCGGGGCAGGAACTTATTCGTGACATTAATCAGGCAAAGGAGATTGACGATAAAGTATGCTGCGTCATCGATGACGATACTAATAAGTGGGGACGCTTTATTGAAGGCGTTCCGATTGTCGGCGGCAGAGACGATATATTTGCAAGTGTGCAGAAGTATCAAATCAAGAAAATCTATTTGGCAATTCCCAGTGCTACAGCAGAACAGCGCAGAGACATCCTTAATATATGTAAAGAAACGGACTGTGAACTGAAAAATCTTCCCGGCATGTATCAGTTCGTGCGAGGTGAAGTTACAGTCAGTCAAATGAAGAAGGTTTCTGTCGAAGATTTGCTCGGTCGCGAGCCGATCAAGGCAGATATGCAGGAAGTATTCGAATTTATCAATGGAAAGAAAGTACTGGTAACCGGTGGAGGCGGATCCATCGGTAGCGAACTGTGCCGGCAGATTGCGGCACATAATCCCAGGCAGCTGATTATTTTTGACATTTACGAGAACAACGCATACGACATCCAAATGGAACTGAGGGAGAAGTATCCGGACCTTGACCTGGTCGTGCTGATCGGTTCCGTGCGAGACAGCCGCAGAGTCTTCGGCGTATTTGAAGAATACCGTCCGCAGATTGTTTACCATGCAGCGGCTCACAAACATGTTCCCCTCATGGAAGACAGTCCCAATGAAGCAATTAAGAATAACGCCATTGGTACTTATAAGACTGCTTATGCGGCAATGGTTCACGGGTGTGAGCGTTTTGTTCTGATCTCAACAGATAAAGCTGTCAATCCTACGAACATAATGGGTGCCAGTAAACGTCTTTGTGAGATGATCATTCAGAGCTTTGATGCCAAGATTAAGGCAGGAAAAGCCAATGAAATGCCGCAGCTATTTACTCACTCAGGCATCGAGAACGCGGATAAAGATGGAACCGGCAGTATATTCAGATCTGTAAAGACTGAGTTTGTGGCAGTCCGTTTCGGCAACGTGCTGGGCAGTAATGGCTCTGTAATTCCGCTCTTCAAGAAGTGGATTGAACAGGGAGGACCTGTCAAGGTTACCCATCCCGACATCATTCGATATTTTATGACTATTCCGGAAGCAGTAAGTCTGGTACTTCTGGCCGGGACCTATGCCAAGGGCGGAGAGATATTTGTTCTGGATATGGGAAGCCCCGTTAAAATAGACACCTTAGCCAGAAACATGATCCGATTGTCCGGTTACAAGCCTGATGTGGACATTAAGATTGTGTACTCCGGCCTCAGACCGGGGGAAAAGTTGTATGAAGAAAAACTGATGGCAGAGGAAGGCCTCACTAAGACTGAGAACAATCTCATTCATATCGGAAAACCGATTCCGTTTGATACAGATGTATTTCTGTCACAGCTTAAGGATTTGATGTATCTTGCTTACTCCAATAAACAGAGTATAAAGGGGCAGGTGGAGAGAATGGTATCGACGTATCACCCTATGGTTAAAGAAAAACCGGCAGTCAAAGACAAAACATATCAAGCTCTTCTTGAGATACCAATGAGGCCACAGAATGTACAGGTGGCAAGTTTCCAGAAACAGAACAATGGATTGCACTATTAAGCGGCAGTATAAAGATACGATAAAGCAATTGGATTAAACATGAGGTGACAAAAGATAAAATGGAAAGACTTGTCGGAATACAGGAGGTTGTGACCGGAACATCAGGAGAAAGAAAGATTCCTTTCAGCCCTCCGGATATAAGCGAAAGCGAGGTAGAAGAGGTTGTAGAGACGCTAAAGAGCGGTTGGATCACGACCGGCCCCCGGACGAAGTTATTAGAACGCCGCCTTGCATCATATATTGAGACAGGAAGAACAGACATTGACTGCACTGAGAAAGATGCCATGGAGAGATACAGCAGTCGTGTTGTCTGCCTTAACAGCGCAACTGCTGCTGAAGAATTAAACTTAAGGATACTGGGAATTCAGCCCGGAGATGAGGTGATCGTCCCGGCGTACACATATACAGCGAGTGCCAGCGCTGCAGTGCATTGTGGTGCGACAATTAAGTTTGTTGATATCCAAAAGGATGGTGATAATATCACCCATATGCCTGAGATGGACTATGAGGCCATGGAAGCGGCAATTACATCTAAAACCAAGGCGATTATAACTGTTGATTTGGGTGGTATTGTATGTGATTATGATCGTATTTTCGAAATTGCCGAGAAAAAAAGAGCACTTTTCACTCCTGTCGAATCCGATGGCACTCCATTAGGTGATCTTTCCTCAAGAATCCAAAGAGCCATTGGCCGTGTGGCTGTTGTCTGTGATGCTGCTCATGCCCTCGGGGCAAGTAGAGATTTTCACGGAGAACGGAAGTATGTCGGTGCAATTGCAGACTTTACGTCTTTCAGTTTCCATGCTGTAAAGAATTTTACAACGGCAGAGGGCGGAGCAGCTACGTGGACGCCGATTGAGGGCATTGATAATGCTGAGATTTATAAGATGTATCAGCTCCTGTCTCTCCACGGTCAAAACAAAGATGCGCTGGCCAAAACAAAACTCGGTGCATGGGAATATGATATAATTGGTCCCTGGTACAAGTGCAACATGACTGATATCATGGCAGCTATAGGACTTCGTCAGCTTGATCGCTATCTTGGCTTACTTAAACGCCGGGAAGAGATAATGAAGGTATATGATCAGACTTGCGATGAATTAGGAATCAGTCATTTAGCGCATCATGTTGAAGGAATGGATAGTTCCAACCATCTCTATCTTATCCGAGTTCCGGGAATCGAGGCAGAGCAGCGCAATGAGATTATTGAGAAGATGGCTGAAAGAGGTGTGGCGACTAATGTGCATTATAAGCCGCTACCAATGATGACAGCATATGGTAAGGACTGCAGTGGATATCCAAATGCTTATGATTACTATAAGAATCTGATTACATTGCCGTTGCATACAAAGCTGACGGATGAAGATGTTGAGTACATATGCGAGTGTTTGAATAGTGTATATAAAATGGTGGTGGGCTAAGAAAAACTGTAATTAAGATTGAAAAGAGATAAATATTGCATGAAAAAGATAATGATTCTGGGGGCAAGTATACTCCAGCTTCCGGCAATTGAAAAAGCAAAAGAAATGGGTCTTGAAGTTATTGCAGTGGACATGAATCCGGAGGCAGTAGGATTCAAAGTACCCGGTGTAATAAAAGAGGTTATTAGTACGATTGATACGCCCGCGATTGTCAAGGCTGCAAAGCGCCATCAGATAAATGGAATAATGACATTGGCTTCTGACATGCCAATGCAGTCTGTGGCGGTAGTAAGCTGTGAAATGGGGTTAGTAGGGATCAATGAGGATACAGCTCTTAAGGCTACTAATAAGGCTTTCATGCGTGATGCCCTTAAAGAAGCAGGAGTACCGGTTCCTCTATATTTCCGTGTGCGGGATAAACACGAATTTCTGGATGCTGTGAGCGAAGTCAGAGCTCGTAACTACAAGTGTATTGTTAAGCCTGCTGATAATTCCGGAAGTAGAGGTGTAGATCTTATCGAAGAAAACTCTGATCTCGACAATGCATATGAATATTGCAAATCATTCTCCCGTGGAGGAGAGCTGGTTGTTGAAGAATATATGGAAGGTCCTGAAGTCAGTGTTGAGACATTGGCTTTTGGCGGAGACGTCCAAGTGATTCAAATTACAGACAAGATTACAACCGGTGCGCCTTACTTTGTAGAGATGGGACATACTCAACCAAGCAGGCTTGAAGTGGATGACAGAGAGCGAATAGCCAAGGCTGCTATTGCAGCAAATAAGGCTATCGGTATTGAAAACGGACCGTCACATACAGAAATCAAAGTAACTAAAGATGGCCCGAAAATAGTTGAACTAGGTGCGAGATTAGGCGGCGACTGCATCACGACGCATCTTGTCCCGCTGTCCACAGGAATCAATATGGTTGAGTCCAGTATAAAGATAGCGTTAGGAGAGAAACCTGATTTTGAGCGGAAATGGAATAAGGGATCTGCTATTAGATATTTTAAAGCAGCCAATGGAGTTATCAAGTCAATAACGGGGATTGATACTGCTGAGAAATCGAAAGGTGTATGTCAGGTGTCAGTAGTCCATGGAGTGGGAGAAAGCATAGGAGAAATAAGAAGTAGTAATGATCGCGCAGGGTTTATAATTGCGTGTGGAAAAGACGCAGATGAAGCGGCCAGAATAGCTGAGAATGGATTGAAGAGTATTATAATTTCAGTGGATAAAGGGAACTAAAATGTATAATAGCTTTTACTGCAAGTATATCAAGAGATTGTTGGATATCGGATTTGGGAGCATTGGATTTATTGCCTTCTGTATTTCGTATATTTTTGTCGCTCCTGCGATATATTTTACTGACAAGGGACCGGTTTTCTATAAAGCAAAAAGGCGCGGGAAAAGGGACAAAGTATTTGAAATGTATAAATACCGCTCCATGCGCGTTAATGCTCCTGATTTAAGGAATAAAGACAACACAACGTATAATGCAGGAGATGATCCAAGAGTTACAAAGGTTGGGAAAATCCTTCGTGCTACGTCTATAGATGAGCTGCCGCAGTTCATTAACGTCCTGAAAGGTGACATGAGTCTTATTGGCCCTAGACCTAACGTTCCTACACCCGGTCTTGCATATGAAGATATTCCAGAGGATCGCAAGAAAAGATTGCAGGTAAAAAGCGGAATTACAGGATATGCACAAGCCTATTATCGGAATTCGGCTTCACTGGAAGAAAAAATAAAAGCGGACAATTATTATGTAGACAATGTCTCTTTTGCTTTAGATGTTAAGGTTTTTTTTAAGACAATTAGCCGAATTTTTTCACACAAAGGAATCTATGTCTCCAGAAAGGAGGGCGATGAATTACGTACTCCAATGTCTGCGGAAGAAGTGAAAAAAGAAAGGACAGGTAAGTGAGATGGCTGGTTTTGAAGTTAAGGGAAAACGGTTATTAATACTAGGCGCTACAAAAGCGGCATATGATCTTATACTAATTGCTCAGAAAATGGGTATTGTTGCTATAGTAACCGACGATAATCCCGATCACCCTGCAAGAGCTATTGCCGATGAGGATTATTTAGTGAGTACAGCAGATATAGAGGGACTTGCAAGGCTGATTGAAGAAAAAAAAATCGACGGTGTTTTCTGTGGCCCCAGCGAATTCAATATTCGAAATCTGATAAGAGTATGCGAAAAAACTGGATTACGCTGTTATACAGATATGCAGCATTGGGATATCTGCGGCAATAAGGACATGTTTAAAAAGTATTGCATAGAGTATGGGGTTGACTGCCCGGAGCAATACAATGTTAATGAGTTTTCTTCAGACGAAGAAATACACAAATTGGATTACCCGGTTATTGTAAAACCTGTAGATAGATGCAGTTCCATTGGTATTACTGTAGTAGAAGGCCCTGAAACACTTCGCAAAGCATGTCACGACGCGAGGGAAGCTTCTTATTGTAAAAGAATTGTCGTTGAAAAATATATTGAAAATAACGGAGAGATATTTGGCGTACGATATCTGTTGCGTGATGGGATTCCATATCCATATTTATTAATTGATACATATGTGGCAGATCCAATAAACAGAATCAGCCTGATAAGCGCTGTGACTATAAGCCCGTCCAAGTATTCAGCTTATTATATGGAATATATGGATGAAAAAGTCCGAAATATGATTCGAGGGATGGGGTTGAAAAATGGAACTGTTTTTTTTCAAGCTCTTCCGTATAAAGGAAAGATATATTTCCATGAAATGGGGTTTCGATTAAGTGGAGGCCTCATTTTTAAATTAACAGAGCCATTGATGGGCATAAATGATATGCAGATGATGATCCGTTATGCAGTCGGTGGAGAGATGATCACAGATGAAGAAATTGAGAAAATAGATATATCTCTTGCAGGACGATGCGGCGGTCAGCTTATGATACCAATGGCAGCCGGCAAAATAAGTCGCATAGATGGTGTTGAGGACACAAAAGAAAATGAAAATGTTTGCGATTTCCTTCAGTATTATGAAGAGGGTGATATCGTAAAAAAGGAGTATATAGGAACACTGCAACAATTGTTTGGCAGATATACACTGGTTGCGAATAACCAAAAAGAGATGATAGAAACCATCGATGATTTACAGAAGAGGGTACAGGTTTGGTCGGATGATGGTCAACTTATGACTATTATGCCTTTTGATCTTGACAGACTGCATTAGTTTGATGATTGTTTTCTTTACACGGCCCATAAGAGAAGTGCTAATTGGAGCTTTATAGATGCTAAAAGGACATAAACTGTTAATTAATAAGACTAATTTCAAATGGTATTGTATTTCAGTGCTTTTGACACTACGCTATCTATTGCCGAATTATTTTGACAATGTAATCGAACAGAATGTCTTAATAGAAACAATGGTGGCAGTAATACCGTTACTGGTGGGTCTTTATATCATCATCAGTAGTCGATGTAGAATTACAGTGTCTTTTTTTCCGTTTATTCTATATTACTTCTTGCTAGTAATGGCGACTGCCATGAACAGGGGATACATAGGAAATGTAATAATACACTCATTGCATGTCCTGATGCTATGCCTTGCAGTGGACATTATTTCTAAAGATGAGTCCCAATTAATAGGCTTTTTAAAAGCAGTTCGGGATATAACTTTAATGTTTTATATTGCGAATTTTATCCTCACTGTAATTTATCCGCATGGAATTCCGGCTTTGACAGAGAGCCCCCTCTTTCCTACTTTTTTGTATGGTAATGTCAATTCAACAATAAAATACATTATACCGGGAATATGCTGCTCATGCGTACTGGATAATAAAAACCATAAAAGAATATCTGCGGTTACATTAGTATTTATACTGGGTATTTTTGAGAATGCGATCAGAGTATATATGACAGCAACAGCTGTTGTTGCGGCATTGTTCATTTTATTATGGGTTTTATGCAAAAACTGGATAGCAGGAAAAGAAAAGTGGATTTATCTGGCTGTTTTGATATGCTTGGCTTTGTTTGAATTCCTTATTGTTCTCAATAAGAACAGCGCTGAATTCGTTACTCTTCTAACAATGGCATTTAAAAAGACGGCCGACTTTAGCGGCAGAAGGAAACTATGGGATAATACTATAAGACTTATTCAAGGAAAGTGGCTTTGGGGTTATGGATACAAGACAAGAGAATTCCTGAAACAAAATATAGGAAATTATTCTGGCTCGCATAATTATTTCCTTGATGTCATATTTCAAAGGGGCATATTTGGCGAAATTCTGTTTGTCTCTATAATCACTGCCCCATTTTTCTTAATAAAGAAGAGAGCCTTATCAGATGGACAGTACATTCTTCTTGGCGTATGCAGTGCGTGCTATCTTATGTTCTTGATCGAACCGTTTTTTACAACTGAGTACCTGATTATTCCTATAATTTATCTATTGGTTGCAAGTTTAAATAAAACTATTATTGTTTTCAAAACTTAAGAAATGAAATGGTGAAATAAATGATGGATGATTCAATTAAAATTTCAATTATTGTGCCTATTTACAAGGTTGAAAAGTACATCGGGGATTGCTTGACGTCTCTTTCAAAGCAAACTTATAAAAACATTGAAATTATTCTGGTTGATGATGGCTCGCCTGATAACTCCGGTTATATAATTGATCAATTTGCGAAAAACAGACAGGACACCATCGTTATTCATCAGGAGAACTCGGGAGTTTCAGTTGCCAGAAATACAGGGCTGGAAAATGCATCTGGACAATACATATTATTTGTTGATCCGGATGATTATCTGGAACATGACTGTTGTGAAAAATTGGCGGATGCGGCATCGCATAATGATGATAATGTTATTTTTTTCATGGATAAGTCCATAAATGAGTTGACCGGAAAAGTTATAGAGAGAGATGTCGGTGTCAGTCATAAATTAGACAAATCAGATATAGAATATATCCAATTCAACAATATTGGAATGAATTACAGGGTGGCAGGTTTTCATAGCGGAACTCCGTGGTGCAAATTGTTTAATAGAGATTTCTTGATAAAGAATGACTTAAGATTTACCCCGGGAGTTGTGAAGGCTCAAGATGTCCTGTTTTGCACACAGGCGTATGAACTATTAGACACTGCATATTATCTGAGTTATTCAGGTTATGTATATAGGATAAATGAGGGATCTTCTAATATCAGATTTAATCCCAAAATAGTAGAAGGAACAAAGCTGCTGATTGAGGGATTAGGGGAAGTGGCAGATAAACATAAAGGAAATAGATCTTTTGAAACCTCAATGGCAAGAGTATGCTTAAAACGAGTTAACTTTATTGAGCGTCTCTATTTATTCAATACTAATAAGCAAGTCTCTAAAAATGAGGCATTGCGTATTTATAAGGAGTATCTGAATATACCTGCAGTGAAAAAGTACATACGTTTCTACAAATCAAGTATTTCAGACGGAGCAGGAGACAGAATCAGGGCGATGTTATTTAGAAAGAATACGATAGGTTTATACTATTCTATTGTGCATAGAAGATATGCTAAAGGTCAAAACATATAAAGAAGCTTCTAACAGTATCAATGCGAGTATATGATCGGAAAATATAAATATAAGTCGGAGGTCATTTGAATGTCCCATCTAGCAGATCAGATTTCTTATTATTATAAACTAGGAGGCCTTAGATTAATTCTGCAAGTTATACAGGATAAAATTAAGGGTCAATCAATTACCAAAGAAAGAATATACAGGTTAAATTCTATTGCTGATCCTAAAGATTACCCCGAAATCACTCGAAGATGGTATAAGTTTCAAACAGGAAAAGAACTAAACTTAGATAATCCCAGGAGTTTTAACGATAAGATACAGTGGATGAAACTCTTTGATGATGCTGAGTATAAAACGATACTTGCAGATAAATACAAAGTACGGGAATGGGTATCATCAAGGATCGGCGAAGAGTATTTGGTAAAGCTGCTGGGGGTATGGGACACTTTTGAAGAAATAGATTTTTCCCGGCTGCCAAACAGTTTCGTATTAAAAGCCAATCATGGAAGTGCATGGAATATAGTGGTTCCTGATAAAAACCAGTTTGATATTGAAGATGCACGAAAGAAGTTTAACCGGTGGATGCATACAAATTATTCTTTTGTATCATGCTTTGAGATGCAATATTCAAAAATTGAACCCAAAATCATTGCAGAGGAATTCTTGGATTCTCATGGAGAGCCCTTAACTGATTATAAATTCCATTGTTTTAACGGAGAACCGAAGATTATCGAAGTTATTGGCGAAAGAATACAGGGAACACATAAGGGACGTGAGGCAGTCATGACTCCGGACTGGAAAAGACATCCGGGCAGAAGTCTCATTACTATGAGTGAGTATGAAAATGATCCCCCTATGCCTAAGAATTATAATCGAATGCTGGAGATAGTAAGAACCCTCAGTGAGGATTTTATATATGTTCGTGTCGATTTGTATAATATTGATGGTATTATAAAGTTTGGAGAAATGACGTTCACTCCCGCAAGTGGGACAGATCCCACCGATGAGTATTTTACATATGCTGATTTGATCGACTTATCTAAGATTAATAAATCATGACATGTAATTGCGACAACTGAGGTTATCTGATTGTGCATAAAAAGCTAAGACTTAACACAATATCATCTCTAATATTTGAGATTGTAACAATTGTATGCGGATTTATTCTTCCGCGGCTTATCATGGGCCAGTATGGGTCAAGCATAAATGGCCTGGTTAATTCTATCACGCAGTTTATAGGAATAATCACTTTTCTTGAACTTGGAGTTGGCAAGGTCGTTCAGTCTGCTCTCTATAAACCCCTTGCAGAAAACAACAAGGAACAGATCAGTAAGATTGTTGTATCCGGAAGAGAGTTCTTCAATAGAATAGCTCTTATAATGGCAATCTATGTTGCAGTTCTTATTGTTGTATACCCGTTTATTTCAAGACAACAATTTGGATGGCTGTATACATCAACGCTATTAGCGGCAATGAGCATAAGCTCATTTGCACAATACTACCTTGGAATTGTTGACAGACTACTCCTTACAGCAGACCAGAGAGGCTACATACAGTATACAGCACAAACAATAACACTGATCCTGAATACTATTGCATGCGTTGCTCTGATTAAGCTGGGTTGTAGTATACATATCGTTAAACTGACTACTTCTTTGATTTTTTTAGTTCGCCCAATTTATCTTAGCTGGTATGTGCGTAAACATTATGACATCGATTACAAGATTAAATACGAGGGGGAACCTATTAAGCAAAAATGGAATGGTATGGCGCAGCATATTGCGTACACTGTTCTGAACGATACTGACACTATTGTACTAACAATTTTGGGATCTTTCTCTGAAGTTTCAATATATGCGGCATATAATCTGGTTGTTGCCGGAGTTAAGAAACTGTTCACATCCATGATGAATGGCGTCGAAGCTTATCTCGGTAATCTTTGGGCCCGACAGGATGAAGAAGGACTTCAGAAGACATTTGGATTAACGGAATGGTTGGTTCACACGGCAGTTATATTTGTTTTTGGATGCACGGGATTTCTCATTGTTCCGTTTATCCAATGCTATACAAAGGGAATAACAGATGCGAACTATATTCAACCCTTATTTGCAGCCCTGATCGTAATGGCACACGCTTGCCATTGTCTACGGCTTCCGTACAATCTTATGATCTTTGCGGCGGGGCACTATAAGGAGACTCAGAATAATTATATTATTGCAACAATAATGAATATTGTGATATCTGTTGCATGCGTGAAACAATGGGGATTGGTAGGTGTTGCGATCGGGACACTTGTTTCTATGCTCTATCAAACTATATGGATGGCTTTTTATAATGCTGAGAACCTTGTAAAAAGGCCTATGAAGATATTTGCAAAGCAGTGTATTGTGGATGCGATCACAGTTGCCTGCTATGCTGTAATTCCATTAGCAAGAGAGCTGAGTAATGTCAACTACTTTTCCTGGTTAATACTTGCAATTGAAACGGCAGCGGCTTTTTTATGCGTTTCAACTATTATTAATATGATATTTTACAGAGAGTTCCTAATGGAGCTTCCTAAACTGATTAAGAGCAGACGATAGGCTTTTCAAGGGAGGATATAGGATTATATGAAAATATCAGTAGCAGGAACCGGGTATGTTGGTCTAAGTTTGGCGGTGTTGTTATCACAGCATAACGAAGTAACAGCCGTTGATATAGTGCCCGAAAAGGTTGATAAGATTAACAGATGGGAAAGCCCCATACAGGATGATTATATTGAGAAATTCCTGGCAGAGCACGAGAAACGTAAGCTGAGCCTCTGGGCGACCACTGATGGTGAGAGTGCATATAAAGACGCAGATTATGTTATTATCGCCGCTCCGACTAATTACGATCCACAGAAGAATTTCTTCGATTGTTCAGCTGTAGAAAAGGTGATTGAGCTGGTGCTGCAGAGCAGTGATCATGCCATAATGGTAATCAAATCCACTATTCCGGTAGGGTACACTGAACGTGTTCGGAAACAGTTTGACACGGATCGGATTATCTTCAGTCCGGAATTCCTCAGAGAATCTAAGGCTCTCTATGATAACCTCTATCCGTCACGCATCATTGTCGGCTGCGATGATGCTACTCGTTTTGCCGCCGAGAGATTTGCTGAGTTACTCCAAGAGGGGGCAGAAAAGCCGGATATAGATACGCTTTTCATGGGCTTTACAGAAGCAGAGGCTGTCAAACTCTTTGCAAACACCTATCTTGCTCTTCGGGTCAGTTACTTTAATGAACTGGATACCTATGCGGAATTGAAGGGTCTGAAAACTCAGGACATTATTAACGGTGTTTGTCTGGATCCGAGAATAGGCAGTCACTACAATAATCCATCATTCGGGTACGGAGGGTACTGCCTCCCGAAGGATACCAAGCAGCTTCTGGCAAACTTCCAGGACGTCCCGGAGAATCTTATCCAGGCAATTGTGGAGAGCAATAGGACCAGAAAAGACCACATTGCGGACAGGGTTCTATATAAAGCCGGATACTATGGCTATTCCCAGAATTCCATGTGGAATGCTGAGAAAGAGAGGCCAATCACAATCGGTGTTTATCGCCTTACGATGAAAGCCAATAGTGATAACTTCAGGCAGAGCAGCATTCAGGGCGTTATGAAGCGCCTGAAGGCAAAGGGGGCAACAGTTATCGTCTATGAGCCGACATTACCGGATGGTACAACGTTCTTCGGAAGTCTCGTGGTTAATGATATTGAGAAATTTAAGTCCGGGTCTGACACGATTATTGCAAATCGGTATGATTCGGTGCTTGATGATGTGGAAGCGAAGGTTTATACGAGAGATCTGTTTAGGAGAGATTAGTTAATTAGTGTTTGCTGAACGGATGATATCCATTCATAAAAAGCCCATAAATATGGGAAATCTACTGAGTCCTAAGTCTATATCTGGTAAAATAGATGCAGGGTTTTTCGATTCCGGACGTCAATT
>Ga0256404_1008730_pt1 | contig 15016 bp, 26 predicted proteins | sample RumenRJG_01DNA_FD_185990 | JGI IMG/M metagenome (GOLD analysis project Ga0256404, IMG submission 185990) | Bovine rumen microbial communities from Lethbridge, Alberta, Canada - RJG_01 | ecosystem: Host-associated > Mammals > Digestive system > Stomach > Rumen | place: Canada: Alberta | collected...
CGGCTAACTGAAAGCCACTCTATGCAAGAAAGATTATCTACGGCCCGGGAGGGCTTTATGAAACAGCGATACAACGATTTTACACACGAACTCATCTGGAGGGCGGTCGACTGCTGCTTTGATGGCAAGTGGACCCGGGCGGAGATCCTGACATTCGTCGAAGAGTATGCCGGGATCTCCAGGCTCGAGATCTTCGAGGGATCACTCGTGGACGATGTGAACGCGAAGATCGAAGCGGTCGACGCCTCGGCCTGCATGGTGGAGAACATGATCGAGGAGATCTGCTCCGGGAGGATCCCGGAAGAGGTCGCACCGGTGACGACGGTCGAGATCCTGGACGGAATGACGCTGAAGGTCCGCACGATCGCGAACCTCTGCATCCCGCACCAGCTTCTCGGCCATGCTGTCAAGATGGCACTCGATCCACTGTTCGCCGCCCGGATCCTGCCGACGCAGCACGCGAGCATCCCGGGACGAGGACAAACGCAGCTGAAGAAGCAGATCGGCCGGTACCTTCGCCGGCACGGCCTGGGGATCAACTACTTCGCGAAGACGGACGAGAGCAACGCGTACGGCTCGACCATGTACGCGGACGTGATCGCGGTCCTGAAGAAGGAAATCCCGTCGGCCCGGCAGCTGATCGCCGTAATGGAATACCTCGGCACGATCGCCCCGGGCGGCCATCTGATCATCGGAGGATACCTCGACGCGTGGCTTTTTAACTTCATGGCGAGCTATGCGATCCGATACCTGCTCGCCCAGGGAAGCACGCGGAGAGGCATCTTCCGCCCTTTTGTCGTGAGGGTGATCAGCTATATGGACGACTTTTGTCTGCTCGGGCGAACGCGATCAGGGCTCCGGAAGGCGATCGCGGCTCTCACGAAATGGCTGGACACCATGCACGGGATCAGGCTGAAACAGACGACCGGGATCATTAAGCTGTGCAGCATCGAGGAAGAACGGGCCAGAAAGAAAGAAGTGAAACCATCACGACGGGGCTGCCCGGGCGTGGACATGGGCGGGTATGTGATACACCGGACATACACCACGATCCGGCCGAGAGTCGTGAAGAGGATCTTCCGGACGTTCTCCAGGGCGTGGAGGGAAATGTGCAAGACCGGAACCATCCGGAAGAAACGAGCGCAGGCCCTGATCGCGAGATACGGACCGATCAGGCAGAGCGACAGCTTCTCCCTCATGGTGAAGTATCATGTCGAAGAAATCATGCAGACAGCGATTCGGGTCTGCTCATACTGGAGCAGGCAAAGAGAACGGAAGAGAAAGGAGAATTTGCGGAATGCTGTACACAGGTACCGTCTCAGCCTCGAGGCCTGACAAGGTCAAGCTCGAGAATCTCCCGGAGGGGAAGACAGTCGTCCGCCTGGCGGATCACATCACGGAGGAGGTCGTGGACGAGCGGCCGTCCTTCACCTATGACGAGGTCGTCTTCGACCTGCCGGAGGACAGAGAGGAAACGGTCGAGACCATCACGGAAGGCTTCGCTGCGTGGTGGGAATTCGGCCAGCAGGAAGAGGAAGCGGAAGCGACGCTCGAGGAGCGCCTCGCGGCCCTGGAGGACGCGATCATGGAACTGCTGGGAGGTATGTGATTATGTTTGCACTGCTGAAGCTGCGCTACAAAATGAGGAAGATCACGGCCGCGGAGGTCTGGTCCTACGTCGGGAAGGATCCCGGCATCACGGAGGAGCAGGCGATCCTGATCTGTGGGCCACGGCCGTGACGGACGAAGAGAAGAACGAGGCCATCGACCATGTCCTCACACTGCTCGACCTGTTCACGGCAGCGAAAGAGCCGGAGCTCGTCGAGCTCTGCGAGGAAGTGAGAGACCGCCTCGACGGGATGCTGTAGAGGAGAATGAAAGATGATACTGATCGTAATCATGGGCGCCCTGGCTGTGTTTTCGGCGCTGGCCATCTTCGCAGCCTGCGTCGTCTCCGGGAATATCAGCAGAGAGGAAGAAAAGCGAAATGACAGGCATTGAAGAAAAGGCGCTGTACATCGGCCAGAAGTGCATCGCGGCCGGGATGACGGTCGCCGGCGCTGCGGGGATCCTCGCGAACATCGAGGCGGAGTCCGTTTTCAAGTCGACGAACCTCGAGGACTCCAAAGAGAACCGCCTCGGCATGAACGACGCATCGTACACGGCCGCGGTCGACTCCGGCAGGTACCAGGGCTTCGCCGGAGACGACGCCGGATACGGCCTCTGCCAATGGACGGCGGGAGATCGCAAAGACGGGATGCTGAAATTCCACAGACTGCGGGGAAAGAGCATCGGCGATTTTCAGACGCAGGTCGAGTGGATGCTGACGGAGATCCGCGGATATGGCCGGGCCTGGGACAAGGTACGGTCGAGCAACAGCCCGTACGACTGCGGGTATGCTGTCTGCAAATACTACGAGATCCCGGCCGACACGGAAAACAAAGCCCAGACCCGGGGCGGAAACGCGCAGAAGTGGTTCGGCTTCCTTGCCCAGGCGATCGACAGCGGCGCCTCGCCGGTGATCATCCAGGAAGCGCCGGCAGCTGCTCCGGCCCAGGAACTCGATGAGGACGGCGTTCCGGTTCCGGTCACATGGCCGCCGAGGATGATCGACGAACGCTGCGACGGATGGCCGGAAGTGAAGCTGCTGCAAGCGACTCTCGTGTGCAGAGGGTACAGCGTGCCGGTTGACGGCCTGTGGTCGAAGACGCTGACGGAGAAGGTGAAGGCCTTCCAGAAATCCCGCGGCCTGACGGATGACGGCTGCGTCGGCCCTATGACGTGGGGCTGCCTTTTGACAATCTAAAAATCATAATAACAGGAGGAGAAAGAAATGGGACAGAAAGAACGGTACATCGCAACACTTGAAGACGGGAGACAGGCGAACGTCCTCGCGGCGACGTTCGGCGAAGTGATCATGATGCTCGGAGAAGAGAACATCGTGAAGATCGAGAAACTCCCCTATGAGGAGGTAAAAGAAGGATGAACGCACCGGACAGAGCGAAAGAGATCCGCGGCGTCGTCGCTGCGGCGATCGGGTTCCTGACGGCCCTGTGGGGCTGGGCCGGCTGGGCCGTGATGGTCTGGGCGGCCCTGATCCTGATCGACTACATCACCGGAAGCATGGCGGCCAAGCGGGAGAAAAACTGGTCGTCGGCAATCGCCCGGGATGGCCTATGGCATAAGGCCGGCGAGATCTTCGCCGTCCTGACGGCGGCCCTCTGCGACATAGCGCTGAAGGTCGTGATCGAGGGATCCGGCATCACGTTCCCGTTCGAGATCTCGATGATCGTGACGCCGATCGTGCTGCTGTGGTACATTCTGACGGAGGCGGGCTCTATAATCGAAAACTGTGGCCGCCTCGGCGCTCCGGTTCCTTCCTGGTTCAAAAAACGAGTCGATACATACAAGAACGCGATCGACAAAGCAGAGGGAGCGGAAGACGAGCCTCCGATCCCGGAGATCTCCGGCGAAGTGGTCGGAAAACACGAAAAGACAGACGAATAACAAAAGAGCAGCGGACCCGTCATGGATCCGCTGCTCTTTTCTGTTTTCCTGTCAGGAATCGACAGGGCGGGGAAGGACGAGGCCGATCAGACCGCCGGCAAAAATGATGGCGGGTTCGACAATCGTCTCGGATGGTGGTCCAAAAGCCGCGGAGGTCGAACCCTCGGGCAGGTCGTCGTCAGGGCCCGGACAGCCCTCTTCGCCGTAACTCTCCAGCATCTCGACATAGGAGACCTGCTTCCCGCCTCGGACATTGTAGTAAATAATAATCTTGTCGTCGAAGACGAAGACGGAATTGACCAAAACGTCGATAATTCTCCGACGGAAGTCCATGTCGAACAGATCGCCCTTGCAGAAGGATCGCAGCCAGGCGACGATCTCGTCCTCCGTGAGCTGGATCCTGTTCGCGACGCGGAGCTTCGCCAGGTCGACCTCGAGGGCTTCCTTCTCATCTGTGAGGCGCTGGATCTTGTCAAAGAGGGACGAGCGGGCACTCTTCGGCAGATCGACGACCGCGTCGATGTACTTTTCGATCTCACGACCGAGAGCGGCGATCCGGTCCTCCAGCTGCCGCACCTGATCGGCGCCGAACTCCCGTTCGTACTCGGCCACGACGGCCGCGGCGATCTTCCGCACTCTCTCCGGCGCCAGGATATAGTCGACGGTCTGCTCCACGACGTACCACTCGAGAAAATCCTTCTTCTCGTGCTTCTTCGTGCAGCCGTTCCGCTTCTTCCGCCTTCCGGTGCATTGATAATAATACCAGGTGTTCCCGGTCTTCCCGGTACCGCTGACGCCGTGCATCGACATCCCACAATGACCGCAGAAAACCTTCCCTGTCAGGAGATATTCGACCTCGGATCCGGCCGGACTCTTCGCGCCGCTGCGACGCATGAGATCGAGCCGGGCCTGCACACGGTCCCAGGTGGCCCGGTCGACGATGGCCGGGCAGCCGCCCTCGACACGGACGCCGGACTGCTCGAGGACGCCGACATACTTCTCGGAGCGGAGGACCCTGTGGATCGCGTTATGATCGAGCGGCTTGCCCTGGCGGTTCCGGAAGCCTCGCCGGTTCAGATCGTCGATGATCTCCCGCTTCGAGATCCCGTCGGCATACTGCTCGAAGATCTGCCGGACATAGGGCGCCCGCTGCTCGTCGAGGACGAGGTATCCGCCCTCTGACCGGTATCCGAGCGGGACGCCTCCTCCGACGAATTTTCCCTTCCCGGCGCTCTCGATCCGGCCGCGCCGGACCTTCTGGGCCAGCTCCAGGGAGTAATACTCGGCCGAGGCCTCGAGCACGGCCTCCAGGATGATCGACTCCGGATTGTCTCCGATCTGCTCCATCGCGGACAGGAGCTTCACGCCGCACTGCTTCAGCTTGTGCTTGTAGATGGCCGAGTCGTACCGGTTCCGGGCGAACCTGTCGAGCTTGTAGACGATGACATACTTCCAGGCCTTTTTCTTCGCGTCCTCGATCATCTGCTGAAACTGTGGCCGGTCGTCCGATCGACCGGAGATCGCCCGGTCGATGTACTCGCCGACGATCGTGTATCCGTTCCGCCGGGCGTATTCGTGGCAGACGTGCAGCTGCCCTTCGATGCTCTGTTCATCCTGACGGTGTGAAGAGTATCGGGCATAAATCACAGCGGCGTTATTGTTCATAGAAACCTCCGTACAAAATGCTATAATTTTGTAAAAAGATTGAAGAATATTGTAAAATATGCTATCCTCTCTCTGAAGGAGGTGCAGAAATGGAACTAATCACGGCCAGGGAAATCATCACCGGACTGATCACGCTGGCGATGTACGAGTTTTTCTTCCGGCCCCTTATATTCAAAACCGGCATCAAACGCAGCAACAAGAAGGAAATAGGAAAGGGCACCGAAAATAAGAGAAAAAGACTTCAAAACACCGGAGAGTGAAAACTCCGATGTGAACTCGGTTGAAGCAAAGACATAGACAGAGACAGCAAAAATCAAAAGGCAGATGTAGAACTGCCGAACGATAACCCGCTTGCTGAATCTTCTTCTGCGGGGAATATGCTCCACCGGGTTAAAGGCTGACCGAATAAGGAAAAGCACAATCAACCAGACGACATTTGTGATTAAACCATTAGCGATTGAATTCAAATCCATAGGACACCTCGCCCCGGCTTCGGCCGGGGCTTTTTTGTTTAGTGATAAATCACTAACGCGTCATCCGATCCGGTAAAGGCCGGACGCGGCCAGACCGCGGACCGCGGCCAGGGCGGCCGCCTGCCCTTCGGCGTTCATGCTCCGGTATGCGTCGAGCAGCTCCTGCTCGTCAAACAGCAGAGGAGAGGGAGGAGTGGAGCCGTAAAGATCGGAGATGCTCTGGATCCCGTAAACATCGCAAAGGGTGAGAAGCATGTCTGCGTCGGGCTGACCTCGGCCACACTCCCAAGCGCTGACGGTCTTTCCGCTCTTTCCGATCCTCTGGCCGACTTCATAAATGGTCAAGCCCGCGGCCTCTCGGTATTTTTTGAGGCGAGCGGCAAGCTCAATTCTTGACATAGGATCACCACCTTCGAGAGGATGATAACACGGCACAGAGACAAAAGCAAGGAATAAATCTACAAAATATAGATTAAAAACAATAAAACATGTTGACAATCTAATCAGGATAGATTATTATGTCTGCGATGTCTACAAAACGTAGACAGAAAACGAAAGGAGGAACGAACTTGAACGCGAATGAAGTGATCAGACAGAACATCGCAAGCAGGGGTATCAAGCAGAATTATGTCGCGGAGAAGGCGGGGATCGCCCCGGAACTCTTCCGGAGATCCCTTGCAGGCGAGCGGAAGATCCCGGCCGACGAATTCGTCGCGATCTGCAACGTCCTCGCACTGGACATAAAAGACTTCAGACCTCAGAACGCTCCGGCGATCTGATCGCGGCGAAAATGCCGGGATACAATCCCGGCATACAGGAAAAGTCCTTGACTTTTCCTGATGGACTCTCACCAACACGAAAGGAAGGGAAACCAACATGGAACCGAACGACATGATCACAGCGCTCCGGATCTGCGGGAATCATCCGACGATGGAGGGATGCGGCTGCCTCGACTGCCCGTACTGCGAGAACTGCGATCCGCGGGACTCTGCCCGGCTGGATCTCATGGCCGCCGACACGATCGAGAAGCTGCTGGCGGAAGTCGAGCGGCTGAAGCCGTACGAGCAGGCGATCGATCAGATCCTGAAGCCGGACAACGACGAAATGATGGGGAGAACGCGATGAACGGGGACTTCATTCAGATCGGCGTCATCGCGGCCAGGGCGCCGGACGGATCCGCGCTGCCCTCGGTCCCGATCTACACCAGACGGACGCCGGAGACGGAGCAGGCCGAAGAGGCAGCGCTCCTCCCGGTGGCCAGGATCTTCGCCGAGAAGATGGCGGAGTATGTAAAAGGCACAAAGAAAACGAGCCGGGGATCCGGCTCTGAAAAGGAGAGATGCACATGAAACTGAAGGCAGTCGGGGCGATCGTGAGCAGAGTGAAGCAGCTGATCCTCCTGGACGACGGCGAGAGCCAATGGATCGGGGACGGGTACGCGTTCTATCTGGTACCGGAGAGCCTCGGCCAACTCACGCCGGCGACGGTCTGCGCGATCTTCGACGTCTCGGAGGACAAGGCGGCAAACTGGCGGATCAAGCGGCAGAACATGCCGGAGGCCTACGACACGACGGACGACGGAGACGGCCGGGAGGAGATCCTGGTCTATGACCTGAACAGCAGGATCCTATACCACGGCGTCGATCAAATGCCGGTGGCCACGCCGGACGGGAAGGTCTACTTCATCCAGGCGCGATACATGAAGCCGCTGTCCGACGCAGATCCGGTCCTGACGCTCCGATACTCAGACAAGGGCCAGCCCTACGTCGTCGCGAAGGCCGGCATGTTCGCCGAAGCGATCATCATGCCGATGGCATCGACGCCGGCTCTGTCGGACTGGATGACGGAAGTGATCAACGGAGCCTCGAGGGCTCGATTCTATGAGCAGCGGGAGCTCGGAACAGATGACGAGGACGTGTAACGGCTGCCGGGACATGAGGCCGGAAGCATGGCCGCGGGATCAGATCGCGGCGAGATGTATGTGCCCGCTGCCGCCCGTGGGATCGATCAAACACTACGGCCGGACGATGGCCGTCTTTAACCTGGGCCAGATCGGCATCATCCAGACGCCGGCATGGTGCCCGAGACGGAAGGAGGCGAAAGGCGATGGCGAAGACGATGCTCGACGTGCTCCGGGAGAAGGATCCGGAGTCGATCGATAAAAAATTCCAGGGCGGAGTGAGACTCTGCCCGGAGGACATCGGCTTCCCGCAGATGAAGATCTGCGAATACTTCCGGGCGGGCAAGGACATCGACCACGAGTCCTGCCTGAAATGCTGGGACCGCCCGATCCCTGAAAAGTAAAAGCCGCGCACCGGCGGGGACCGGATACGCGGCAAAGTGAAAGGAATACCAACGAAAGGATAATACCATATGAACTCAACAAATACAAGTCAGACTGCGATCGGGAACACGATCATCTGGAGCGATGCTCCTCTTTTCACCGTCAAAATGCCCAAAAAGAAGGGAAATGTGACCAACATGAAGCAGAAAGTGATCAGAACGCTCCGGAATGTGATCAGAGCGGCCGCGGGGAGTGAATTCCTCCGGAGAATGGTGAAGAAGTACGGCATCGCCGCAGCGGCGCTCCTGTTCCTGTGGGGATGGACAATGATCGCCTGCGCGATCACGGCGAACAACGTCGAGAAGGAAACGGACAAGCGGGTCCGGGCGGAAGTGACCTCGGAGCTCCGGGCCGGCTTCCAGAATTACCTCGACAGCCAGGAAGAACAGAAGGACGATCAGTCCGCCGCAGGGGAAGGACCGTCCGAGGATGAGGTCGCAGATCTTGCAGGAGCGATGGCCCAGGTGATCGAGACCTACGCGATGGACTTCGGCGTCACGGAGGAAGGCCAGAAGACGATCGGATGGGTGTTCTGCTCCAGACATGCGAAGAACTCCACGGAGTTCGGGAAAACGCCCCAGGAGATCCTCGAGAAGGCCGGAGCCTGGGAGGGGAACGTGGTCGGCCACGCGACACGGCCGGCGGCGAAGGAATTGTCGAAGCAGATCGCCCGCGATTATCTCTCCGGGAACTGGCCGGACGGGTACACGACGGACCTGACCTTCTTCAACCGGGAACCGGGCGGGAAGATCATCGCGAGGAACGAACTGAAGACGGGCCCGTACACGGTGTACTGGTTCTTCGGAAAGTGAGGGGAAGATCATGAACGAATACAGAGATCAGGCCCTGAAGAAGATCCAGGCGGAATTCAAGAGCGGGAAGTATGACAAATACGGCCAGGCGATGAAGGTTGACGTCCTCCGGCAGCTGGAGAGCTTCATCGAACAGGACGAAGAATTCGCCCAGGCCGTCGCCCAGGGCGGCACATTCGAGGACTGCATGAAGGCGGTCGCGAAGAGCTGCGGATCGTCCCTCTCGGATCTGGAGGCATACCGGCGGGCCGTGGCGTTCTATTTCCCGGGCGCGACGGTCAAGATGCAGCTGACGATCGACCTGATCGGAGAGGCTGCCGAGAAGAAGGAAGAGTACACACCGAAGCACGCGGCCGAGACGAAACCGAGCGGGATCGTCCTCGACTTCACGTCCTTCCTGTGAAGGGAGGCGGCAGGATGAATCCGAGATGCACACTGCCGGAAGAGCTCCGGGAAGGCGCTCTGATGGAATTCAACCGGATCGGCATGTCAGCGGAGGAAGAGGCCAGGATCCGGGACCTCTTCCCGCAGTATCTCTTTTTCAGAAACGAGTACACGGACGACGGCTGGAACGTGAGCAGCGATCCGATCAGGCTCTGCACCTGCACGAACTGCGGCGAGAGCTTCGAGGCCGTCCGGGGCAACTACGCCCGCGGAAAGCTCCACCACGAGCGCTGCAACTGCCCGCACTGCATGAAAGAGGTCGAGGGCATCGCCGCCCACAAGTACAAATACGACATGAAGAGCCTCGAGAGCTGGGTGAAGACGGCGATCGCGAGGCCAGGGAAGGACGGGGCCCTGCTGATCGAGGCAGGGAACGCCCGGAGGCGTTTCAACTGGGACAACCTGACCGGGACGATCGACTGGTATCCGACGAAGCGCTATTACTTCAGCAGGAGCGGCTGCGTCGAGTTTGAAGAGCGCCGGATCTATGACGGCTGCGGCCCGCTGGCCGGCTGGGAGGATGTCTGGAAGGCGACGAAGACGATCTCCGAACCGTTCCCGCCGAACTGCATGGGCGCGTATAACAACTACTACGGCGAGTACACGATCACCGGACTCTCGGAGGCCCTGGACGAGTCTTTCCTGAAGTACTGCCAGATCGTGCCCTTCTATCACTTCAACTTCGGAGCGGATCTCGACGGAGGGGATCTCGCCCGCTGGATGGTGAAGTATCTCGGCTGGGCCTGTGTCTATCCACAAATCGAAATGGCCGTCAAGCTCGGCCTCGACGACGCGGTGGAGCAGCTGATCCGCGACGGGAAGCAGAACGCGAAGTATCTGAAATGGACCGCGACGAAGCCGGCCGAGCTGATCCGCCTGGACGCCCAGGAGGCGAAGGCCTTCTTCCGGGCCGGGATGAACCTCTCCAACCTGATCGACTGGAAGGACGCCGCAGCGGCCGGGATGAAGCTGAACGAATACCTCGAACTGTCCGGAAGGATGGGGAGCAAGGACGCGACGGCCGAGTTCATGACCTGCTGCCGGGCGGCCGGATGCTCTGCGAAGAAGGGCGAGCGGTACGTCTCGCGACTCATGCCGGCCTGTGCACGCTACGCACCGACGCCGGGCCAGATCGTCCGCGTCTGGAAGGATTATCTGTCGATGGCCGTCAAGCTGCACTACGATCTCAGCGATCCGACCGTGGCCATGCCGAAGGATCTCCAGGAGCGGCACGACGCCGCCTCGGAGCTGATCAAAGTCTCGGCGAATCAGGAAGCAATGAAGAAATACCGGAAGCGCCGGAGAGAGCTCGAGAAGAAGTACGCCTTCGGCCTGGGCGATCTCTGCGTCATGGTTCCGGTATCCGGGGACGAGATCGTCCGGGAAGGCCAGACGCTGCACCACTGCGTCGCCGGCTACGCCTCGCGGCATCTGAGCGGGGCGACGACGATCCTGTTCGTCCGGCACCGGAAGAAGCCGGGCCGGTCCTTCCTCACGGTGGAGCTGGAGGAGAAGAAGGGGAAGGTCGCGATCCGGCAGATCCACGGGTACAAAAACGAGGGATACAAGGGAGCAGTGAGACCGGAGAAGCGCTTCGGCGACTTCCTCGACACCTGGCTCCGATGGGTGAACGACGGCAGCGTCCGGGACCGGAACGGCCTGCCGGTGCTGCCCGCAGCGGATACGATTGAAACGGAGGTCAAAACAGCATGATCACAGATCTGAGCAAAGTGAACAATCCGGAAGAACTGGCCGCCGGAGCGGGAGAGGTTCTTCCGGTTCCGGAGCGGACGCTGGAGGTCGTGGCCGCGGAGATCCGCGGGTACACCTTCTCGATGCTGACGAACATCATCGAGATCGGCCGGCGCCTCGTGGAGGCGAAGAGCATGATCAAGCATGGCGAGTTCATGAACTGGACGAGGGAAAACTTCGGCTTTTCCTCGTCTCAGACAAACAACTTCATGCAGCTCTATCGGGCATACGGATCCGAACAAAATTCACTGTTTGGAGCCGAGTTAAATTCCCAAACGTTTGGCAATTTGAACTATTCAAAGGCTTTAGCACTGCTCGCGCTGCCTTCCACAGAGGAGCGGGAGGAGTTCATGGAGACGCACGACGTCGAGAACATGACGACGCGCCAGCTGAAGGACGCGATCCGGGAGCGGGACGAGGCCATGAAGGCAGCGAAGGACGCCGAGGGCCGCCTGGCTGCCGAGCGGATCGAGTCGGAAAAGAAGCTGAAGGAATCGGAAGAGCAGTTTGAAGCATCGGAAAAATTGCGTGCAGAGACTGCGGACAAGCTCTTTGCAAAGAATGCTGATCTCGAAGCGGCGAATAAAAGGATCCGGGAGCTGGAATCCAGACCGGTCGAGGTCGCGGTCGAAACCGTCCGGGATGAAGAGGCGATCGCCGCAGCGGCGAAGGAAGCCAGGGAGAAGGCCGAGGCCGAGGCCGTGAAGGCAGCGAACAAGGCATCGAGGGAGCACGACAAGACGCTGAAGGAGCTGCAAGAGAAGATCGCCGGCCTCGAGAAGCAGCTGAACAAAGCCGAGGACGAGCGGGCCGAGGCCGTCAGGAAGGCGGAGTCCGCCGATCAGAACGCGGCGAAGAAACTGAAGGAAGCCACGGCCGCAGCGGAGAAGATCCGCGCCGAGCTGGAAGAGGCACGGAGGGCGCTGAAGGCCTCCGACTCGGATGTCACGGCCTTCGGGATCCGCTTCAACTCTCTCCAGACAGAATACAGCTATTTGATCACGGAATACCGGAAGATCCGGAGCAAGAACCGGGAGACCGGGGACAAGCTGCACGAGGCCGTCCGCCAGGTGCTCGAGTACTTCCAGCAGGAGCTCGAGAAGGAAGAAGGCGCTGCCGGTGCCTGACTGCAAGACCTGCTATTATGACGACGGCGTCGTCTGCCGGGGCGAGGCCTGCGCTGACAAGGACATGTACAAGCCGAAGCCGGAGCCAGTCCGCTACTGCAAATACTGCGGCGGCAGGCTCTCGGAGATCCGCACCGACGGCCGGAAAAGCTGGAGGCACTGCTTCAGCTGCCATTTTGAGTTCGAGGTACCTGCCGATGTGTAAAAGAGACTGCACATACCTCGGGACGGTGAACCTGCGCGACGGCGACGGCGGGCACTGCTGCAACTACAGCCTGATCTGCGGAAAGACCAGGACGGCCAAGCTCTGCAAAAAGTACGGCCTGAAACCGAACCACAAAGTGATCAAGGCACTGCTCCGGGGCGAGAACTGCCCGTTCTTCGAGGAGACGCCGAAGCGCCGGACGATCCCGGAGCACGTCCGGCCGAGGATCCCGGGAAGGCCGGCACACGGGGAAGGCTTCCAGCCGCAGGAGAAGCAGGAGGAGAAGACGCAGCGCTTCCGCCTGGACACGGACAAGGTGACGGAGCTGTACAAGCTCGGCCTGACGGATCAGGAGATCGGGAACATCGTCGGCGCCACGAACTCGGCGATCTGGAACTGGAGGAAGAAGCACGGCCTCCCGTGCAACGGGAAGCGAGGCGGAGAAAGCGCTGCAAAGAGGAAATACGACCGGGAGAAGATCCGGAGGATGTCCGACCAGGGCGCGACGGTCAAAGAGATCGCGCACCGGATGAACTGCTCGACGGACACGATCCACAGGATCGCCAGGGAGGAAGGCTTCGCCCTCAACCAGAAGAAGCCGGGAGAGGAGGAGACGACAGCATGATGATCTTTCTGATCGCGGTCGCGGTGGCCGTGGGATACTTCGTCGCCGGTGCGATCGTCCTGATCATCCTCCGGATCGCCGGTGTGATCCGCCGCCATGAGATCGGCGAGGAAGAGCAGATGATCGCCGTCGCAGTCTGGCCGGTGTACCTGACACTGATCGTCCCGGCCTATGGCGTGATCGCTCTGTCGAAGAAGATCTCCGGAGACGGTCGGCACATCAAAAAGTAACAAAATGATTACAGCGGATTAAGCAAGGACAGAGATCCGGCATCCGCTGCGGGCTTTGAAGCCGGGGCAGGAGAAACTCTCCCGCCTCGGCTTGAGAACCCGGGCTGCACCCTGACACCTGAAAGATCCCTATTATAGAAACGCACGCGCACGCGTTTCTTTCGGGACCTTTTAGCGGCTAAGTTTAGGACCAACTGAAAGATACGGGAGCGGGAGGACATGAGAAAGCTGATGGAATACAAGATCATCTCCGGGAGGACAGTCGAGACCAGGCGAAGCTGGCTCTCGATCGGGCCGACCTACAAGAAGCCGAGGGGAACCCGGAAGGCGGGATCCTCTTCCCTGAAGAAGATCAAGGCGAACGAGCGGGAGCGGATCCGGAATCTCGCCCGCCTGATCAACTGCAACTTCACAGCCGGGGACGGCTTCCTGACGCTGAAGTATGACGAGGATCACTATCCGGTCGACCTCTCATACGAGACAGCCGCCGCCGATCTGAAGAAGTTCCTCCGGAAACTCCGCACGGCATACCGGAAGGAAAGCGGCTACGCCCTGCCGGCTGTATCGATCACGGCAAACTTCAGCCCGCGCAGGCAGGCACCGGCCAGGCTGCACCAGCACATCGTCATCCCTTCGGAAGCTGTGGAGCTGGCGAGGAAGATCTGGCCGGAGTTCGGAGGACCGGGCACCGTGATCGTGAAGGATCTGAACGACGAGGGTGACTACACGAAGATCGCGGCCTACATGATCGAGAACGTGAAGGGCAGGCCAGCGGGCGAGAATGTGTATCACTGCTCCCGCGGGATGGCCAGGCCGATCTACACCGAACCCGTCGAAGTCGATGACGTGGAGGATCTCCGGCCGGACTATGGCGCAATCGTGAAGGACATCGAGGAGACCAGGGACGAGGATGATCGTGTCATCGGGAAATATCAGCGCTGTGTCTGGAAGACTCCGCCGAAGGTGAGAGGCGGCCAGATCATTCTGCCGAAGAAGAGAGGGAGGCGAACGGAATGAGCAAAGCGAGGGATCCGTGGTGGCCAAGCGTGCAGAACATCCTCCGGCAGTATCCGGGGATGAAGCGGGAGCTCGAGGAGAAACGGCGGGCAGCTGTGACGCCTCGATACAACTCGACCGGAGGAGGATCCGGCCCGGGACGATCGACGGAGCAGTCTGCACTCCGGGAACTGGATCCGGCCAGGCAGCGACAGCTCGACGCGGTATCGAAGGCGATCCGGATCACGGCCAGGTCGAAGGACGGCGCCGGACACTGGAGGAATGAGATCATCCGCCTCGTGTACTTCCGCCAGTCTCACAACCTGCACGGAGCGGCTCAGAAGTGTTACGTCTCTTTCCGGACGGCCCAGCGATGGCAGCGGGATTTCTTCGACATCGTGGAGCGGGAGCTCGGCCTGAGATGAAATGGCGTCAAAGCATCTGCAAACCGGAATATCATGATACCATCGGAGAATCATGAAAGACTTCACCGACAGATTTTACAACCGGCCCGCGTGGATGGCGTGCCGGTCCTCGTTCATCCGGAAGCGCCAGGCGATCGACGGTGGACTGTGTCAGCGCTGCGGCCAGCGCCTCGGGTACATCGTCCACCACAAGATCGAGCTGACGCCGGAGAACATCCACGACCCGAAGATCGCCCTCAATCATGACCTGCTCGAGTACGTCTGCCTCGAATGTCACAACAAAGAGCACGGCGTCTTCCAACCGGCAGACCGTCGCGTCTTGTTCGACGACGACGGAAACGTGATCGACGTGATCGATCGTGATCGCAGACCTCCCCCCGGTCGATGACCTCGGCCGGGCGCTCTCTGTAC
>Ga0256404_1008731_pt1 | contig 15015 bp, 10 predicted proteins | sample RumenRJG_01DNA_FD_185990 | JGI IMG/M metagenome (GOLD analysis project Ga0256404, IMG submission 185990) | Bovine rumen microbial communities from Lethbridge, Alberta, Canada - RJG_01 | ecosystem: Host-associated > Mammals > Digestive system > Stomach > Rumen | place: Canada: Alberta | collected...
CGTGATCCTGTTTCCCACAATGAAGTCAATGAAGGACTAAAAGCCTTATTTTATAGGCTTTTTCGGGCCTCAGTGCCAGAACTTACGACCAACTTACGACCAAATTTTTGGAACTTAAAAAAAACTTGATTTTTGACCGGCTGCGGTGTCTGCCCTTGTGGGGGATGTTGCGGCCGGTTTTTTGTGTGCAGATATTCTGCTTAAGAAACAAAATGACAGGTTGCTATTATGCTCAAATAACTGAGAAGGTAAATAATTATAGTATAATAGAAATATGCGGGGACTCTTTTACAGGAGGGGTGTTATGCCAAAGGGACCGATCTTGAATGACATATCAAAGCGTTTTACAACAAGGGACAGTCTTGGAAAACCCCACCTACTCTTTCGATAAGGTTGAGGGGTTTGCAAGAGACAGAACGGATATATGGACAATTGATGATCATGGGTTCAGCCCGGCGTGTATGAAGCAGAAATGCTTTCGTACATGCCGGGCTTTTTGTTTGGTTTCAGTATTTTTATTAAAAAAGATGAAATGTTTCTCCCGGGATCTTCCGGTTTCCGAGGGGCCCGATATCATATCAGATTTCTGGTGGCTTCGACCAGACAGGCATATGCGTCCGGACGCTGTTTGCGGACATAGGCAAGCTTTTTATACTGATCACCCTCAAGCCGTTCCGAGATATAGCTTTCCGGATGCTCTATTTTCTTAAACGGGTTTCCGGAGAGCAGGCACGAAGCAAGATACATGACTTTACAGGCCTTCCAGGTCGCATCATCAGTGTTGTAGCCGCTCAGGAGGATATGGTTCCTCAGCGATTTTATGCCGCGGAGATATTCCGCATAGTCATCCTTGTCGATGGTTCCTCTGCTGATAATGCTGACACAGGCACGGATGGTATCCAGGAGGACATCTTCTTTGCTCCAGGCTTCTCCGCGGAAAGCGGTCTCATCCATAACTGCTGTATCGTATGTCCTGGAAAACAATTCAAAGTTAGTCACATAGTCGGAGAGAGTAGCCGTATCAAACAGCTGCTTTGCAATCTCCAGCTCCTTATTTGTGCCTAAAAGTACCCCGGTGGTGTGAGGCGCGAAAGCGGTCAGCTTATCGCCAAGCATACAATCCGCTGTAGGGACTTCCACAGTAAGGTTTTCCCCTGAAGTCAGAAGAAGGTCGTTGCGGATCTCTTTCTGCACGGTCTGCGCATAGGGAAGATGGGAAAATACCACATCCAGCAGGATATAGAATTCTATATTTCTTACGGGAGAAAAGTAGGTGAATTTGAAATGCCTCTTTACGATCCCGTTTTTGCCTTTGCGGACATCTTCTTCCTTGTTGAGGAAGGGGAAGATCTGGGAGGCTTTATCGATGTAGTCGTCTACATCGGTTCCGGGTTCTACCAGAATATCTATGTCGGTGGACAGCCTTGCCGGCTTTTCCAGAATCAGCATCAGGCTGGTTCCGCCTTTGAAGCAGAAGGGCATTCCGACACTTTTGATCGCTTCCAGCAGGCCGAAGGCATACAGGGCCCTCTCAATCAGGCCCGGATCGGAGACGTATTTCTTCTGCAGTTCCCGGATGTAATCAAGCTCGTAAACTCTTTTGTCGATCATTTGTCGTCCTCCAGAACAATGCGGGTTTCTTCATGAATAAAATCACGGATGACTTTTTCGATGCCCCGGCGGCGGGCATAACGGAACATTTTCCCCTGATTGATGTTGTACTTCTGAAAGGCATCCTCGTAAATGGCGCGGTATTCCGAGCGAGAAAGGATAGAGCCGGAGATCCCACGGCCAAACAGGTCTACAAGAAGCTTTTCAAGTGATGCCTGCCGGTAATGTCCAAATGGCGGCGGAGCCTCGGAAATCAGTTTGCGGACAATGATGGTTTCATCGCCGGCATATTTGTAATATTCATCCAGGCTTGGATTGTGAAGCACATGTGGATACCGGTCAAAAAGCAGGTTGAAGATGCTTTCGTCCAACATGTTTTCGACTTCAATAAAAATAGTATTCTTCGCCAGCAGATGATTCACAAACTCATTCATCTGATACAGCTCCCATATCTGGAAATCCACCAACGGATAATTCTCCTGAATCAGGGCGACTATATCCCTGGCAGTTTCTGACAATTCATAAGAGTAATCTTTTCTGGCGGAGTGGACAAAACGCCCTTTTCCCACTCTGGAGATTTCTCCGGAATCACATTTCTTTTTCAGGATGCTGTAAATAGTGGATCTTCCGATTCCAGGAACGCCTTCCTGAAGAGCGTACGCGAATTCTCCAGTCGTAAAGGAAGGGTGATTCTCTATAAACTTCTCTGCCGTCATTTTCAATTCCATCACCTCCGTACTTTCGGCAAAAATCTTTAAAATTGCCAAAAGTCCAAAGATAAGATATATCATATCGCCCTAAAAGTCAATAGACTTTCGGCAATAATGTGAATAATTGCCGAAAGTCCAAAATGGAGCATCCTGAAAATATCTGAAAAGTGCATCTGAAGAGTCAAAGTAAATATACACACGATCATGCAACTGTGTGTATGTTTACTGAAGCATCAGCCTTTCACAGCCCATGGGAGGCTGATTTTTTGCTGAACAGAACCTCACAGGCTCGGTTTTCAGTGCCTCGGAGGCACTAAGAAGCAAACCCTGATCCTAATAAACTTACCTCAGAGCAGCAGGTACTGCTGCTCTGGGTACAGCTAAGCCGCTGCGCTCGGAACCTTGACAACAGAATATGCATTTCATGTGGGAGATGTTGCAGCCGCTTTTTTTGTGGTGTCAACTGGTCACTGTTGACGGCGGTCATTCCGAACGTCCGCCTGCCGGTCGTGGGAGTTGTAGATGGCTCGGTTAAAAAGATGTATAATACTGCTGATTAGAGTCAGACAATCGGTCTCAGCGCAAAGCGCTTCGAAATGGAGGTAAAAATGGCTTCACAGAGAATCGTTGCATCAAAACAATTACCTTTTCCGGTCAACTGCAAATGTGGAAAATGCGGTGCTATAAATGGACATCAAAAAGGCCAAAGAAGGGAAGAAGCAGACTGAGGAAGCGCTTGGAAATATTGCACAGGAGCTGTATCCTGTCCCGGCCTTATCCAAAGATGAGCTGATCAAGCAGTGCGGTCTTGAAGGGGTCAAGGCAGAACCTGATATGGAAACAATGTTTATATACATGAATTAGCAGACAGAAAGATACAAAGGAGACACAGCATGGGATTTTTCGACAGATTCAAAAAACAGCAGAAGCTTCCGGCAGAGGTTTGCCGCGAACACTGGTCCAAATTCCTCGAAAATGAGATCGAATATCCGGAATACATCTGGCCGAATTTCAGAACAACTGAATTTATCAATGCTTTTTCTTCTCTGGATCCGCAGGATCTGTGCGCGCCATTCTTTCTGCTGGACGGCATTGTCAGCGAAATGACACTTGTTTGCCATCACAAGGTTCCGGGGAACTACGATAATTCTCCGCGAGGCTCCATGAACAAATATCTCATGATGAAGCAATATCTTTCCTCAAAAAGCCAGTACGAAGAGGAAGACCTCACCGTCGCAAAGAGGGTAATTGCACTGCATATGAACCATAAGAATGATCCGATCGCGGCCAGATTGAGAGTGTTCTTCTCCATGAGCCTCACCGAACTGCTTCCGGAGGATCTGCTGGCACTGGTCGGTGAACAAGACCTCAGTGAAAAGAAATACAATGAGGCAAATAAACTGTTCAGCGAATTGATTAAATCCGGTCATACCGGAAACGGGAAGTATCACCTGAATGTCGGGAAAGCTCTGTACCTCTCGGCGCCGTCGAATAAAAAGACGCTTCCCGTCGCAGTGAACAGCTTTGAGCAGGCAATCGCGGCCGGTGTTTCAGAGGCGGAGCCTCTGCTGCAGGAAGCACAGCAGAAGCTGAAAGAGATCCAGGACCGTGAAACAATGCTGGATTCCTTAAAAGCATCGTGGAGGCTCTCAGATATTGAGGATGATATCAAGAAAGCAGACGAGACCGGGAACATAAAATTGTATTTCAAACACTGTGTAAACGGTGTAAGTCCTGCTGCTTCCCAAAAGGAAAAAGAACTCATCTGTGAAGCCGCCAGAAAATATAATGCCCGGGTCGACAAGCTTGCTGAGGGGAATTATTTCACTGAAGACAACATAGGCATGCTTTATTCCCGGATGAGGATGAATATTCGAATGGCAGAAAGCGGCATCGTCGAATTTATGGGCCGCGGCGCTGACGCATACCGTGACGGGTACGATGATATCAAACAGAACCTCGTCCGAGCCAGAGAATGGTACAGGATCGCCGCGGAGCACGGGGACCAGCATGCGCAGCTGTATTACGGTATTTTCTGCAAGGAAGGCTACGGCGGAGAGGTTGATTATTCCAAGGCGGTAACATATCTCAATGAGGCCGGTAAAGGTCATCACAACCTGGAAGCCGGCCGGGCGTTCTATAACCTTGCAATCCTTGTCGGAAACGGTCTCGGCATCGATCAGAATGCAGAGACAGCTTCCCTTCTCCTGGAAGCCGCTAAGAAGCTGGGCTGGGACCTGGAGACAGAAACCGCATTCCAACAAAACTGCATTATCGCTGCAAGGCAGCAGATTTTGGCCAAGGAACTACGTCAAGAAACATACATTTACAGCGGTGACAATGAGAACTATGGATACGTCCTCCCGCCGCTAATGTGATCGCGAAGAAGAAACGGCTATGACCGGCAAAAAGCCCGATGACCAGACAAGCTCGCAAACCATAACCGGGACAGAAACCGCTTCCCTTCCGCAGGCCGGACAGGTGGTAAACGGTTTTGAAGTGTTGGAAATCCGCGATTTTCCTCTGATGAACGCGGAGGTCGTGCGGTTTGTACACCGGAAGACCGGAGCAGAGCTCTACTACATTGCCAACGATGATACAAACCGGGTATTTGACCTGACATTCCGCACGGTTGCCCCGGATAACACCGGGATTCCGCATGTTTTTGAGCATGCCACCACGGACAGATACGATAAGATCTTAGATCCGTTCGGCGGTTTCTGATCCGGGTGGTCGAATTTGATGGTGAAAAAAGCCGTCTGTATGGAGAGATTCCACACAGACGGCTTATTTGATGGATCTTTTCCCTCACATCATTCCCAGACAGGAAGCGTTCCGGAGATGTCTTTGACAGTGACCGTGAAGTGATCGAGGATTTCACCCGAGTTTTCCAATTCCATTCCTGCTTCCGATCTATCCATGCCCGACCGCACACTGGCAACGCTGACCAGATGCGTACTGACCTTGTCCTTCGTCAGTTGGAAAAATATTTCATAATTCCTTGGATAGCGAACTTTGTCAGAGTCGATCGTTTGAACTTCCGTTGATGTAAAATCGAAGGCATTATCGGAAGGCTCCGGAATATTTGATTTTTTGAGGCTGTTATAATAGGCGGGATAACGATATTCCCGGTTTCCGATTGTTGCGGTGCGCTCAAACTCAATGGGACCTTCCGTGGAATAATATTCAGCGGTGTAAGTAAAATCCGGGTTCAGATCATTGTTAACATCCGCCCCGAGAGTATCCCCGTCATACGTAAAGGCAACAGTTACCGTGATATCTGCGCCCTGCGGGAAGTTCACATCGCCGTCCTTTGAGAGCTTGATAAGTTCTCCTTCTTCATACAACCAGTAGGTCTGTGTCCAATTGAGTACTTTGTCCGAGATAAAATATCCTGAGTGATCGAAATAGTTCTGAGCATATTCATCTTTCAGTGCAAATTCGAAAGCATTACAGTTAATAATAAATTGATCGCTTTCACCTTGCCTGACATAGGGATAGGCGGCATGGACAGGGATAATCTCAAAATACTGATCCCAGTTATCCATTGTGATCTCCACGATCGTCGGCTCCTTCACTTCTGCCGGCGCGGTTTCTGCTTCAGAATTCTCATCAGCGGCAGTGCTTTCTGCAGCATCCGGCGATTCTGTTCCCTCTGCCTCTGCAGCATCCGGCGCCTCTGCGTTCTCTGCCTCGGCAGATTGAGACTGTGCCCCGGCATTTTCGCTGGTGGAAGTGGAGCCGCCTCCGCAGGCTGCCAATCCCAGACATAGTGTTAATAAGATTGCAAGTAATGGCTTCTTCATTTTCCTTAGTTTCCTCTCTGGAGACTGGTGAATGTGTCTGTCCCATTATACTACCTTTTTTGCTGACCGTGCTATTATGGGTGTAATGAGGATCATTGCCGGTATTTGGCACAGACAGAAGGCATTGCTATAATTAACGGAACCGGGGGGGCATTGTCGGGATCGCCTGGTCCTGCATGATCGGTTGGTCGGTAATGCTGTTCTTCGAGACCATCTCTTATTTTGTCACCTGTAAGAAGATGTAGAGAAGTCAGTCTGTAAAGATACAGGCGTTCGCATGCTTATATTTTACAGGACAGGTCAGGCTTTTCGAAGTCCGGTCCTTCCGTTTATCGAAAACAGCCCCGAGGCTGTTTTTTTTTGCGGGGTGTCGCGCGTTAGTGCGACACCCCCTTGCAGTTGGGCTGAGAAGCAGCGCAGTGACATTGCGGACCCAACCAATTTTCAGAAAGCAAGTAAAAAAGAGCTGCAGTTGGGCTGAGGAGCAGTGTGAGGACATTGCAGACCCAACCGATCTAGAGTAAATCAGTCAGAATGGGTTTTGGGTTGGGCCCGGAAGCCCGCAAAGATCGCTATCAGCCCAACTGGCAAGAAAAAGCGCTGATAAAAGGGGGCGTGCCGCAAATTTCAAATGCGACAGCCCCTTTCTGTGTGTGATCGTCAGAGGCGGGAACGTCTGTCTTCCGCGGCGCTCACCGGATCCCCGCGCGGTGAAGCTCCCATGCGACGCGCGCGCTCTCTTCCAGCTCCTCAATGTTGTAGAACGCTTCCATGACGCTCTTTCCGGGGACGACCGGTCCGTGCTGCTTCAGCAGGAAGCCGTCGCTCCCGGCGACGCGGCTCCGGAAGGCGGCGAACAGTGCCTCCGAACCCGGCTTCTCGTAGGGCACTTCCCCGACCTTGCCGAGCTTCATGCGCAGGTACGGTGTGTGCTGCGGGATGCAGTCTGTCTCATCGGGCACCGGGAGGAAGCTCCACAGGACCGAATAGGTGCTGTGTGTGTGAATGACCGCGCCGACGGACGGGTCCTTCGCGTAGAGGGCCGTGTGCAGCGGCCACTCTTTGCTCGGTTTACGGCCGGCAAGAGGCGTTCCGTCAAGACGGATCGGAACGAAGTCCTCCGGCTGCAGCGTCCCGAAGCAGGTCCCGCTCGCACTGATATAGACCGTGTCTCCGACACGGAAGCTCATGTTCGCGCTGGAACCGCTGGTCTTGCCGCGTTCGAACAGGCTGTGGGCAGCCCAGACAGCGTCCTGCACTTCCTGCGAGTACGTCATGCGGCAGGCCCGTGTGAAGAAATCTTCCTGTCCGAAATTGCCGCTCTTGAGGATCAGGCGGATCTCCGGCCTGCCCGCGGGGACCATCACCGGCACGCCCGGCGCGACGCTCTCGCCGATCAGATAGGAAGAGAAGCCCAGTGCCTGCGTAACAGCGCCGGAGGTCTCCCCGCCGGCGGAGATGATCCGTGTAAATCCTTCCTGTACCGCCGCCTTCGCCAGGGCTGCCGTGAAGGATTCGAGCGCCGCGGATACCTTCTGCGCGCCGGTCTCCTGGTAAGCCCGGACTTTCTCCGGGCGGTCAGAGCTGTAGACAAGAGCTGCTCTTCCCTGCTCCCGCATCCCACGGACAAAGGCCATCACATGCTCCGGCGTCTCCTCTCCGGAGAGCACGCGCATAGGATCCAGTTTATAGGAAGGGTTGCCTGCCTTCTCCCAGTGCGCGATCTGGGAGAGCGTCGCGGCGCTGCAGCTTCCGGCAAGGAGGAGCGCTTCTCCCGGTGCCGCGCTTGCGGGGATCCGCCCGGCTTCCTCCAGCTTCTGTGCCCAGATCCTGGCCAGCGGCTCAAGAAGGCCGCTCCCGCCGGTCAGAAGCGGCAGATCGGCGAAGGTCTCCGCGATGTGCTCGCCGTCCGCGGCGTCCGTGTAATCGGGGACCAGATAGAAACGTTCCCCGGCATGTGCCTCGAGAAACGCGGCAGTCTCCTCCACCGGGACCGCATATGAGGGATACCGGCTCTGCGGAGCCATCAGGCGGGTCAGGTCGGAGTCCCGCATCGGTGTCAGCGGATGGTCCTTCATGGGGCTCTCATCCAGCGGCACGCCGTTGACATAGAGTTTCCCGCCTCTCTGGACCCGTCCGTTCACGGGAAGCGCGGGACAGAGGATGCTGTACGGGGAGCCGGTGCACTCCATCAGCGCGTCGGCGACCGGCCCGATATTTCCCTCCGGCGTCGAGTCAAATGTGGAACAGTATTTAAAATAGATCTTCCGTACCCCGCGGGTGAGCAGTGCCCGGGCAACTTCCAGACTGTCGCGCACCGCGGCCGACGTCTCCTGTGTGCGGGATTTGAGGGCGATCACGACCGCCTGCACTTCCGCGTCCTCCGCGCCGCTGTCCGACAGAGAAGCTGTTCCGTTATACAGTTTGGTCCGGAGACCGCCTTTCACAAGAAAAGAAGCCGCGTCGCTCGCACCCGTAAAATCGTCCGCGATGATCCCGATATATGCCATTTCTACCTCCTTTCGAAGCGCTGTGCGCTGAGACCGCGAGGAGAATTCAGCGAAGGCGGATTCTCCGATGCGATCCGCAAGGTCTGCGGCGCTTCGACGCAGACCTTGCGAGTGAAAGATCAGCTCATCAGAGGGATCTTTCACTCTTACCTCCTGTCATTCGTTGTGGACCGGGTTTCCGATGTATATCATAGCAATTACCATGCCAGCGGGATGCGTCCCGTTTGCCCCTGTTTTCAGTGCTTTTCCGGCTTGCGCGCGGAGAATTGACAGCGATTGTTGCATCCTCTATGATGAAAGAAACGCAACACGCAGCATACTGCAACATCCCTCTGCGTCATCCCGTTCGTCTTCCTGTGCCCTCCCGGCAGAAAGGAGCATCCCTTGATCTCGATCCTCATCATCGTACCATACCCGGAAATGCAGGAAAAAGTGGAGTCCATCCTGGCGCAGCATCCGCCCGGCGAAGGCTTCCGCATACGGACCGAGACCCATCCTGTCGAGGATACAGAGGGCATCGACCTCTCTCCTTACGACGCGGTCATTGCCCGCGGCTATACCGCTTCCAATATCGAGAGGCGCCATCCCGACAAGCCGGTCATCCGCCTCAACGTCTCCGGGTACGACATCATCCGGGCGCTTGTGGAATGCAGGGACCGCTATGCGCCGGAGAAGATCGCCGTATTCGGCTTCCCGCAGCACCTTCTCGAGGTGCAGGGGCTCTCCGAAGCACTGTCCGTCCACACGGAGATCTATCGCTCTACGGATCCGGGAGATCTGCCGGCCATGGTACGGCAGGCCATCAGCGACGGGTGCGGCGCGCTCATCGGAGGCTACAGCGCCAATATGGCCGCTGCCCGGGCCGGGATCCCTTCCGTGATCGTGCGCACGGGCGAAGAGGCCGTGAACTTGGCGCTGGAAGAGGCTGTCCGCACCGTAGAGCGGGTCCGCGCCGAGCGGATCACATCCCAGATGTACAAGACGGTCATCTATTCTTCAAGGGAAGGGATCCTCTATGTCGACAGCAGCGGGATCATCCGGGTCCGCAATCATCTGGTCCGCCGGATGAACGGGGACAGGAGCCTTTTGAACCGCTCCCTGAAAGACGTGCTCCCCTATCTGGACGAGCCCTTTCAGGCAGTCCTTGCGACCAGACAGGAAGTGGAGGGACGTGTCCTGAAGATCCCCGCCACCGGGCTCACCGTCTCCGTATCCCTGCGTCCGGTCATGCTGGAGACGCAGGTCGCCGGCGTGGTGGTCACCTTCAGCGATATCACGGAGATCCAGCGCCTGGAGGGACAGATCCGCCGCAAGCTCCATGAACACGGGCTGCAGGCAAGGTACCGGTTCGACGATATCCTGCACACGTCCGACGTCATGGACCGGACCATCGGTACAGCCGCGAAATACGCGGTGACCGACGCAAATGTCATCCTGGTCGGCGAGACGGGGACCGGCAAAGAGCTGTTCGCGCAGAGCATCCACCAGGCGAGCCGCAGGTCCAAAGGGCCTTTCGTCGCCATCAACTGCGCCGCGCTTCCGGAGAACCTGCTGGAGAGCGAGCTCTTCGGCTATGCCGAGGGAGCCTTCACCGGCGCCTCGAAAGGCGGCAAGATGGGCCTCCTCGAGCAGGCGCACGGAGGCACGCTCTTCCTCGACGAGATCGAAGAGATCCCGCTCCCGACACAGACCAAGCTCCTGCGGGTCCTCCAGGAACGTCAGGTGCGCCGGATCGGCGACCGCCGGGTGATCGACATCGACGTGCGTATCATCGCGGCGACCAACGTCAGTGTCCGGCATCTCTGTGAGAGCGGACGCTTCCGCAGGGACCTGATGTACCGGCTGGATGTCCTGCGCCTGTATATCCCGCCGCTGCGTGACCGCGGAGCGGATACGGAGATGCTCTTCCGGAAGCTGCTCGAAAGAGAATGCGCGCACAGCGGGCTGGCCGTCCCGCGGATCGACGAAGACGCGGTCGAGCTCCTGCGGACCTATCCGTTCTCCGGAAACATCCGGGAACTGCAGAACATCATCGAAAGGATCTGCGCGGTCAGCAGCGGCGGCAGCCTGTCCCCGGAAGATCTCTCCGCGGTCCTGTTTCCGAAGGATCTGGAGCCCTTCCCGGCCGCGGAGCCCGGCAGTCTCCTTCCCGGCCTCGCGCCGTCCTCTGCCGGCCGAGATGATCCGATGCCTGGATCTGCGCCTGTCTCCCCTTCCGAAGAGATGCCGGGATCCGAACGCGACCGCATCGTGCAGGCACTGGCGGCGTGCGGAGGCCGCCGCGGAGAAGCCGCTGCCCGGCTCGGTTTCGACCGGACCACCCTCTGGCGGAAGATGCGGAAGTATGGCCTGTGATGCTGCATCCCGTTGCAGACAGTATTGTTGCGTTGCAGTGTTTCGCTATTCAGAGATGCTGCAACGCTGTTTTGCATCATTTTTCTGCATGTTTCCAAAAAAACGTGCAAAAAAACACTTTTTTCAGTCCTCTTTTTTCTGGCACGCCATTTGCTTATTACTCCGGCAGAAGTGTCAACAACCACACTGAAAAGGAGGATATGTAGAAATGTCAACCGCTTATGTACTCATCGTCTTCGCGATCGCCATTGCACTGATGATCGTGCTCATCTCCAAGTTCCACGTCAACGCCTCCATGGGTATTCTGATCGCTGCGCTCGCGCTTGCCATTGCGCTGCACACCCCCTGGCAGGATATCGAAGGCACGATCAACTCCGGTTTCTCCGGCACCATCAAGAGCGTCGCGATCGTGATCTTCCTCGGATGTACCATGGGTACTGTCCTCGAGAAGACAGGCGCGGCCATCACGATCACCAAGTGGGCGATCAGCCTGGTCGGTGAGAAGAATATCATCTGGGCTATCGCCCTGGCTTCCGCGATCCTCGGCATCCCGATCTTCGCCGACACCGTCGTGATCCTGCTGGTCCCGATCGTTTCCCTGCTGGCTGTCCGTACCGGCAAGTCCATGATGAGCTACGGCGCTGCACTCTATCTCGGCGCCCTCGTCACCGCTTCCCTCGTCCCTCCGACACCCGGTCCGGTCTCCGCGGCTGCGCTCCTGCATGTGCCGCTGGGTCAGGCGATCCTCTGGGGCGTCATCGTTGCCATCCCTTCCGTCATCGCCGCGACCTTCTACTGCATGACGCTGAAAGAGCCCGTCTCCCCGAAACAGGAGATCCTTGACGCCGCAAAAGAAGCTGAGAATATGCAGCTTCCTTCCCTCACCAAGTCCCTGATGCCGATCATCGTTCCGCTGATCCTGATCCTGATCAACACCGCTGTGTCCGTCATGATGCCCGAGAGCGGATTCGCCAACTTCATGGCCTTCATCGGCAGCCCGCTGGCAGCTCTGTTCACCGGATGTCTCCTGTCCCTCACCCTCACCGGTGACAAGTGGAAGACTCCCGAAGTTCTCGACAAGTGGGTCGGCGAAGGCACTGTCGCCGCTGCTATGCCGATCGTCGTCACCGGTATGGGCGGTGCGCTGGCTACCTTCGTAAAGAACGCGGGTGTTGCCGACCAGATCGCGGCGATCGTCGCCGAGTCCCCGTTCCCCGCGATCCTGATCCCGATCATCATCGCAGCCCTAATCCATGTCATTACCGGTTCCAACGCTCTCGGCGTCATGACTGCCGCCGCCCTCGTTGAGCCCATGCTGGCCACCCTCGGCATCTCCCCCGTCGCCGCTTTCCTTGCCTGCGGCACCGGCGCCCTGATGTTCAAGCACGCCAACTCCTCCGGTTTCTGGGTAACTGTTTCCATGTCCAACATGAACGTCAGCCAGGGTATCCGCGCGGTCGGCGGTGCTTCCACCGTAGCCGGCTTCACCGGAGCCGTCATCACCTGCATCTTAGTCGCGCTGCATGTGATCTGATGACAGGCTGCTGACCAAATGACCCCCATCTAAGCCGGAGCCTTCTCTTTTCTCCCGGCTCCGGTACATTTTCCTAAAAAAGCTTAAGGAGGCAGATCATGGAAAAATTCGTTACAAGAGCAGCCCGCCTGAACGGCCCTTACGACATTGAACTCATCGAGCGCGAACTCGTCTGTGAAGAAGACGATATCATCGTCAAGAACCACATGATCGGCATCTGCGGATCCGACAAGAACTTCTACCGCGGCTTCATGCCCCCGCAGACCGCCGAGTTCCGCCAGAAACCGGAATTTCCTTTCCTTCTCGGCCACGAGAGCGGCGGCACCGTCGTTGCGGTAGGCGACAAGGTCACCGATTACAAAGTCGGCGACAAGGTCATGGCCTTCGGCTGGAACAACAACTTCGCCGACTACTTCAAGTCCAAAGCCTTCCAGCTGCAGCCCGTCCCGGAAGGCCTGGATATGGACATCGCGGCGCTCGGTGAGCCCACCGCCTGCGCCATGTTCTCCGGTCTCAACTCCGGCGTGCAGCTCGGCGACACCGTCGTCGTCATGGGTGCCGGCTATGCCGGGCAGATCATCGCCCAGTGCTCCAAGCTCAAAGGCGCCTATCAGGTCATCGTGGTCGATGTCCTGGAAGGCAAGCTGAACCTGGCCAAGGCCCTCGGCGCGGATATCGTGATCAACTCCCGCGAAGAGGATCCCGTCGAGAAGGTCAAGGCCCTGACCGGCGGCCGCGGCTGTGACGTGGTCGTGGAAGCGGCCGGCACCGCCGAGTCCTTCAACGCCGCCAGCGCCATGCTCCGCCACAACGGCAAGTTCGTCTTCTACAGCTGGGTGACCACTCCCGTCACGCTCAACATCAGCCGCTGGCACGATGACGGCCTGGAGTTCGTCAATACCTGCCTCGTCCATCACACCTGGCAGGAGAGATTCGTCTGGGTCCCCGACACGATGCGCCCGATCATCCAGGGATCTGTCAAGATCAAGCCTCTGTTCACGGACATCCTTCCGCTTGCGGACCTGAAGCAGGGCTTTGACCTCGCGGACAAGAACGACGCCGCGATCAAGATCGCGTTCCGTCCCTGATCCCTGACTACAGAAACTGCTGCAATAGATTTCATCCCAAGGAGGTTGATCATGGATTATACAAAGCTTCTGAATGACAAGAGCGGCAAAGTATCCCGCGTAGGCATCATCGGCGCGACCAAAGGGTATGGCTATACCCTGCTGGCCCAGATCCCGACCGTAGCGCACATGCAGCTGCGCGTGATCTGCTCCCGCCACACCGACGAGTGCGTGGATGTCCTGACAAAGATCGGCTACGACCCCGCGTCTATCGTCGTCTGCCGCACGGAGGAAGAGATCCGCGCCGCGGCGGAAGACGTCATCATTGTCACCCCCGATTACCGCCTGGTCATGGAATGCGGGATCACCGCGATGGTGGAATGCACCGGCAACACGAAGGTGAGTTCCGACGCCGCCATGATCGCCCTCAAAAAGGGCATCAACGTCTACATGGTCTCCAAGGAGACCGACTCCGTCTGCGGGCCGATCCTGCACCAGATGGCTGAGAAGTACGGCGCTGTCTACTCCCTCGTCAACGGCGACCAGCCCCGGAACCTTCTCGACCTCTATTCCTGGGCCCAGGTGCTCGGACTGGAAGTCGTCTGCGCGGGCAAGTCCAGCGAGTATGACTTCGTCTGGGACAGGGAGACCGGCTCCTTCACCTACATGGACGGCGAACACGAGAGCGAGGCGCTGCCGGAGCTCGCGCAGTACTGGCACTATGAGGGCACGGAGACGCTGAAGGGCCGCGACAGCCTGCTTGAGAAATACCGCGAGGTGATCTCGGCAGACCTGTGCGAGATGAACCTGGTCTCCAATGTCAGCGGACTGGTCCCCTCGAGGCCGTTCCTGAACTATCCCATCGCCAAGATCAGCGAGCTGGCCAACATCTTCATCCCGAAGGAGGACGGCGGCATCCTGGACAGGACCGGCGTCGTGGATGTCTTCTACAATCTCCGCGAGAAGGATGAAGCGAGCTTCTGCGGCGGCGAGTTCATCATCGTCCGCTGTCGCGACGCGAAGATGTGGGACCTCCTGGCTGCCAAGGGCCACGTCATGAGCAAAGACAACATGTACTGCTGCATCTACTACCCCTACCACTACATGGGTCTGGAGACACCCCTCTCGATCCTTCTGGGCGACCTGATGGGCGTCGGCGGGCACCCGGAGTGTCGCCAGGTGACCATCATGGCCGGCGTCGCCGACAGGGACCTTCCCGCCGGCACAGAGCTGAAAGTCTACGGCCACCATCACCAGATCGACGGCCTTACCCCGGAGCTCCTGGTACGCACGGATGTCGGCGATGCCGCGCCGTTCTACCTCCTCAACGGGGCGGTCCTGCAGCAGGATGTCAAGAAAGGCCAGCCCGTGACCCTAAAGGACGTGGACCTCTCCGGTCTGTCGACCTACGCGCTGTTCCTG
>Ga0256404_1008733_pt1 | contig 15009 bp, 8 predicted proteins | sample RumenRJG_01DNA_FD_185990 | JGI IMG/M metagenome (GOLD analysis project Ga0256404, IMG submission 185990) | Bovine rumen microbial communities from Lethbridge, Alberta, Canada - RJG_01 | ecosystem: Host-associated > Mammals > Digestive system > Stomach > Rumen | place: Canada: Alberta | collected...
CGCGTTTTGTGCTTGTAACCATATACGTTTGCCGCTTTCGCGGCAGCACAAAACGAGTGTCTTCGTAAGCCGTTTTATTTCTTCGCGCCATTTTTAATATAAACTTGATTATAATGCGTTTGCCCTAAAGCAAGAGCTAAAACTGAAATTGAAAATTTGACTTGCCGGGCATGTTTTTTACATTCTTTTCGTCCAGAACAGATTTTCTGCCCGCTAATGCAGAATCAACTTACAACACGCAAAAAGCTGCTGCGATGGAATAATATTTTTCGTAAAACTTTTTCAGATTAGATTTCATAATTCTTCATAATTAGCAATACTTTCCAAATTTTGCGGAATCATCAAGTCAAGGAAGAGGTCTTTTGAATGGCAGCCATTTATCAGTATTGACCTCCCATACCAGCAGGTATACGAAGTCGCTACCAGCTTGTATAGAGGGGCAATACCTGCAAGTATAGACAGTCAGGGCAAACGCATTATAGTTGTTGGAGAGCATAAAGCAGGCATTTTTCGTTTTGTGAGCAAAGTGTCTGCTTGTTGCCGATTGTCAGATTCTTCTTTTTAGTTGAAACAGGTAATTCAATTCCTTTCAGAAGATTCATTACAAGTTTCCTGATTATATTCAGATTCTGCGCCACAACGCAACGCCAGCTAGCGTTGTGTATCTTTCTTACACGGCAATAATCCTCATCAAAAACTGTGTCCAGCACCCAGTGAAGGTTATTTTCAATGCTCCAATGAGAACGCATGGCTTTTGCGGCAAGCCTTACATTTTTCAGGCTCGTAATAAAATATCTGAATTCTGTTGACAGCCCATGGCATCGATTGTAACGATAAGTCCTTTGATTTCTAAAAGGTTCAGAAGTTCAGGTATTGCTGTTATTTCGTTTGATTTTTCCTCTGTCTTGACCTGTCCGAAACAGATTTCCATTGAACTGGCAAATGCAGAGACGACATGTACTGCCTTATGAGATTTCGACTCATCGTTATGATTTGTATAGGCAGAGCGTTTTATCGTTTTCCCGTCAATCGCTATTACTTCTTTTTCCGGAATCTGAGAGCCGAATGTTTCCCGTGCATAAACAGCCAGTACTCTTTCAAGTTCTTTTCCGTCAATTCCTGCAAGCACCCTGAGAATTGTATCTGCACTTGGAATCCCGTTTGGAAGCTCAAGGTACTTTTTGAGCCTTTCTTCCCAAATTTCCGCAGTGAAATGGATTTCTTCAAAGTCTTTACAGCCTGTAAGATAGCCTATCAGCACAATCATTAAAATATCGCACAGATTATGTTTCTTACATCGGTCAATTCTGAAATCCTTGATTGTCATTAGCGATTCTTTCAATGTCATTTTTCACCACCAGAAAGAATTCTAATGTTTTTTGAAGTTTTTAAATACCATACATTTTAAAAGTCTTTAAAATGCGTTTGCCCTGAGCATTACCCGCCGTCAAGCCGACATTACCCCCCACGCGCACACACACCCATGGGAAAGCCCCCCGCCCGTGAAAGCGGCTTGTAAGTTGAGAGAACAATTCCTCAGGGACATATAGGACTTGCATGGAGTTCTCGTCAGCAGACAAAAGATACATAAAAAGTCCAAACATAAAAAAAAGAGGCCGCAAGAAGACCTGCGACCTCATAACCCGAAAAATCGGGCTAAAAATTTAATAGTTAAATCCGCTCCATTGCGCTAGTTGAAAGCCCGGACTGCACACACGTAATGGTAGATTTCCTTGTTGTTGGGGCCAAAGTACCCACTGTCGAAACTGACTACGTAGGCTACGTAATTGACGCGAGCGAACGACGGGGTCGACTCCCCGAAAAGGTACTGGGACGACGACCAATAAAAGTCAGTGCCGAACTTGTCTCCGCCAAGGGCTTCGCTTGCCACGTCTATGTCAAAGACTTTGTTTTCTCCCTTTCCGTTTGCGTAAATCTGGAAAAGCTCGGCAACGCTCGGAAGGTACCAGCCGCTTTCATAGTCTGTTCCGGCAATGTTTGTTGCAGTGTCCTTGTAGTTCTTGCCGAAGTAGAAGGCCGGGTATTTGTCGGCAGTGTCTGTGTCGTCGTTATCGTCTAGGAACTCGCCGATTTGCGAGAGGTTGTCGCTTCCGTTCCTGTCGCCTGTAAATGTCAATGCTCCGGCATCTCCGCTTTCAGGACACTGGATTGTGGTGATGTTCCTATCCCAAGCGGCAGCAGAATCCAAACACCATGCACCTCCGCTCGTCGTGTTGTGTTTTAAGCCTACTCCCAAAGTGCGGCTTGTTGTGGTGCCATCCCCTGAGTTAAGGCCTGTTCCCACATAAAAAATCAGGGCTATTGCGGCTGCTTTCTGCTCCTCGGTAAGGGTGAGGTCTGCCGTGTAAGGGGTAGCAGAGCCGTCCGAGAACACGATGTCGCCCACTGCGTCCGGCTTGGCTTTTGTTCCGATAGCCGTTGCCTTTGGAGCATCCGTGCCGCTAAAAGCACGAACTGTACAAACCGAGTCGTTGGAGTCCTTGTAGTTGCAGGAGATGTAGCCGTCGTTGAACCCCACACCAAAGGCATAGTTATTGTAGAAATCGTTCTGACTAGACGACCAATAGGTTTCGTCAGCGATTTTCGTTCCGCCGGCTTTTTCAAGCGCGCTGTTCACGGTGTCTTTTACCCGGTACAGCATGGAAAGTTCTGCGACCGTGGGAAGATACCAGCCGCTTGCGTAGTTGTCTGGGAGATTGGCTGTCGTGGCATAGGCGTTCACCCACTCCCATGCAGGATAGTTGCCGCTCGTGTCTTCGTCGCTTACCGCATCACAGAGAGCCTTCCAGTTGTCGCTTCCGTCTGTGTCGCCCGTGAATGTCGCTGTCGCCGCTTCTTCACGCCTTGGCTCACACTGTATTGCCGTGATGTTCGTGCTGTAGCCGTTTACGTCATCATCCTTCGCCCATGCAAGGTAGTTGTCAGTTCCCGTGTTCTTCAAGCCCACGCCGAGCATTTTTGCTCCGAGCACATCCTCCGCACTACTTCCCACATAGTAAATCACTGCGACCGCTTTTGATTTCTGCTCCTCGGTAAGTTCACTTGTGTACGGTGTCGCCGAGCCGTCCGAGAACACGATGTCGCCCACTGCGTCCGGCTTGCTTTTGGTTCCGATAGTCGTTGCCTTTGCCGTAAAGTAGCCGGGTGAAGCCGAATCCGGGCCGCCGTCTATGCGGGCGTAGGTGGCATGAATCTTGTTTTCATCGTATGTTGTGCCAGACCCGCCTACAAGGCTCGTGCAGCCAGAAAAACAATACTGACCTGTATAGTAGCTTATGTTGACATTGGTAGTTACAAATGTGTCTGAAGCATAAATTGTTTTAAGAGAAGAGCATCCCCCGAATATACTCATCATCGATGTGACCTTGCTCGTGTCAAAACTGCTCAGGTCAAGGCTTGTAAGAGCAGTACAGTCAGCGAACATACTGTTCATCTCTGTAACGGAACTCGTACTAAAACTGCTCAGGTCAAGGCTTGTAAGAGCAGTACATTTCTCGAACATACGACTCATATTTGTAACGGAACTCGTATTAAAACTTCTCAGGTCAAGGCTTGTAATCTTAGAACAGCCACCGAACATAGACTCCATCTTTGTAACATTGCTCGTGTTAAACTTGTTTAGGTCAAGGCTTTCAAGAGCCTTACAGTCAGCAAACATAAGGTACATGTTTTCAACCTTACTCGTGTCAAAACTGCTCAAGTCAAGGCTTTCAAGAGAAGTACAGCCAACGAACATTTGACTCATATTTGTAACGGAACTCGTATTAAAACTTCTCAGGTCAAGGCTTGTAAGCTTAGAACAGCCACCGAACATAGCCTCCATCGATGTAACATTGCTCGTGTTAAATTTGTTTAGGTCAAGGCTTTCAAGAGAAGTACATCTCTCGAACATACCATTCATCGTTTTAACCTTGCTCGTGTCAAAACTGTTCAGGTCAAGGCTGGTGAGTCCTTCGCAGCCGTAGAACATACATGACATATCTGTGACTTTGCTCGTGTCAAAGCCGTTTATTTCAATAGAAGTCAAATACTTCATCTCTTCGAACATCTGTGAACTGTCTTCGTTCATCTTCACGGAAGTGCAGCTGGCAGGAATGTAGTAGTAAATGGTTTCGCTGCTTGAATCATACCAGACCGGGATCTTATTGTTTAAGTCAAGATACTCAGTGGCAGAAGCATTTCTCGTGCTGCTCTTTTTAAAATGCTTGGCAGATTTACTCAGACTGTATCTTAGTATCCCATTAATCCCGCCGCCGTAGATTCCGCGGCCTTGTTTGAGCGTGGTAGTGAAAGGTTCTGTGTCCTCAAATATCGCGCTTACCTTCACAGTGCCTTTCGGCATGATGAACGTCCACTTTGTGGTATCTTCTGAATCCTGCGAGAGGGATACCGAAGAAGAAATGTCCTCACCGCCTGCATTATTAATTGCGATTGCCCCTGCATAACCAGATTCCGGCGTTACGGTGAGCGTTACCGTCTCTCCCGCGGCCACAGGGGCTGGTTTTGCTGTGACAGTGCCGTGCTCGATTCCGCCTGCGACAGTTACGCTGTAGACTACCTTAGGAGAGCCAACGGTAAGCTCGCCGGTGTCGCTTACGCTCACATTGTAGGTCACTGCAACGCTTTCTCCGCCTGCATTCGTTCCATTAAAGGTAAGGACGCTCGTTCCCATACCCTGCGATGTAAGTGTATAGGTGCCGTCGGTGTTTTCGGTGAGCGTGACGATGCCTTCGACAGAGCTTGTCTTTTGCGTAATTCCGCTCAGGCCGCCGTCTTTAATCGGGTCGATTGTGGCGGCGTGCTTTACGAAGACATCCATCACCCGGCTCGCGCCGCTTTTCTGCCCGCCGGTGATGACGGCAAGCTCACGCCAGGTGCCCGCGAGATTCGTCTTTTCTGCGTCCGAGTAGAAGGAGATTTTTATCATGTACACGCCCGCGGGCACGTCGCTGAGGCTGTAGGTTACGGTGTGTGCATCCTTGTCCAGCGTGATTCCGCCGCTTGACTCCGTGTAATCCGTCTCCGTTTCCGTGCCAGTTTTTGGGTCGTAGGCAAAGAGCGTTCCGGCCGCCGCCTCCACGGAGTTCAGGCCCGCCTTTGACCAGTCAAGGCTGAAGGCGAGCGAGCCTTTCCCGCTCAACGAGCTTTCGTCCCAGGAAATGGTGAAGGACAGCTCATTGTCTCCAGCCGTTATGGTCTTGTCGGAAAGCGTCCCGGTAAAGACCGTGCCGTCTTTCTCGGCCTTGAGCGTGAAGCTCCATTTGCCTGTCGTCACGGGAATCTGTGACTCTTTGAGTTTCGCAAGGCTCACGCCGGAGACGAGCGTCTCTTCGCTTCCGCCCTCTTTTGTTCCTTTGAGCGTGTAGGTGAACGAGTCCGTCACCGCGCTTCCGTCAATTGTCGGCAGGGCCGTCCTCGCCGAAGCCTCTTCTTCCCGCGCTCCAAAGCCCTCCGTCTCCGCAGTCACGCGCAGGAAGGCCCCCGCCGCGCCGCCAGAGGATGAGTCCGTGTCATTTTCCTGCTGAACAATGTTGCTGCAGCCCGCAAGCAGGAGCAGCCCTGCCGCGAGCAGAAGTATAATTTTACGCATAGATTTCCTCCGTAAAAGTTTGGTTTCATGCAGGGAAGCCGGGGCTTCCCAACAAGAGACCGCAAGAAGACCTGCGGCCTCATACCCCGAAAAATCGGGCTAAAAATTTAATAGTCAAATCCGCTCCACTTCGTTGCGCTAGTTGAATTCCCGGACAGCACACACGTAATTGTAGACGGTGCCGTTGTACTTGTAGTTGTTGCCCCAGCCTCCATTGTTGAAAACGAGTACGTATGCTTTGGTATCGTCGGAAGCGTACTGGGTCGACGACCAGTAAACACCTGACGAGTTGAACTCTGTGCCACCACAGGCAGCAAGCTCTTTGTTCACGGTCGAAAGAATGTCGTAGATTTTTTGCAGTTCAGCTTTTGCGGGTAAGTACCAGCCGTCCGCGTAGTCAGTGCCGCTCACATTGCTTCCCGTCTGGCTCGCGTAATTTTTGGCAAAGTAGAAGGCCGGGTATTTGTCGGCAATGCCTGTGTCGTTGTTTTCGTCTAGGAACTCGCCGATTTGCGAGAGGTTGTCGCTTCCGTCCTTGTCCGACTCCTTAATCGTGGTGATGTTCACATTGCAGGCTTTAGCGGAATCTAAGCACCATGCAAGTCCGCTCTGGTTCTGGGCAAGGCCCACGCCAAGGGTGCGGCTCGCGCTGTCGTTGGAGCATTCTGTTCCCACATAGAAAATCACTGCGATTGCAGCCGCTTTCTGCTCCTCGGTAAGGGTGAGGTCTGCCGTATAAGGGGTAGCAGAGCCGTCCGAGAACACGATGTCGCCCACGGTCTTTGCCTCGCTTGGTGCTTTTGTTCCAATATAGGTTACAGCATCTTTTTTTACATAATAGCAGGTATAACCAGACAGTCCTTTATTTTCATAGCTGTAAAAAGCATAAGCTCCGCCTGTTGTACCGTCGTTCTTTGCAAAGAAAATCATGTTGCCGTCGTGTTTATAGTAAACGGCGACATAATCCTTGCCCGTTTCGGCAGCCTTAGCCTTCGCAAGGGCAACAGCCATATCTTTAATTAGTTTAGGATCGCGTATCCAGTTATCAAGAGGAGTATAACTTTTGACGATGTCTGAGCAGTTCTCTTTAGCTTCTGTCAGGGCATTGTAATATGGAGATATATCAACACTGGTAACTTCACAGGTTGCTGAAACACCACTATTTGCCTCTGCTGTGATATTTGCAGTACCTCCAGCTCCTACGATTACTTCACCCGTTGAAGCATTGACAGTAGCAACGTTTGTATTGTCACTCGACCATGTCACAGTCTTGTCAGCGTCATCAGGTGTTACATTGCTAACGCTGACTGTTCCAGAATGGGTATAACTAGAGCAACCTGTATAATAGATGGTCATAGAACTTGCGTTAAGAGTGATATCGGTAGCAAGAATTGCCTTCCACTGTGCATAAAGAGTTATGTTTCCTGAGAGCGTTACAATAGCCCCGTCTGCGTAGCTGGTGCCGCTTCCGTCACTAGCTGTATTCCATCCATTAAAAGAATGTCCAGAGTATGTTGCACCGAGTGCTTCTGCGGTAGTTAATGCAGTTGCGGTTCCTGCTTTAACAGTCCGTGTTGTAATAGTAAGAGAGCCACCGTTTGCGTCAAATGTTATGGTGTGTGAGTTAGGCGATTTTGTAAAATACCCCTTGTTTTCGTCTCCACCGTCTATGCGGGCAAACCAGCCTTCATCTATGTCTTCATCGTATGTTGTACCAGCTCCGCCGACAAGGTTCGTACAGCCATCAAAGCAACCAGAAACCAGGTAGAGTTCCCCTGTAGCAGTAAATCCATCTGTAGCATAAATTGTCACAAGAGAAGAACAGTCTCGAAACATATCGCCAACATTAAGAGAATCTTTATTAGCAGTAGTATCAAAGCTTGAAAGGTCAAGTTTAGTCAGAGAAGAACAGTCTGCGAACATACTGCTCATGTTGGTAGTCTTACCCGTGTTAAAACCGCTTATATTAAGATCAGCAAGAGCTGCATCCTCCATGAACATACAAGACATATTTATAACATTGCTTGTATCAAAACTACTCAAATCAAGACTTTCCAGCTTTACGCAGTTTCGGAACATTTCTTCCATAGTGGTGACTTTTCCCGTGTTAAAACTGCTCAAGTCAAGACTTGTAAGATTTTTACAGTTATCGAACATTTCGTACATATCGGTAACACACTTTGTGTCAAAACTGCTTACCGTAAGGTTCTCAAGCAAATCACAGTTATAAAACATCTGATTCATGCTGGTAACTTTGCTTGTGTTAAAATTGCTTAAGTCAAGATTCTTAAGAGCACTACAATAATAGAACATCCAGTGCATATCTGTAACATTAGTCGTATTAAAGTTGCTTACATCAAGACTTGTAAAAGCTTGGCAGAGACTGAACATACCTGCCATATTTTCAACCTTACTTGTATCAAAGCTGCTTAGTCCACTTATACTTGCAAGTTTATCACACTGGCGGAACATTTCTTTCATATTTGTAACACTGCTTGTGTCAAAACCGCTCAAATTAAGATGTTCAAGTTGACTACAGAAACAGAACATTTTTTCCATACTTGTGACATTGCTCGTGTTAAACTCGCTCAGGTCTAAGGAAGTCAAACCATACATATTTATAAACATCTGTGAACTGTCTGCATTCATCATTGCTATACAGTTATCTGGCACATAGTAGTAAATGATTTTGTTGCCTGAATCATACCAGACAGGAATCTTTTTCTCTGTATCAAGATAAAGGGTAGCCTCTTCATTTGTTACATCGCTCTTCTTAAACTCCTTCGCACCGTTAGCACTAAGATTCGTGCGTAATATCGCATTAATCTCACTGCCAGTTTTGAGCGTGACGACGAGTTTTGGCACCGTAAAGACCGCCGCCGCGCTTCTTGTTCCGCTTGTCACAAAAAGCGTGTAGCTTCCCGCCTCAAGGCTGCCGGTGTCAAAGCTGAAGGCCGTATCCGGGCCGCTCTTCTTGTAGGCGGCAAGGGCCGTGTTGTCTTTGTAGACTTTCCAGACAAGATTTGCGCCAGAGTCTGTGCCGACTGCGGTAAAGGTCAGTTTCGTGCCGTCCGCCGCGCTTTCAAGTGAGAAGTCGCCCGTTGACTCGGAGATGGTGACGGCGAAGGTGGTGCCGATTTTCGTCCACTGCGCGATAAGCGTTACGGGGCTATCGCCCATGGTGAACGAGGTGTCCCCGTCGCTTTTGTAAGTCGCGTTCCCCTGCTTCCAGCCGGTGAACAGGTAGCCTGGGCGCGCTCCTATGCCGGTAAAGCTTACGGTAACGGCCTGGCCGTAGCGATAGAGCGAGCCTTCTGGAACGGCAATGTTGCCGTCAGCGCCGTCTTTGTAGGTGACGATGTTCGAGTTGCGGTCATACTTGATTTCTACGACCGTCGATCCGTCCGCCGCGATTGTTTTCTGCGTTACGCTCTGTGCGGTAAATCCTGTGACCGTCTTTGCGCTTGCCGCCGTCTGAACGCCTGCCGTGCCCGCTTTTGTCTCGTCGGGGTAGTCGCTGGTGTTCTGCTCGTAGCCGCTTGCATCAACCTTCTGGAACAGGTGCTTCACAGTGTAGTTTGCGGCGTCAGGCGGCAGCTCGGTGAATGTCGCATAAACAGTTACATTTGATGCCGGCATGGTGAAGGAGCCGCCGGTTGTTACAGAGACAGGATTTTCTTCTGCGTCTTTTACGCTGTATGCGCTGAGCGTGTAGCCGCTGGTTGGCTTAGCGGTGAGCGTGATTATGGTTCCCTCCGCCGCTGTGTCTGCACTTGCCGAGACGGTGCCGTTCTCAATTCCGTCTGCAATGGTTACTTTGTAGACAGGCACTGTGGCGTCAATCCACTTTGCATAGAGCGTGATGTCCGCCGTGATTGGCGTGTTAAAGTCGAACACGGTTTCAGAAAGCGTAGCCCCGCCGTCCGCTGAGGTGTACCAGCCCGCAAATGTAAAGCCGTCCTTTGCAGGGTCGGAAGGTTTTTCTGCCCTGCCGTTTTCTTCAACGGTCTGCTCTGCGGCTTCGGTTCCGCCGTCCGTGCTGAATGTCACTTTGTAAGTCGGAATCGGAATAAATGCCGCACTTATCTTAACCGCACTTGCCGGCATGGTGAAGGTATAGACCTCGCCGGTCTTTATCGCCGTCACAGGAACGGCGGCATTGTTTGCACCCGTTACGGTGAGACTGCTGTATTTATAGCCCTCGCTTGCAGAGAGCGTGAGCTTTACCGTGTCGCCCGCCCGCGCGCTCGTCTTGTCTGCCGAGACCTTTCCGTTCTCAATCTCGGATGGGATCTCAATTTTGTAATAAGTTTCCTTCGGGGTGAGCTCGTCCACGAGGTCAGAGCAGGCCGCAAGGAATACGGCACATAACAGCACCGCAATGCCTAGAATCTTATGCTTCATATCCGTCACTCCTATTTCTTAATCAGGAACTCAATCCTGCGGTTCTTCCACCAGTTGGCCCTTTCGCGCCGTGAGGCAATCGGGTTTGCTCCGCCCTTGCCTTCTGCCGTAAGCGTTTCACGCTCGATTCCGCGATTTACAAGCTGCTCGACAATAAAGTCAGCGCGTTCCTGACTGAGCGGAATCAGCTCCTCGCGGTTTTCTTTTTCCGTGCCGCTAACGTTGTTTGCGTAGCCCTGAACGAACACATTTGCCCCCGGATGCTCCTTGATCTGCTGCGCGACCTCATCGAGCGTCTCGTTGTTCGCCGCCAGAATGTCATCTGGAAGCCCGTCGAATGTCGCACCGCCGCCCGCAAACTGCATGGCGTTTACGACAATTTTCCATTCATGGTCGGGAACGATGACCTCAAGCAAAAGACCCGTGGTGATTGTGATGTCCGTTGAAGCCGTAAGCTCTTTGGTGCGGAGCCTGTCGGTGCGGCTCGGCGTTACAGCAAGCGTTGCCTTGTAGGCATTCTTTGAGGCCACAGTCTCGCCTTTATCGCTCTTACCGTCCCATTCAACTGATTCTGGAAGTGCACCCCTGCCTTTGATTGTGCGGAATGCGTTGCCCTGCGGGTCTTTGATTGTGATTGACCAGCTTTCGGGTGTTTCTTCTATATATTGAATGCCCATCGTAAATGTTACGGTGTCGTTCATGCCGTCGCCGTCAGGAGTAAAGTTCTGCGGACTTGCCGTGAATGTGAGGAGCGGGTTCGGCCATGCGGCAATTTCTGCTCTGCGAGCCTCTTCCGCCGCAATGCGGGCAGCTTCCTCTTCGGCGCGGATCCGCTCTTCTTCGGCGATTCGTGCGGCTTCTGCCTCAGCGGCCTTGCGCTCTTCCTCTGCCTTGCGGAGCTCCTCCGCTATGCGCGCCTTCTCCGCCTCGTCGGCGGCCGCTTCCATGGCACGGCGCTTTGCATCCTCTTCTTCTTTAAGCCTTCTCGCTTCTTCTTCTTGCCTCTCGCGCTCAAGCCGCTGCTGCTCTGCGAGCACGGCCTTCTGCTTCTCTTCCTTCCGCGCCTTGCGCCCTTTGATGAGGCTGTCGACATGCCAGACCGCGCCCAGACGGAAGCCGAGCTGGCTCACGCTGTAGCTTTTCTTTTCCGGGCTGAACATGTAGACAGGCGCGAGCTCGAACTCGACATTCCTGAGGGAATCTGGCGGCGCGATATACCGCAGCCCCAGCGCGAGGGAGAGCGTACTGTCGCTGAACCATCCGTCCACGGCGGAGCCGTTCTGCCCCTTCGCGTGGTGAAGGACAAGTCCGTAGGCGAGCTCCGGCTGGAGGGCGAAGGTCTGTCCTGCGAGCAGGAACGGGAGCCTCAGCCATGCGCCCAGAGAAAAATTCAGCTGGTCATCGCTTTTGAGGGTGCCGCCGCTCTTAGGGAAAACATGGGCGAATTCCGTCCTGAGACTCGCCCCCAGGTCAAGGTTCAGGGGCAGGAAGGACGGCAGCGTATACTCCGCGTCCACCCCCGCGCCCAGGTTTGCGGTCGCGAAATCCGCCCAGTCGCCCAGCGCGTACTGGTTCAGCAGGTGCGCGCCGACGGCAATGCCCGTGTAGCGCGGCACCTCATCCGAGAAGAAGACCAGGGCGGATGATTTTTGCCCAGCTTCTTCTGTTTTCTGCGCGAATGCCGCCATGACAAGAGTCGGCAGCAGCAGGGTAAGAATAAACTTCTTCATGAGAAAGCTCCTTTGAGTCTTCAAAATATGAAAAGCCCATGATGCAGGACAAATTTAGTCCTGCATCATGGGCAGTTTTCCTGTGTGAGAAAGTTGTAATGTCTGATTTTGCGTCATTCCGAACTTGACCGCCCAGATTGTCGCGGTCACTTTTCCAGAATGAGAATGTGGCAGCCGTTCGGCTCTTCTGTGAATTTGATTTAAAATGCGTGTAGCCCGAAATTATGTTTCGGGCATAGTTATTGCTGTGCTGTGCTGTGCTGTGCTGTGCTGTGCTGTGCTGTGCTGTGCTGTGCTGTGCTGTGCTGTGCTGTGCTGTGCTGTGCTGTGCTGTGCTGTGCTGTGCTGTGTAAATTTTAGCTAAAGCTAACACAGATGTCAACAGGCATAGGAAAGAATCTGTTTTTTTTAAGCTATTTTTCAGCAGCATGGTTTCATTATAACACAACCAGCCGCTTTTTCAAGGGAAAATTTGAATAATTTAAAAAAAAATTTAAGATTCAAGGATAGGTGGGCGGATTTGGGCACTCTCTTTCCTGAGCGGAGTCAGGCAGAAAAACCGGTTCGGACGCGCTAGGGATTGGAGCCCCTTCAGTTGCTCCGTGAACGAAGAGAACGGGGCAATGAGCGTGAGCGAAGGGAAACGAGCACAACAACGAAAGTGCTCGCGGAAAGCCCGACCACACGCCAGTGTGGGAGCGCCCAGTCGATTTGCCTTTAAGATATACTTTTTCAGCTATAAACGTAGATTTGGAGTCAGTTCAAGCAAAAATCCTCTTGCAAAAATATCATCATTAAATTACAAATATTGCACTTTACGCACTACAAATGCCTGGTTATAATAATCTAAAATTAATTTATAGAGGAAAAAAATGGGTAACAACTATTTCAATTCTATTCCGTGGCGCGAAGCTCGCTTGCAGCTCGGTCACTGCCGCTCAATGTCTAAAGAAGAATTTGCTGACGGAGTTAACGCTCTCAAAGGCAAAAAAATCGTAATCGTAGGTTGTGGTGCACAGGGCTTGAACCAGGGCCTCTGTCTCCGCGACTCAGGTTTGGACGTATCTTACGCTCTCCGCGAGGAAGCAATCGCTCAGAAACGCCAGTCTTGGAAGAACGCTACAGAGAACGGCTTCAAAGTCGGAACTTATGACGAACTCATCCCGACAGCTGACCTCATCGGAAACCTCACTCCAGATAAGCAGCACTCAAAAGTAATTTCAGAAGTCATGAAGCGCATGAAGAAAGGCTCAGCTCTCTGGTACAGCCACGGTTTCAACATGATTGAAGAGGGAATGCAGATTCGCCCGGATATCACAGTCGTAATGTGTGCTCCAAAAGGACCAGGTACAGAAGTTTGGCACGAGTTCCAGCGTGGATTCGGTGTTCCTGATCTCATCGCAGTTCATCCTGTAAACGACCCGGAAGGCAAAGGCTGGGCTTATGCAAAGGCTCTCGCAGTCGGTATGGGTGGTTCAAAAGCAGGTGTTCTTGAATCATCATTCGTTGCAGAAGTTAAATCAGACCTCATGGGCGAGCAGACAATTCTCTGCGGTATGCTCCAGGCCGGTACAATCGTTTGCTACGACAAAATGGTGGCTGAAGGAATCGCTCCTGAATATGCAACAAAACTCTTGATGCACGGCTGGAACGTAATTTCTGAGGCTCTCAAATGGGGCGGCATCACAAACATGATGGACCGTCTCTCAAACCCAGCAAAAATCAAGGCAAACGAACTTTCAAAAGAAATCAAAAAGCTCCTTGCTCCACTCTATCAGAAGCACATGGACGACATCATTTCTGGAAAATTCTCATCAACAATGATGGAAGACTGGAAAGCCGGCGACAAAGACCTTCTCGCTTGGCGTGAAGAAACAGGTCGTCTTGCATTCGAAAAGACAGAAGAATCAAAAGAAGAAATCACAGAACAGGAATACTTTGACAAAGGCATCCTCATGGTTGCAATGGTTAAAGCCGGCTGTGAACTTGCATTCGAGACAATGGTTGACGCAGGAATCAAAGAGGAGAGCGCTTACTACGAGTCACTCCACGAAGTTCCTCTCATCGCAAACCTCATCGACCGCAAACGCCTCTACGAGATGAACCGCGTAATTTCCGACACAGCAGAATACGGATGCTACCTCTTCGCTCGCGTTGCCGCTCCAATGATGGCAAAAGACCTCATGCCAAAAGTAACAACAGAAGTTATCGGTAAAGGTTTGAGCAACAAAGACACAAGCGTAAACAACACAGAACTCGTCAATGTAAACGCAGAAATCCGCAACCACCCAATCGAGGTTGTAGGACGCAAACTCCGCGCATACATGACAGCAATGAAGCCTGTACTGTAAACATTTGCGTCCAGGGATGGACGCAGAAAGCAAAGCGAGTTTGCAAGCAACTTGTTGCGGCAAACTCGGCCACTTTGTGAGCAAACACGATGTTTGCGAATCAAAGTGCTATGACTGCAATGAAACCGGTTCTGTAATCCTCAATTTCTCAAAAGTTGTAGAAAATAAAAAAGCACGGCTTTCAGTCAGAAGCAAACATCTGTCAAATCCGACTCTAGCCGTGCTTTTTTCATATTCAATATTAATTGTTCAAAAATTCTTTCTAAAAATTAATTTCCTGTAAAGTTTCCATAATAAATAACTGAATTTTTGTTACCCGAGGCGATTGCATTACCATTGACAGCTTCTTGATTTGGTTCATTATCTTCCTTAAATCGTGTTTTTACAGTCATTTCAGATTTAATTTTGTCCAATGTAGGGTTAAAAACAAGAAGAATCTCACGAATAATGCTTAGAACATCATCATCAGCATCATTAGTACTCAAAAGACGGTTATAGAACTTATACATTTGAACATAGGCATGATTTAATCCAACATAATCTTCATTATAAACATCAACTCTAGACATATAATCTCCCTTAAAAATTATTCTAACGCAAGATTATGGTTTTTCAACTAATTTTAATTAATTTTGAATAAATTATAACGCGAACTGTGAACAGCTATTATTATTTTGAAAAAAACTATGATATACCAAAAACGACACAAAGAAATGAAACATCTTACGTAAACATTCGGCTCGTTCTGCCACGAAAGCGGCGGCTCCGCAGCGGGCAAAAAAAAGCGGGCCTAGTGCCCGTGATGATGGATTTAAAAAGAAAAAGCCGGCGGCTCCCTACTTTCCCCCGTATCGGAGTATCATCGGCGCGGGGGTGCTTGACTTCCGTGTTCGGAACGGGAACGGGTATATCC
>Ga0256404_1008734_pt1 | contig 15007 bp, 14 predicted proteins | sample RumenRJG_01DNA_FD_185990 | JGI IMG/M metagenome (GOLD analysis project Ga0256404, IMG submission 185990) | Bovine rumen microbial communities from Lethbridge, Alberta, Canada - RJG_01 | ecosystem: Host-associated > Mammals > Digestive system > Stomach > Rumen | place: Canada: Alberta | collected...
GATCTAATAGATACTTAACGTGGTCTAACTTATCCATTGCCTTATAATTTTGTTACAGTTGTCTTCTGTGAGCTTATGTCCCATCAACTGGCGACCCATAGCGGTGATAGTCTTCACGTCGGGGACTGGAATACTATTTACTTCAGTCGAGTTAACCTGAGTAGAACCGTTCAATATACGGTAGTATGTATCATAGAGAGTACTGTTCAACAGTGTGTAAATACCATAGGCTTCTTCTGCCGTCTGACACCTGATGAAGTTTATTTTATTTTGTGTTCCAATGTATTCGTATTCCGGATAGTCTGTTGCCAGGAGTATTCCGCATTGCAGACGTCGGTGTTCCTCCTTAGCCGTAAAGCGCTTAACGAAAACATAGTTTCCGTTTGCTTGCAGAAATCCTTTATGGTCTGTGACCATGTATTCACCTTCCTGTTGTGCTGGCCACACTACCCTACCCCCTCGTATATGGTGTGAATAGAACAATGGCACGGAACCTTCTTCTGCTTTGTCACGCAGCACCTCACGGGTACGGAAATCCACGACGATTCCAGTGTGCATAGCCAAACTTATAGTCTGTAAAGTGTCGGTGAGTCTGTTCAGCTTGTTCAGTACCAAACTTTCTTCTTTGCTTGTAACCAAGAAGACATAGCCATTAGGGGCTACAACAGAGCCGTAAGGAACATCATAATGGCGAAGATCTTCAAACGTAGACGAAGCAGATGATGTCATGTGAACGTATTCTGGTCGTGTCACCGTCTTTCTTAATTTGATAATCATCGTTTCCTGCAGCACACTCTCCCCATCAAAAACCTTATCCCTACTGGCAAATATGTGCATACTTGTAATGACACACTTGGAAAACATGTATTCCCGGAACTTAGCAAAGTATGCTCCGGAAGTCCAGGAGCGAGGAATAATATAAACCAACTCTTGCCCATCGCGGAGTGCATCGATGGCTCTTGTCCAAAAGAGGAAATAAAGGTTAGGCGCACCATGGCACACATGAGGCAAGGCAAGAGCTTCAGGAGCATCCTTTCCAATTTTCTTATATGGTGGATTACCGATGATATAATCAAATTGTTCACCTTCAACAGGTGGAGTTATAATATAGTTATCCTCACGTACTTCATATGTAAGCTGGTGACCATCTGCAATAAATTTCAGATTTTCGTGGAGTAACGGTAGAACATGTGGGTCGTTCTCATAACAAACGATATAAATGTGACCGGCATATCCTAAGTTTAGCAAGCGTTCGACAACGGCAGCTGTTAGGACTCCTGTTCCAGCTCCCGCATCACATATGCGGATAGTTGGTTGTGTTATATCGAAATGAAACATTTCTGCCATAAATCTTGCTGTCAGTTCCGTGGTAAAGAACTGCCCGTAAGACTTACGAAGGGTCTTTGGCATAGACTCCATGAATAGCGATGTTCTGTCTATAATGGTGTGAAGCATAAGCGCATTGTTTCTACATTAGTCAATTATTAGCTAACTTAGCTAACTTAGCTAAATAATTATTTTCTTTGTGCCATCTGTGCCCAGAACTCTTCTTCTCGCTCGGCTATTCCTTTTTCAAGGATTTCCGTGGCGAGGCTGCTGGCTGACATTCCAAGGTGTCCGGCTAATGCTTTTAACTTGCCAGGCAGTTCAACAGGCATAACGTAAGATTGTCGAGCCATACCAGGCTTACACCCGGCGGCAGCTCCAGATGTTGCCCTATCGGTTGGAGAAGAAGACGGAGTAGGGGACAGTGTGCCACCATCACCCTTCATTTGATTTACAATACTTGCTGCAACGTCTGTAACGCTGCTGCCAAACGGATTTTCATCCGCTGCTGCCATTGCATGTTTCTTTGCCATATCTTATCTTCTTTATTTCATTATTATATGTATTAGCTAACTTAGCTAAATTAGCTAAACTCTTGAAAGTATATCCTTGAATGGTTCCTCGACACCCTTCGCCTGTTCTCGATCGAGAGCGAATAGGGTAGTGTACCTCTTGACGTGAACGTTCTGCTTGATGCGCTGTGTCATCCATCCGTATTTGTGAAGTTCCTCGATGGCCATCTTGCGCTTCTCAAACTCTTCTGCTGTTCCCTCCCTGTCATTAATTCGGTTGGGGACATATATAAGAGTTGATTTAGAGTATTTCTTAAATACCTGGGCGAACAGTTGAGTCGCTCTGATAGTGTCAGTGTCATACGCCATAGGAACGACTACAGCATCACACATAGCGAACACGACGGATAGGGTAGGGTCGTTCAGGTTTCCCGGACAGTCTATCAGCACATAGCCGTCAAATGTTTTATATTGCTCCATCAGCTTCTTAGCCTCGGCTTGGGAAGATGCCTTAAACGTAACCACATGATAGGGAATGGGTGTTCCCTCATTCTCCTTTAAATCATCCTGACGATGGAAGGCAAGGCTCTGCTGCAGATCTGCGTCCACAACAACAACCTTCTTGCCGTCCATACGGAGGTAGTTGGCGAACGTAGCACAGAGCGTTGTCTTTCCGACACCGCCTTTGATGTTCGCGAAGAGGATTATCTTATTCATATTCTATACTATTAATTAGCTAACTTAGCTAACTTAGCTAATTTAGCTAAATTGGCTTTAATTCATTGATATCAGGTTTCTGCCATCCCAAGAACAGCTTCTCAATATCGTCCTTGTCCTTCTGGGAAACTTCCTCATTCATGAACGTATGGGAATAACCGGCAACGGACAAGTAACAGTCATTGATAACACTACGAAGCATTTCGGGAGCCAGCCCAGCGTCAATCTTGGCTTTTTTAACAGCTAACTGGCAAAGATAGAGGTCACGCTTTAACCGTGCATTCTCTTCAAGCAACTGGTGCTTCTCCTGGCTGTCATCCTCAAACATGGGAACTTCAACACGCATCTTGCCATTGTCTGCAAGATGCTTCAGATAACGCACAGCCCAGAGAACCATCTTACCGTCCTTGCCTTTGACATCATCTGGCATGAGGTTCTGTAGACGCTGCTCCCTGAGTATTGCCTGGATCTCTTCCTTCTGTGTCTTATCGGTGAAGGAAATCGTCGCATTGTTACGCTTGGTCTTATTCTCTGCCATATGCTATTACTATTTATCTTTATCTAAGTATCTCTGTGGTACAGGTATCTCACCGTTCTTCTTTTCGTAGTTGTTGAGATAGGTGGTCAATGCCTGAGCCATCACCTCACGAATCTGCCATCCTTCCTGGAGGCACATCATGCGCAGCTTTCCCATCAAGACGGGTGGGAGGGTGACAGTGGTCTTTTCGAAAGGCTCATGCTCTCTCGGACGACCTGCACCTGGTGCTCTTGTTTCTTTTGCCATAATTATTATTGTTGGTTTGTTGGATATCCTACATGTAGAGTCTATGACTTCTATGAGGTCTTAAATCGATAGCAATCTCTTCAAGAACTTTGTCAAGTTTTCGGAGTTGCTCATTATCGAGTGCATGAATGCAATCGATAGCAACTTTCTGAGCGAGAATCTTCCGATGGGCAATTTCCGATTCCTCGGAAATTTTGGCGCTCGGAGAACTAACCATCTTATAGTACTCGTTGAAACTGTCCTGAAGCCAACGGTACCCCGTCTGCATACCCTTGCCAGTGATATGCTGGATGGCGAAGTTTGAGACTTCTGAAAGCTTTGCTCTGAGTTCTTCTTCCTGGGTCATATCCGTAACTTTTAAAATTCTGGGTACAAAGTTATATAATAAAATTGGTAATACATAATTTCGGAATATATATTTTTGCCATAATATCCCAAATTAAGAATGTTTAACTTTAGACGGAATGGATGGCAAAACAAAGTGTTGATAATATATGCCTTCAAAAATGTGTATTTACACGGAAGAAACTGGTGTTAATTCGAAAAAAAAACACTTCAAACTGCAGTTTTCTCGGAATTTATTTGGTGGTTTCGGAGAAAGTGTGTACTTTTGCAAAAGTGGAAAAAAAAATATATTGATAACATACGCCCCCCGTAAGTCGCTGGAGCGGAGCGACAGCGCGTTCCTGTTCCGGCTGTTCGACAGAGCAAGCGAAGCGGCGACAGAGAGTGGCCGTGGGGGTCTTAGAATAAGACCCCTTATAGAGTGGGAGAGTGGGCGTAGCAGACAGGGGTCTGGGGAGGGGACTCCCCAGCGGGGGTTTGGGGGCAGAGCCCCCTACCAAAACACCCGATATAAATTCTGTATGCCTTCTCTCAGCCCGACCCAGATCAGAGATGACCAGGGATGATGAACACCATGCGTCATCGTAAACACGATGACTTCGTCGAGGGGTATGGGGACGTGACAATGGACGTCCCCATGGTAGGGTAGAGGTGGCCTCCTTCAACCTCACGTCTCAGGGAGGAGTGCGACCGAAGGGAGTGCGACGGATGGACGTGAGGCACAGGGGTCTGGGGGAGTAGCCCCCAGGTAGGGGTATGAGGGGGCGACAGCCCCCACAGGAAAGGGGTACGGGGGAAACCATCGACAGCCCTCAGAGAAGAATACTAATGTCAAGAAATATGAGCGACGAAATAACAGAGAAGAAGAATCCGTCAGTCATCGAGCAGGATCTGTTCATAGACCCAGCTGATATCGATGACTCTGATGAGCGTTCATTCTATGAGAAGTGTGACTTCATAGAGCATCAGAAGCTCTTTGATGTAAGCCCGGTATATATACCTGACTTCATTGGTGAGATCTTCGAACGCCCACAAGGTGATTTGAGGTTCGTCGAGCCTTTTGAGGAACGTGGTGCAGAACGATATCTTAAATGGCGTGAAGAAGAAAACGCAGGAAAGGAACATGACTATACAGAAGGTCAGTTCCAGTACAATCCCATCGTGTTCTACAAGACGAGAAGAACAACAGCCAAGAAGAGTGTAAAACAGAAGGATGGCACACTGTCAAGCGATAAGAATACCTATCAACTGTTGCTAAAGGACGACTACAACACAAAAGACTGGCTTCAGACGCGTTATTTTGCGCTGATGGCTCCTATTACCTACGTCGGCAAATCTACGGCCAACAAGAACGCCAGATACCTCTACGCCTTTGCTATCGACCTTGATGGTGTCGGCATTGAACAACTGAAGGTATTCTTCATCTATATGTCACGTCGATGGAGTAATGGCCTGCTTAAAGGTCTCCCCATCATCCCCATGCCAAACATTATAGTCAATAGTGGCCACGGACTTCACTTGTACTATACAATGAGATACCCGCTTGCCTTGTATGAGTGGAATGCAAAGCTGCTGCAACAGTTCAGCAGGGCATTATATCATCTTGTCTGGTATCCGGCTAATGAGAAGAACGGAGAGCCAGGAACAAGCACAGAGAAGACAATACATTGCCTCGGAATCTATCACTCTTTCAGAATGCCGGAAACAATGACAAAGCCTCTGCGAGTGAATAAAAAAACAAATGAAGCCGTAGGAACCGGTGTGCCTATCAAAGCGTGGAAAATGCGCTCAGAGCCTTATACACTGTTTGAGCTGGCCAAATACTTTGCCTATGATGATGAATTGAATAAGAGATTTACACCCAAGGTCATGAGCGAGCTTGAACGTGGTGGCCGTATGCTCAACCCGAACAGGTTGACTTTGGAACAGGCACGTAAGAAGTTCGGCGAGGAATGGTATAACAACCGAGGAAAAAAGGGTAGGTTTACGACCAACAGAGCATTGTATGACTGGTGGCTGAAAAAAATAAGTAATCCTTCAAAGGGAGGTGTCAAGGAAGGCCATCGGTACTTCTGCATCATGGCACTGGCTGCATTTGCCAATAAATGCGGAATAGAGGAAGAAGAACTTAAAAGGGATGCAGAGTCATTGCTGGGGAGCTTTGAAGACCTCACAACGAAAGCAAACAACCATTTCCGCATGTCTGATATACATGCTGCTCTGAAAGCATTCAAGAAAGAAAACTCCGTCAGATGGTCGCCCAGAATGATTGAACACTGGACGGACATTGAGATGAAGAAAACGAAACGTAATAAGCGTGATCAAGAAGTTCACTTGAAAATGGCTCGCATGATGAGAGACTTCAAAACAACGGAAAAGGGAAAGAGTGACTGGAGGGAAGGTAATGGGCGTAAGCATGAAACACTTGATAACAGTAAGGCTGCTGCAGCTATCAAGGAATGGATGCTGAGCCATCCTGATAACACAAATAAGTCGGAATGTGCCAGGGATCTTAACCTGTCACGTCCGACAGTACGAAAATGGTGGAATGAGATAGAGAATATCATCGTCGATAGATCCTATGAATTCGACGAGAAAGAGATGGGTGGTCTTGTTGCAAGAGAAGCAGATCCTTACGAGGAAGAAAGAGCACGTCTTGAAAAGGAGATACTTGAATCCCTTAACGCAGAGTTCAAGGATAAGTGGGGAGAGATGAGTGTATCCTTAAAGCAAACGGATGAAGAAAATGTTGACTATGATGAGGAAGCTGATGCTCCTATTCTAAGGTAATATTACTTAGTTAAATTAGCTAAGTTAGCTAAATTAGCTAAGTAAAAAACGCAGAATATGACATGCTCAGTGCCGTCCAGTAGTAGAGTCCTAACCACATCGACAGACAAGCTGACGAAGTGACCGTACACTACTGCTGGAGGTGGATGAATAGAAGTAACAATATATTACAGATATAACGGCGGTGTCTATCGTGTTTACACGGACGCTGCTGTCATATCCTTCATATATCATCACTACTATTCCTGGCATCCACTGGCGACACTGATTACATATCATGTCTCTGCTAATACATCATGATATGCTGACTGCAGTCAGTGCTATAGCATAATGGCGTATATGGGGGAGGGCTTCATCAGTCGGCATGATATGCTCGCCTGTCAGCTCTGAAGAGCAGCCCTCATTAACCACTCGCAAGCTCGCTTCAAGGTACTGAACGTTATGGGGGCAATGCTGCCCCCTATACCCCCTTCCTCATGCTATAGCAGACAGCATGACACAAGTCATCATGCACAAGCAGATGACAATCTATAGCATTCTACAGTGACCACCAGAACCAGTCAGCCATGGTCACACAACGACAACTCCAGAAGTTCTGGAGTTAAAGATATCTAAGAAAGTACAGATATCCCTGAAGAAACTTGCACGTCTCAAAAAGAATCCGTAACTTTGCCGCAGAAAGCGACCAATATATTTTGGTGTAGCCTAATATACCAAAATTTGCGTGTCAAAGACAACGCCGCACCTGGTCAGGTGCTAAATTTAGGTAATTAGGCCACGGGGTTCCGCCCCTTTGGATTCCCCGGCAAGGAGTGACTTCTCCCTGCACCCACCGCCCAAGGCTCTGCCCTGGGAACCTGCGAAGGGCGCTCAGCCCTTTCGATACCTTGACGGGGAGTGACCCTCTCCCTCGACCCACCGCTCAGAGGTCGAGACCTCTAAGAACTCCGACCAGGGAACTCCCTGGACCCTACTCGCTCAACCAACATTGTTTAATATAAAATATAAGATATGGCTAAAGGAGATGGTTTCGCAGTATGCACGATGAAGAAGCAGTCAGGCGGCGGTGGCGGCCTCTCTGCTCATATCGATCGTGAAGTATATTCCCCTGAGCTGGACAGGATGGTTCCATTCCGTCCGGCCAGTGTCCGTGATGATTCGCGCACCGCACTAAACCGCGAGTGCATCGAATCGACTGTGAAAATCGGACGCACTCAGGCAATCTGGAAAAGATTGTCAGAGGCTGGATTTTCAAGAAAAAAAGATGACAAACAAGATGACTCTAAAAAGACGCGCAAGATAAAAGACAGTGCTGTAATAGCATTGTGTTTTGTCTGCACATCTGATGAAGAGACAATGAAGAAACTGGAGGCTGAAGGCAAGCTCGATGACTGGATCAAGCGAACTATTGCCTGGTTCCAGAAAGAGTTTGGTAAGGAGAATGTCGTGTCGGCTGTGCTGCACATGGACGAGACTTCACCTCACCTTCATATAACAGTCGTGCCCATCACAACCAAGGAGGCGAAGGAGCGCAAAGAAAAGCCGAAGTTCGACGAGAACGGCAAGCCCATAAAAAAGTATGAAACCGACAAGGATGGTAACATCGTCCTCGACGAGAAAGGACGTGCCGTTGTAAAGAAACGCAGTTACAAAAAACAGGAGGTAACGGCCAGACTGTCGGCAAAGGATATCTGTAACCCTGTTGCCATGGATCGGTGGCAGACAGATTATGCCGAAGCAATGAAGGTGTTCGGCATGAAGCGTGGTGTTAAGGGCAGTAAGCAGAAAAATGTTCCGGCTGCAGAGTGGCAGCTTCAGCAGATCAATGGTCAGCTGGTGGCAGTAGAGAAAGAAGTGGAGGAACAGGAGGCAACAAAGAAGGCCAATGCCACCACCATCGAGAACCAGGAGGCGACCATCAGCGACAATAAGGCCACCATTGAACAGCAAGAATCCTCTATTAGCATTAACACATCTGCTATTCAGGAACAGGGTGATACTATTACTACTAATAATAGTATTATAGAGAACCAGAAGGCGACCATCAGCGGTAACAAGACGGAGTTAGAGAAGCAAAACGCAGAGTTGGATAGGATGGCAAAAGGTTCCCTCTTTGACAAGTTGCGTCATGCTAATCTTAGTCCTGATGTAAGACGAGCTTTTGAGGAAAAGGATGAGGAAGTCCGCAAAAAGATGCTGGCCACCAATCCTGATGGATCTCCTGTAATATGGAAAGGCGGCAACAATGATGGAGTTCAGCTGACATGGGAAGAATATGCTAAATGGCTTAAGGAACAGGAGAGATTGAAGGCTGAGAAAGCCCAGCAGGAGAAGAAGGCTGCTGTTGAAAAAGCCAAAGCTGATGCCAAGGCCGAACACGATGCCGAGATTGAAGAAATGAAGGAAACTTACAAGCAGATTATCGAAAGAGAAAAGCTGGCTTTCTCCAAGAATGGCAAACCTATAATGTGGCAGGGCAATTATAAAAAAGGTCAGCAGGTGACCAAAGATGAACGTATTGAGTTCCTGGAGGAAGAGAATGAGAGTATTAAGAAGGCCTACAAAGATTTAGTCGAGCGTCTAAAACCCGTTAAAGACTTAGTTTTTGCCTTACTCTCTCTAAACTTTAGAAAGGTGGTTCAAATCATTCTTGACCAGTGGAAAGCAGGACTCAAGGAGTTCACAAAGGATTTGAAAGATTTCCTTTTGGAAGCTATGAGCGTTGAAAAGACAGTAGAAGATCGTAAGCTGTATGTCGATGATGCTTTTAAGGGAGCCAAGGCTATAGCCAGAACTGATGTAAGCTGGAAGTCCAAGGAAGAGGATCTTAAGCCTTTGTATGATGATGCCATCCGTATAGCAGACGGCACATGGGAATCTTATCATAGTAACAATAAGCTGAAGGAAGCTGCCGTCAGGGCTGTGGCCAGCCTCGCCAACACACCCAATAGAAAGTATTGGAGTGAAGACGATATTAGGGCCGTCAATGCTTATCTCAATGCCGTTCCTGATGGTAGTCATAATGCCGCCATCAATGAACTTAAAGAATCTGCTTTATTTGACTACGAAATAAGGCAGAAAGCCTGGCTTGATGATGTGATAGACAGAATCAAGCAAAACTCATTGGGCGACGGACAAGGATTAGGCTATTGAGAAGCGTAATAGTTCGAAAAAGTTGGAGAATAAGAAAATGCAAAAATCGAACTGTCCCAGATCGGAGTTTTTACCGATGCCGGACAGTTCGATTTAATTGTGATTTAACAGAACTACGATACAACGCCTTATGGCGTTCATTAATGATCAGCGAGATTGATTCGCAGTAGGGTGGAATTTTTGGAGGAATAACATACCCACTAAAACCGCTAAGCAAGCTGAAGTAATGAGAATGCCAACGTCCAGATTAAACTCAAAAGAAAGTGAACCTTTCATCAACTGAATAAGCCATGTACATAGCTTTTCAAACAAATCATCACCATAGTCTTCCAGCAAACGCGATAAAATCGGGTTCTCATTGAAGTAGTGCGCACAGCGCCATAACTTAACTTTAATGTTCATAATCTTTGTTTTTGTGTTGTCTCTTTTAAAATACAGGATTCTGGCCGCGGCCGCAAGGGCAGCACAAGTAACAAAGAAAAGGAGCGGCCAATCTCACGACTGGTTGCTCCCGATTTTTGTGGTAAATTTAGCGTCTGCTATTATTCAGCGTTCAGAAGCCTTGCAGGAAATCCAACGACAGATACCGATGAATAAGTAGCAATGCCCACGCGCTGAGTAGAGTTTCACAACTCCTTATCTAAGTTCATCAGTTCTTCTAACAAAGCCATCTCTATAATTGAAATTCATCAAAGAGAAATGAATCTTAGTAATTTCAAAAACAAATAGGTACTCATATCTCTTCTCATTAACAATTATGGGAAGTAATACTTGAATCTTTTTCCCGTCAGGACGTTGAGAAGCCTCGTCTTCCGGGGAATATGTGGTATCCGCGATAAATGGATAAGCTTCCCAATTCTCTGTGGACTTTTTGTAGTGAAGGTTATCTGCAGGAATTAAAATGTCATGTAATTCTGTATTCCGTGCGACAATAGAAGGTGCTTGTTCTTTTTCCTTTTCACTGTATTTAATTCCCTTATGGATGACTCTTTTTGATTCGCCACCTATTCCAACAAAGGCCATATCATCCCAAAGGACTTTAATCGAACCAGGAGCGTTGTTTTTTAAGGTGAAATTTATTTTATTGCGGTCAATGACCCATACGATGTCAAACAATTCATCTTTATAAATCATGTCACTACTAATATTATTATCCATAACGGATTCATTCCTGGTTGCACCAATTAATTTATAACTTGGAGTGGTGTTATAATAAAAAGAACCTTTACCTGAAGTTGAAGAAGCAAAATACAGGGAGTTCTTATAGAACATATAATCAGCATTTGTATAATTGTACCAAATATAGTCGTTTTTAAATGCTTTATAAGATTTAGAACCAGGACTCAAATAATTACCTGTAATTATATATACCTCTTCCCTTGTCATCCCAGGTGCAACAGTACCAGTCTGAAGGTTTGGACGAAATTCATCCCTAAATTGGATATAGGGAAGGAAATCACGCTGATTCGGAACTTGGAGTGCATATACCCATCCCGTTTTTCCATCAGGAAGCTGAATTTTTGCACTCATTGATTCTCTATCAAATGAAAGCACTTTAAACCTTTCTCCTTTTTTTAGTGTCTCTTTCTTAACAGTTTTATTTTTTATAGCTTCATTAACCGCATCAGGAGTACTATAGTCATTCACATCATAAAAAATGGTAGCACTGTTAAAGACTTGTGGGTAATCTTTATATGCTTCACTATATTGTTCTTCAATATCATATTTCGTTATCTTCAGGTCAAAATCCTGCATACCTACTCGGCTGCAAACAATCCTTACATAGCCGTCCCCAGATTTTAAGGAACGAATCATCTTTTTTATCTTGCTCTTTTTCCCAGGGCCATAGTAAGCCATCCAATTTTTATCGATTGTTGCCGTATTTGGATCACTATGGTCTACCTCAATGATGCTCTCCAACTTATCCGTTAGTTTTCCGTCTGAAGAATATAAGCCTAAATTTATCGAGGTATACCACTTTCCGGAACTGATATGTTCCTCAAATTTACCCTTGTCTGTGATGATTCTAAATTTCCAATCCTCCCAGTCCCATAGGATGAAACTGCCAATACCTTCTACGTCATAACGATAATAAGGGCCACCTAATAAGCCTTTCAGTTCATCGGCCTCATTCATACCGGTACTCCAAACTCCCTGTGCTGTGGCTGTCATACCAGACAACATCATCAGCGTGATTACTAAAAGCTTCTTCATACTTGTATTTCTTTATTTAATATTGATAATCTACTCTATCTTCTAACTCAGAACCTGATAGAACAATCTTCTTTCCGTTCATATATTCTATCGTTACAGAAGAAAGTATTAATTTACGAGCGTTTTTTGAATAAAACGGAGGATCAGAACGGAAACGTTTAATATAAGTACCAAAATTATCTGGCGTATCTGGTATTCGACTTATCGGTCCAACACCAGTATACTTCCAGACAGTACTTCCACCTACTTCGTTTCTACATTTATCTCCTACAGCATTCAAAAAATATCCAGTGAAATAAACGTATTTTATTCTTTGTGAGCTACAGTTTGTGAATTTTATACTGACTTCATTTCCGCCTGCAGAATCCATGAATATCTTCTTTACTTCTATATATGCTGGATCCATTAACTTTAAATCAGCAAATTCTTGCTCTTCTAAAGCTTTTCGTTGAGCTTCCTGTTCTTCTCTTTGTTTACGTGCTTTTTCTTCGAGAGCTCGCATTTCTGCGGCTTTACGTTCTTTCATAGTTTGCTTTTCTTTAGCAATGAAGGCCTTAACTTGCGGGTCATCAGTGGAGGGAAGGAATGGAAGTGGAACGTCGTTCATTACAAACTTATACAATGAGGAATTATCACAAAGACCTGCTTCATCCTTCTTTAATACATAATAATAATATTTGGTAATACCTGAATATGGGTCAGGTACAACTTTGAATCCAACAATGGTAATTGGAGTATTTTTAGTTACGGTGATTTCTAAAGCGTTTGTGCCGAAAAACATATCTGGTGCTGTGGTTTTATATTTGCCAGCAAATGCGTTTTCACGAGCTTTCGCACATGCCATCGGTGTATATGTCTTTAGGCCCTTTTTCGAACTTTTAGGCAGTTTTTTTAACTGTTTGGAATCCACATTAAACGGAATACTTCTCATGTCTATTTCACCTGCATAATCATTAGAATAGATGCCAAAGGAATGTGTATCTCCATCTTGCTTATATGAAAAGATGGTAACGGGATCTCCAGCCTTAAGCACTTTAGTCCAATTACCCCCATTTATTGTTAAATTCTGGGTCATCCTTGTCTCTACTTGCGCTGTGGCGTTTGTGCTATAAGCTATCACGGCTATTACAGCCATAACAATTGTTCTTAAGTGTTTCATAATCGTATATTTTAAAATTATCATCTCATACATTTTAGCAACAAAGCACCGATAAACAGACCGAATAATACCAACAAGGGGCCACCTCCTGATATAATTATAAACGCAAAAAAGGCAAAAATAGCGCCACCTACAATAATACTTATTATATTCGATATCGTCTTTGAATCGACAGTATTTTTTTTCTTTGGCTGGTTGTCAATGTTCTTGCGAGCCTCTAATTCCTTTTCGACTTCTGTAAAGATGTTGCCACACCAGCCTAACTTATACGGTATACCATATGAGTAGAACTTGTAATTTAACAAATCAACGGCATACTTTTTACATAAAACCAACTGTTGGTTGTAGCCATTCGAATTATATGGCAGACGATTTAACATATTATAGTTTTTGTCGAATTCATCAAGTTTTTTTCGGATGTCGTTAGCACTGTTTTCTACTGACAGTCCTCTGTTTTTTGCTATCTGTACAATTCGCCATCTTTTCTCCTCAAAATTTTCGTATTTTCGGATATTAATATATGCCTCGCAAAATCTTTCTAAAGTTGAATCCTCATTAAATTCATAATTATTTAATATACAAGTATTCATATAGGCATAAAGAACATCTTTATACTCTGACATGTAATATGGTTCTCGGGATATTCCAAAAACAATAGTTGAGATATCGCCTACGATGTCTTCAACTTCAGTTCTGTTGCCAACACCAGATAGCATATCTCCATAATTCCTTCGGTCAGTACTATATGGATATCTTGCGTTGATCTTTTTTATGATGTCTTCTATTTTGTTGGGCGTATCCATATTAAGTAAATTAGTCTTTCCTGTTTGGTTCTATATTATTCATGCGAAGGAACCGGTACACAGTGGACTTCGATTTGATAGACAACTGTTCCTGGATCTGTGCAACAGTCATGCCGGAACGGTAAAGATTGGCGCAGGCAACGGCCTTGTCGTTTTGTTTTTGCTTCGGTCTGCCAAACCTGACACCCTTTTTCTTGGCCGCTGCCCTACCCTCTCCTGTCCTTTCGCGAATAAGGTCACGTTCAAACTCTGCCAGGGCCGCGAAGATGTGCATCACCAATTTGCCTGTGGTACTGCCCGTGTCGATGTTGTCACGCAAAGATACCAGGCTAATATTCTTCGTCTGCAGCTGCTCGATGATGGCCAGCAGATCCTTCATCGATCTGCCTAACCGGTCGAGTTTGTAAACGACCAGACAGTCCCCATCGCGGAGGTACTGCATAGCGGTTTGTAGTTCTGTGCGCTCCCCTACTCCACTGACCTGTTCCTGGAAGATCCGCTCGCAGCCAGCATCCTTCAATGCTGTCAGTTGCATGTCAAGGTGCTGCTCCCTGGTCGATACTCTTGCGTAGCCTATCCTCATATTTTACCTCTTTACTTAGCTAATTTAGCTAACTTAGCTAATGGACGTTATCGCGGCCCAAGGAACTTGTTGCCGTTTAGGTGTATCATATGTTCAGGTTCCTCAGCTATCCAAACCTCTGTCTCCCATGCCAACTTCTCTGAGAATTTCTTGAAGGTCTTGAAATCAAGGAATGCAGTGACAAAAATCATTCCTGCTTTAACATTCCCAGTCATCTGTCCTATCTCCACAAGACGTTTGGGATCCATTGGACCGACGGACGTGACGGATTCCACAAAATAGATCCAGTTCTTATCTTCCCGGTAAAGAACCACGTCGGGCATCTTATCATGAAGTGTTATCTCGAAGCCCAGCTCTCGGAGCTTATCGACATTCTTAACCAGGTCTTTTTCTGTGGTGTCACCAACATACAGACATTCGGAGTTTGGCGCAAAACGTGGTGCAAACTCTTCAATAATGGCTTTCTGTAATTTATTATGTGGGCCTGGTGAGAAAGTGAAGTCCTGATTATTAATCTTGACAGGCATCTTCTCCATCTGTTTCTTCGAAGCATAGATGTCTTTTAGGCTTTGATGTCTGCTCAGGAAGTCGTGTACTTCATAGCTATCATCCTCAGCGGCC
>Ga0256404_1008736_pt1 | contig 15007 bp, 12 predicted proteins | sample RumenRJG_01DNA_FD_185990 | JGI IMG/M metagenome (GOLD analysis project Ga0256404, IMG submission 185990) | Bovine rumen microbial communities from Lethbridge, Alberta, Canada - RJG_01 | ecosystem: Host-associated > Mammals > Digestive system > Stomach > Rumen | place: Canada: Alberta | collected...
TGCTGAAGCATAGGGACACCGGTGAACTCAATAATATGATGCGGTGGTTTAAGGGACCGCAATATGATTTCATAGGTCTTGTCAACTCTTCCTCAAAAGGAGGTGAAGTGTGGTCAGGAACCAATTCAGCTGGTTTCTGTATTATGAATACCGCCACTTATGACCTTAAAGATGATGAGGTTCCTTATTCTGAGATGGATAAGGAAGGTATAGTCATGTTCAAGGCTCTCGGACAATGTGCTGACCTCCGTGATTTTGAGCGCCTTCTGGAGTCTTTGCCTAAACCTTGGGGAGTGGAGGCTAATTTCGGGATAATCGACGCTAAAGGGGAAGCCGCTTATTATGAGGTAAATAACTATTCATATCGCCGTTTTGATGTGGCTAACGAGCCGGAAGGTTACATGGTTGTGACCAATTTCACCAGATCAGGCCGCCCGGCTGAGAGAAAAGGTGAGGACAGGTTCGCCAAAGCTGTTGAGATCCTTAAAGGAATGGATATTTCAACAGCTGGTCACAAGGAACTCCTTAACGGCATCTCACGTTCTGGAAAACCGATCATGAGAGACATATCCGCCTCATCTATAGTGTTTGAGGGAGTGCTTCCCGGAGAGGATCCCTCAAAAACTGTCGCCTGGACTGTTTTGGGATGTCCTACCACTTCCGTATATATTCCTCTAAAGGTTTTCGGAAGCGACCATATCCCCTCTTTCATGAAAGATTATAGAGGTGGTGATGAGGCTCAGATATGCAGTCAATCATTGGTTATTAAAGGAATATACGGTTTTGAGCATGGCTGCTCGGATGAATGTGTCGAGGTAGAGAAATTCATAGACAACTGTTTTTCAAATAATATGTCATCTTCAAGATATGACCGTTTCGTCAGAAGGGCTTATCGGAAATATAAGATGATGTATCTCCGTAAATTGCCGAAAGTGGTGTCTTGAATTGTTTTATACGATAAAAATGATTAAAATTGCAGACTGATTTCGCTTTAGCTAATCATTAATTTCTAAAATATGGCCGATAAATTAATCTCAAAGATCCCCGACGGACCCTTGGCTGAAAAATGGACCAAGCGTAAGTCGGAGCTTCGTCTCGTTAACCCTAACAACAGGAGAAAACTTGAGATCATCGTAGTCGGTACCGGATTGGGAGGAGCTTCCGCAGCCGCTTCCCTCGGTGAGCTTGGCTACAATGTTAAAGTTTTCTGTATCAGTGATTCTCCCAGAAGGGCCCATTCAATCGCCGCTCAGGGAGGTATCAATGCCGCCAAGAACTATCAGAACGACAATGATGCCGTTTACAGGCTCTTCTATGACACCATAAAAGGTGGTGACTATCGTAGCAGGGAGGCTAATGTTTATCGTCTGGCTGAGGTTAGCGCGGCTATTATCGACCAATGTGTGGCTCAGGGAGTTCCTTTTGCCCGTGAATATGGCGGATATCTCGCTAACCGTTCTTTCGGAGGTGTCCAGGTGAGCCGTACTTTCTATGCTCGCGGTCAAACCGGCCAGCAGCTTCTCCTTGGAGCTTACGCCGCTTTGAACCGTCAGGTTGCCGCTGGAACCGTGACAAGTTATCCTCGTCATGAGATGCTTGACCTTGTGATTGTAAATGGTCAGGCTAAGGGTATCATCGCCCGTAACCTTGTGACAGGCAAACTCGAGAGATTTGGAGCTCACGCCGTTGTAATCGCTACCGGAGGATACGGAAACACCTATTTCCTCTCCACTAACGCTATGAACAGCAACGGTTCCGCCGCTTGGCAGTGCTACAAGAAAGGAGCTTATTTCGCCAATCCTTGCTTCGCCCAGATTCACCCCACATGTATTCCAGTTCATGGAGAGCAGCAGTGCAAGCTGACCTTGATGTCCGAGTCTCTTCGTAACGATGGACGTATCTGGGTTCCCAAGAAGATGGAGGATGTAATGAAACTCCGCAAAAAGGAGATCAAGCCCTCCCAGATACCTGAGGAAGACCGTGATTACTACCTCGAGCGCCGTTATCCCGCTTTCGGAAACCTTGTTCCCCGTGACGTGGCCTCACGTGCCGCTAAGGAGAGGTGCGATGCCGGTTATGGTGTGAATGAGACTGGTCTTGCGGTGTTCCTTGACTTCTCTGACGCTATCAAGAGACTTGGTCATCAGAGGGTTCAGGAGCGCTACGGCAACCTCTTCGACATGTATTTCAAGATCAATAACGTCAGCCCTTGGGAAGAGCCTATGATGATCTATCCCGCCATCCACTACACCATGGGAGGTATCTGGGTTGATTATGATCTCCAGACCACTATTCCTGGTCTGTACGCTATCGGAGAAGCCAACTTCTCTGATCATGGTGGAAACCGTCTTGGCGCGTCCGCTCTTATGCAGGGTCTTGCCGACGGTTACTTCGTGCTTCCTGTCACCATCGCCGACTACCTTTCCAACAAGTTCGCCGAGCCTAAGACGGACATCAACGATCCAGCCTTTGATGAGGCTGAGAAGGCCGTCCAGGCCAGAATCGACAAACTCTTCTCCATCAAGGGAAAGAGGACAGTTGATTCCATCCACAAGAAACTCGGTAACATCATGTGGGAATATGTCGGAATGGCCCGTAGTGAGGAAGGTCTGAAGAAAGCCATAGAGGAAATAAAGGAACTTAAGAAAGAGTTCTATGAGGATGTGTGTGTGCCTGGCGATCAGTACCAGTTCAACCAGGAACTTGAGAAAGCCTTGAGGCTTGAGGACTTCTTCGAGATCGGAGAATTGATGGCGCGTGACGCCCTTAACAGGAATGAGTCCTGCGGAGGTCATTTCCGTATTGAGAGCCAGACCGAGGAAGGAGAGGCCAAGAGGGATGACGCCAACTACATGTATGTGGCCGCCTGGGAGTACAAGGGTGAGGATAAGGAGCCTGAACTCCACAAGGAGCCTCTCAAGTACGAGTTTATCGAAGTTAAAACCAGAAACTACAAAGAATAACCGGATATGGATTTCAATCTTAAGATATGGCGTCAGAAGAACGCCCATGAGAAGGGTCATTTCGAGACCTACCACATCTCTGGAATTGAGGAGGATGCCTCCTTCCTCGAGATGCTCGACATTCTTAATGAGCAACTTATCCGGGAAGGTAACGATCCTGTGGCCGTTGAAAGAGGCTGCCAGAGCAGCGGTCCCGTGTCTTTCGACCATGATTGCCGCGAGGGTATCTGCGGAGCATGCTCATTGTATATTGACGGCCGCGCCCACGGTCCGGATGATCATGTGACCACTTGCCAGCTTTTCATGCGTCATTTCAAGGACGGAGCCACCATCACAGTTGAGCCTTTCAGAAGCCCTGCTTTCCCTATAATCAAAGACTTGGTTGTGGATCGCAGCGCCTTTGACAAGATTCTTCAGGCTGGAGGATTCATCTCTGTCCGTACAGGTGCGGCGCAAGACGGAAACGCTATTCTCATTCCTCACGAGGACGCTGAGAAGAGTATGGATGCCGCCGCTTGCGTTGGTTGCGGAGCTTGCGTAGCCACTTGCAAGAACGGATCTGCTATGCTGTTCGTCGCCGCAAGGGTCAGTTCCCTCGCTCTGCTTCCTCAAGGACGTCCTGAGGCTGCCAGAAGGGCAAAGAACATGGTTGCCAAGATGGAAGAACTTGGTTTCGGAGGTTGCACCAACACCAGGGCCTGCGAGATGGAATGCCCTAAGGGAATATCCATTGACCATATTGCCCGCCTTAACCGCGAGTTCCTAAAGGCCAAGTTTAGAGACTAAAAGCCAAGTTAAATACTTTATAAAAGAAGGAATCGGGATTCTACTGGTTCCTTCTTTTCTTTTCTTCGCCAACACATCCCTTCTGGATAGGAAATTAATGAGCCTCTTGCGAAGATTTCTGTCAGATAGGTGATGTGTCATATCTTCAGTGAAAAGACCAGGCACGATAGATTCTATCGCTTTTGAGGCAAGGGATATTTGAAAATCATTATCGCTTAAAACAGCGTCTTCAGATACAATATTCCTGTCAAAATTGTCCTTTGAACTATAAAGATACTTGACAGCGAGAATAGTAGTCAGGCAGCCCTGAAGAGGTTGTCCTTCCATGAGGTTGTCATGAATATTGACTAGCGCGTAATAAGTTAAGTCCTCTGGAGCGAATCTGTTGATAATTGATTCAGAAACAGGAATTAAAGATATTCTTATAATTTCTTCGTTATCGATTTTATTCGCTGTCTCGATAGCGGAAGAAAGGTCTGATTCGGAAATGAGAATCTCTAAATTATCAACCCACCAAGGTTTTTCCGGAAATAGAGACCGCATCGCCATATCCCCAGTAACCTTGAAGTGTATCCCTTTATCCTTGAATGATTTAACAAACCTGTAGAGTATTACCTCGGAACGTAAATTCTTGAATCTGCTGTAAGACAAAACCCCATTAAGACGAGGAATTATATTACCTGGAAACTTTAAATCAGGACGGGTCTTCATCACATTGGCCAAGAGAATAATACACCTTATAGGCGCTTTCTCTATGTCCCACCCATTCAGAAAGGCGTCAAGATCCTCCTGTGTTCCATTATCTTCGAGAACAAGTCTTAATAATCCCTGGTCAATAGTACCTATCGACTTTAATACTTGTTCCCAAAGGTTATTTATTATGCGTTTTTCCAGCCTCATTCTGATTCAAGCCCGATAAAGCCGTCTCTCCTTAGGATCAGGGGGTGGCAATATGGATCATAGAAACCTTCAATGTGAAGACTCATACAAGAACCGGCTCGGAAAAAGTCCTGAGTCAATGGCTGATTCAAACCTAAGTCTATCAGGTAATCTCCATTGGCTATGTACTTTGGCAAGCGGATGCGTTTGACTATTTCAAATGGACCTGGAGAAAGGTTTATAATCTTATCCGAATATCTTCCTTCAATAAAGCTTGCTACAGGAGTCCCGTCAACCTTTCTTATAATCAATTTGATCTCGCACTTGATTGGATTATCTGTTTCTCCTTTGATGGCCACTTCCATAAATTCTTGCCTTCTATTCATGGATTGCCGGTTCGACTCACTACCGTTAATTGATATGGAAGATATTGATATATAATCCTTTCTATAACTAATAGCGTCAACTATTTTTCCTTCCACTATCTTTCCGGCATCCTGCAGATAAAACTCAACAGCATCATCCACATTACCGTCGAAGATCATTTCTCCGTTGTTCAAGACAACCCCTCTTTCGCACAGATTCTTAATGGCTCCAAGATTATGGCTGACGAAAAGGACAGTACGCCCATCCCCTCGGGACACATCTTGCATCTTGCCGATAGCCTTCTTCTGGAACTCGGCGTCACCAACAGCCAGAACCTCATCAACCACAAGTATTTCCGGCTCCAGGAACGCAGAGACAGCAAAGCCGAGCCTCACGGTCATTCCGCTGGAATATCTCTTCACGGGGGTGTCTATATACCTTTCCACGCCAGCGAATTCCACGATGTCATTCAGCTTACGATTGATCTCAGCGCGGGTCATCCCCATTATAGATCCATTCATGTAGATATTCTCTCTTCCTGTCATCTCACCGTGAAAACCGGTTCCAACCTCAAGAAGAGAAGCTATCCTTCCCCTTGCCTTGATAGTTCCTGTGGAGGGTGATGTAACTCTGGAAAGAAGCTTCAGCAAGGTGGATTTTCCCGCCCCATTCTTTCCTATAATACCTACAACTTCTCCCTGCTTGACATCGAAAGTGATATCTTTCAGTGCCCAAACATAATCTGAATTACCTTTCCGGGTCCTGTCATTGACTTCCCCCACTTTCATAAAGGGGTCTTCTTTGCCAAGAATCTTTGTCTGCCACCAGCGATAAAGGTCATTACGAAGGGTTCCTGTACCGACAAGACCTAGGCGGTACAGCTTACCAACGTGATCAAATTGGATGGCGATATCATTCATATTTAGCAAAAATACAGAATAAATTCATAATTTCGCAGAATCCTTTAAGGACTAACGTCTGATTAAAAGATTATGAGAAGCCAAAGAGCGAATGAAATACTAGAAAGAATATCTCATGAAGTATTTAATAATCATGAGGTTGACATGTTGCATCTCGCTTTTTCACCGTCTGTTTCGCAGGAGCGTCTTAACTCGGTTTTAGAAGGCTGGGATCTGAATCAAGAAGACATTAAATGTCGCACCATCGCTTTTAATTTGGCTAAAACCCATCCGGAAATCTCATTTCCTGAAAAGTATCTGAAGACACTCCAGGAGATTAAGCTTTCCTGCAGAGAACGATATCTGATGATATTGTCTCATTTTCTTAAGATAATCAAGGTTCTCGATAGCAAGGGTATAGACTATTTGTTGTTGAAAGGTGGCGCCATGAGGGTTTATCGTCCAGATTTCTCCAGATGGACCGCTGACATTGACATTCTTGTGCCTGAGGAAAAGTATAAAGAAGCCCAGGAAACCATTGAGTCAATAGGTTATATTCCTTTCAAAAGCATTCACAGCACAGGCTTTAAGGATCCCGCTACCAGGCAGCCTTTTGTGGACATCCACCGTTTTGTCGGTATAGGTACGGTCAAGGCAAAGATACTTAATGAAGACCTTGTCCGTCGCTCAATCTCCCTTCCATTCTCTTCTTTGAGCGTCCGAGTACCTTCTCCAGAAGATATGGTTTTCATTTCCTTGGTCAATTTCTGGAAGAATGTCATGGAAAGGACAAGTGACAACAGTGTCGCGAACCTGTGTTTTGACCTTAAGTTTCTTAAGGAATATAATGGGGCTCTTAACTGGGAAATCATCCGCTCCGAAGCTATCGCCACAGACACCGTGGAGGCCGTTTATATAGCCAAAAAGATTCTTTCTGAGGTACTTCCTGACTTCTTTCCAACTAAGTTCATAGAAGGCGATATAGACCCTTACAAGCTTGCTAAATTAATCTCTCGTATGTGTTATACCAGAGACTCTGTCCGCGTGTTGAGACAGTTCAATTTATCAGAGGCTTTTAAGAATATAGGAAGTTTGTTCAAATATTTCCTTTATAGATGTAAATTCTTCGTTGTGAAGAGGTTCCATCTGATTTTACCATAGAAAATTATTGAACGGGTATCTTCCCGCATGTATTTCCGCCACCATCTTGTAAAGATCGTTGCGGAGTTTCTCTATATTCGTCTTGTTGATGGCGGACATGAATATGCAAGGAGTCTTCTCCTGGGCGATCCACGAGTTCTTCAGTTCCTCCAGAGTCAGATTCTCTTTTCCTTTCGGCGTCAGAGAGAACTCGTCATATTCCTCATATTGATAAGCGTCTATCTTATTGAATATAACGTAAATAGGCTTATTGGCGGCCCCAATGTCCCTAAGTGTTTTCTCAACAACTTCCATCTGCTCTTCGAATCCGGGATGTGAGATGTCCACAACATGAAGGAGGATGTCAGCCTCACGGACCTCGTCAAGAGTGCTCTTGAAGGCCTCCACAAGCTGTGTCGGAAGTTTCCTTATGAAGCCGACAGTGTCGCTCAGAAGGAAAGGAACGTTCTCAATCACAACCTTTCTTACGGTTGTGTCGAGGGTAGCGAAGAGCTTATTCTCAGCGAACACGTCTGATTTGGCCAGCAGGTTCATGATTGTGCTCTTACCCACATTCGTGTAGCCTACGAGCGATAGACGCACCATAGAACCCCTGTTTCCCCTTTGTGTGGCCATCTGGCGATCCACCTTTTTGAGTTGCTCTTTAAGCCTTGAAATCCTTTCCTTGACTATTCGGCGGTCTATTTCTATCTGGGTCTCACCCATACCGCCACGTGTTCCCATACCACCTCTCTGTCTCTCAAGGTGAGTCCACATGCCGGCGAGACGAGGCAGCATATAGTTATACCTCGCAAGTTCCACCTGCATTTTGGCGTATGAGGTCTTTGCCCTTTGAGCGAAAATCTCGAGGATAAGGCTTGTCCTGTCAATAACCGAAGCGGTCTTGATAACCTTCTCGATATTGCGTTGCTGCATCCCGGTCAGCTCATCGTCGAAAATAGCGTAGGTGATATTGTTATCTTCGCAATAATCAGCTATTTCCTGAAGTTTTCCACTTCTAATGTAGGTTGATTTCTCGGGCTTGTCCAGCCTCTGGACAAACTTTTTGTCACCGATTGCCCCAGCGGTTTCGGCCAAAAACTCAAGCTCGTCCAGGTATTCCACAACCTTCCTCTCATCATCGTTCTGGCGTATGATTCCTATGAACACCGCCTTTTCTGTCCTTTCTTCTATTATTTCTTTCTTTTCTGCCATTCTGATAATTCTATTCTGTCATTCTGAGCGATACCCTGTCATTCTGAGCGAAGCGAAGAATCTTATCAAAAAAGGCCATCCGGTTGGGGACGGCCTTTAAGTCATTTGCTCCTTGATTATCGGAGCTGGAAGATCACAGGGAAGGTGTAGGTAACCTTGACAGCGCGGTCACGCTGCTTTCCGGGCTTCCACTTGGGAGAGCTCTGGACAACACGGACAGCCTCTTTGTCAAGTGATGAGTCAACACCTCTGAGGACCTTGACATTGGTCACTGAACCGTCCTTCTCAACCGTGAACTGAAGGGTTACACGGCCCTGGACACCATTTTCCTTGGCGATCTCAGGATAGACGAGCTTGGAGTTGACCCACTTGGAGAACTCGTTGGCGTCTCCACCGTTGAAAGAAGGCTTCTCTTCCACAAGCTGGAAAGGAATGGCCTCTTCCTCAACGACTTCTTCCTTGACTTCCTCAACATAGTCCATGATCTCAACACCGAGGTTGGCGTCGTCCTCAAGGCTCATGAAGTTGTCTTCCACCTTGATGTCATCCTCGACGATATCGATCTGGTCTGACAAAACAGGCATCTGTGGTGCCTCAGGCGGCGGGGGAGGGGTCTCCTGGGTGATAGGAACCATCTCCTCGACTTCCACAACCTCTTGGTCAGTGTCGAACATGGCGACTGTTTTCTCCTTTGTTCCATAGGAGAAAGCTCCCCAGACAACGAGAAGCGCAGCCACGAGTCCGATCTCTGTAAAGAGCAGTCTCCTGTTCTCAAGATTGGCTTTTTCGGTTTTCTTAACTTCCATATTCAGTGAGTTTATACGTCTACATTAGGCTTCCAAAGTTATAAATAATAATTTTCATTTCAAATTTTTTGAATTAATAGTTGTAGATTTGTGCAAACTTTTGCAAACATCATGCTATGATAAGGTATTTTACAGAGGACGTGAAATTTGTATTGAAGGACAAATTAGCCAATAACCGTTGGTTGAAGATGGTCGCCGGAAGCGAGATCCGTACAATCGGTGATGTTAACATAATATTTTGCTCCGACAATTACATTCTGGATGTCAACATGAGATATTTGCAACATGATTATTTCACAGACATAATCACCTTTGATTATTGTGAAGGAAAAACTCTGTCAGGTGATCTGTTCATCAGTGTTGACTCTGTCCGGGAGAATGCTTTGGAGTATGGAGTCGAGTTTGATGAGGAACTTCACAGGGTGATGGTCCACGGTCTTCTTCATCTTATAGGTTATGACGATCACACGCCTGAGGATGAGAAGACGATTCACGAGAAGGAAGATTATTATCTGAAACTGCGTTCTGTTGTTTAGCCTGATGCAAGGGGTTTATGATATAATAGTAGTAGGGGGTGGACATGCCGGTTGTGAGGCAGCGGTCGCCGCGGCTAACCTTGGTTGTTCGGTTCTGCTGCTTAATGCCGATTTGAGAAGTTTCGCCAGGATGTCCTGTAATCCCGCAGTAGGTGGAATCGCGAAGGGACAGATCGTCCGGGAGATCGACGCGCTCGGTGGAATGATGGGTCTTGTCACTGATGCCACGACTCTTCAATTCAGGATGCTTAATCGCTCAAAGGGTCCGGCGATGTGGAGTCCAAGGGCACAGTGCGATAAACAAGCCTTTTCTCTACGCTGGCGCAAAATTCTCGAAACTCATTGTAAATTAGATATTTACGCAGATTTTGCGGAGTTTTTCCTCTTTGAGAATTCAAAAATCGTCGGCGTCCGTACAACCACCGGGGCAATTTTCAAGTCTCAAGCGGTTATTTTGACCGCCGGAACCTTCTTGAATGGAAAACTGTTCATCGGAAGAACTACTTTTGAAGGAGGCAGGATAGGGGAACTTTCCTCTCATGGATTGACGGAACAATTGTCAAGTCTCGGCTTGAAGACAGGAAGAATGAAGACAGGCACTCCTCCCAGGATCGACATTTCTTCAGTTGACACTACCAAACTTCTTCCTCAATTAGGGGATCAGGATCCTGAGCGGTTCTCATACCTTGATGTCCCATCATCCATTCAAGGTGGGGATCCCCAGATGAATTGCTTTATTCTTCATACCAACGGAAAGGTTCATGACATCCTTCGGGAGGGATTTAAAGACTCGCCGCTTCTTAATGGACTTATCACTGGAAAAGGACCTCGCTATTGTCCCAGCATCGAGGATAAGCTGCGTGTTTTCCCGGATAATGATTCTCATCAGCTATTCCTGGAGCCGGAAGGAAGAGACACTAACGAATATTATCTGCAGGGATACTCCTCATCTCTTCCTCTTCAAACGCAGCTGGATGCCTTACATGCGATAGAGGGCTTAGAGGACGCTAAAATATTCAAGCCTGCTTACGCTGTTGAATATGATTATTTCGATCCGACGCAGCTTAAGGCCACGCTTGAGTTGAAGGATATCGAGGGTCTTTATTTCGCTGGCCAGGTTAATGGTACCACTGGATATGAGGAAGCCGCTGCGCAAGGCCTTGTGGCTGGTATAAACGCGGCGTTGAAGATACAAGAGAAAGATCCGTTCATCCTGCGAAGAGACGAATCGTATATCGGGGTTTTGATTGATGACCTGATTACGAAGGGGGTTGATGAGCCATACCGGATGTTTACTTCCAGGGCTGAATATCGGATACTCTTAAGGCAGGATAATGCCGATTTCCGTTTGACGGAGAGGTCTTACAGAATAGGTCTCGCTTCAGAAAAGCGTTATAACAAAATGGCCTCCAAGCGTGATGAGGTGGCGATTCTCAGAGAAAGGTGTGAGAATATCAAGTTAAAAAAGGATGTGGCGAATCCTTATCTTGAATCACGAGGATCCACTCCTTTGACAGACTCGAAGCGGTTGGTTGAGCTGGCTTCAAGGCCAGAGGTTAATTTGTCGGAATTGCTAAAAATTGTTCCACGTGGAACAAATTATTCTAAAGAAGTTGTAGAATCAGTGGAGATCGAGATCAAGTATAAGGGATATATAGAGCGTGAGCGTGCGGTTGCGGAGAAAATTTCCAGGCTGGAAAACTTGCGTATTCCTGAAGGATTTGATTTTGATAATATCTCCGGGCTATCTATTGAATGCCGTCAGAAGTTTAACCGTTATCAACCCAGAACGATCGCCCAGGCCTCCAGAATCTCCGGCGTTTCTCCCTCCGACATCTCCATCCTTCTCGTTTATTTCGGAAGATAGATTCTTCGCTTTAGCCAGATTCTTCGCTTCGCTCAGAATGACATAACCTACATCATCTGGAGGGCGGACTTGATGATCTGCTCGACTTTGGCGTTGGGGTTAGCTTTAAGGATGGCCTGGATGGCTTTATTGACGGCCGGCTTGGCAAAACCGAGCATGACAAGAGCCCTGGAAGCCTCTTCCACGATCTCGCTTCTTCCAGCTCCGCCGAACAGTTCTGAAGAATCTGCCCCCTCGCCCTTGACAACTTTATCCTTGAGCTCAATAATAAGCCTTTGAGCGCTTTTTACGCCAATACCCTTCACGCTCTTTATTCTGGCCACATCCTCGGACAGAATCGCCTGACGAATCTCTTCCGCTGAAAGAGAAGAAAGCATCATTCTTGCCGAAGACACACCAATACCAGAGACGCTGATCAGCAACTCGAACAGTTCCCTTTCGTCCTTGGTCGCGAAGCCGTAGAAATCCTCCATATCCTCGCGCAGGTAATGGAAGATATAAACCTTCGCCTCTTTTTTCTCTTGGAGGGCCTGATAAGTTTGCAGGGAAATAAGGATGCTGTATCCGATGCCATTGTTCTCCAAAGTCAATTCAGCGGGGGAGAGTTCGGTGATGGTGCCTTTGATGTAGTCTATCATGAGTCTTTGTAATTATTCTCAAATATACAAAATCTTAAAGAATGATTTGTTAAATTTGTAGGATAGAGCATTGAATTGTCAGATGAGAATCCAAGATATAAGGGAAATGTTTCCGGCGCTGTCCGGCAAAGTCTATGGCAAGCCTCTGGTGTATTTTGATAATGCGGCCACGGCCCAAAGGCTAAAGACCGTTGTGGATAAGATGGAAAGCCTTGCTTTGGGAGTGAACGCCAACATCCACAGAGCGGTTCACAAGCTGGCGGCTGACGCTACAGAGGAATATGAGAGTACCCGCGACGTTGTCCGCGAATATATCAATGCCGGTTCTCGTGAGGAAATCATATTTACCTCAGGAACAACGGCTTCCATTAATCTTGTCGCTTTTTCCCTGGGAGAAATCCTGGTTGGGGAGGGAGATGAGATCATTGTCTCGGAGGAAGAGCACCATTCCAACATTGTTCCTTGGCAGATGCTTTGCCAAAGAAAAGGAGCGAAGCTTAAAGTTCTTGGAGTTGACGACGAAGGACACCTTAAAATAGAGGAACTGGAGTCGCTGATCAGCGAGCGAACCAAACTCGTCGCGGTAGCTCACATTTCCAACGTCCTTGGGATTGTAAACCCGGTTAAACAAATCGTAAATATTTGTCACTCAAAAGGTTGCCCTGTTCTCGTTGATGGTGCGCAAGGTATTGTCCATGAGCGGGTCGATGTCCAGGATCTGGACTGCGATTTCTACGCTTTTTCAGGACACAAGATATATGCGGCCACCGGAACGGGAGTCCTTTATGGGAAGAAAAAATGGCTGGAGCAAATGGTCCCTTATCAAGGCGGCGGAGAGATGATCTCGACCGTTAAATTCTCTGGCACCACGTATGCCCCTCTTCCCGGAAAGTTTGAGGCCGGCACCCAGAACATCAATGCGACACCTACTTTGAAGCCGGCTATTGAGTTTTTGAAGTTGTTGAGAGATAGTGAGTTGCAGGGGGAGATGAGTGGCGTGAAGGAATTTGTGGATAGATCCTTCGCTTCGCTCAGGATGACAGACGGAAGGCACGATATGACAAAGGTCTATGGGGTTCCACGTGGAACAGAAACAAAGATTCCGCTGTATTCATTCTGCGTGGAAGGTGCTCATCATGAGGATCTAGCGTTGATTCTCGACAAAATGGGGATCGCGGTCCGGTCTGGGCAAATGTGCGCGGAACCAATAATGGACAGGTTCGGAGTGACGGGAATGGTAAGAGTTTCCCTTGCTCCTTACAATACAATGGAAGAGGCTGAATATTTCTTTAAGTCGCTTGAAAAAGCGATCTCAATGCTGGTTTAAGAGGATTAGGTATGATTACGTTGGAAGAAGCTAAAAAAGCGGTAATAGGAGATTTCTCGATGTACGATGAGTGGCTCGATAAATACGAGTATCTCATTGATTTAGGTAAAAATCTAGAGCCTTATCCAGAAGAGGATAAGACTGATGACAAATTGATTAAAGGTTGTCAATCAAGAGTTTGGCTCGATGCTGGGATTGAAGACGGAAAACTTGTGTTCAAGGCCGACAGCGACGCCATTATCACAAAAGGAATCATTTCTCTCTTGATAAGCGTTTATTCCGGAAGGGATCCGAAGGAGATCTCGGAGGATGATTTTGGATTCATTAATGAGATTGGGCTTAAGGAGAATCTTTCTCCGACAAGGGCCAACGGACTCGTCTCAATGATAGCGAGGATTAAAGAGCTTGCCGAGTCATATTCCTCGCCAAAGGATGACGAGGTTTTGACAGCCGAGGACGCTAAGGAATTGGCTCCATTGTATGATAATGTGGTACTCGCGCTCAAGCAGGTTTACGATCCCGAGATTCCGGTCAATATTTATGATTTGGGGCTGATCTATGAGCTCGTCATCAACAAAAAGCATGAGGCTTTCATCAAAATGACATTCACGGCCCCGACCTGCCCAATGGCAGACGAAGTGCTTGCGGAAGTCAAGAATAACGTCGCGGATGTGCCTGGAATAAAGGCTTGTGAGGTTGAGCTGACGTTTGAGCCGCCGTGGGATCAATCAATGCTCTCAGAGGAAGCCCGGGTGGAGCTTGGCTTGGACGGATAATACAGGAATATTTGAATAATAACTAATAACCACATAACCATGAGAAGGATATTATTATTGATCACTTTGATTCCACTTCTCGTCGCAGGGTGCGGAAACAAGGGAGAGAAAGACAGCCAGGTAATTAACCTGATAATGGAGACGGACATCGGTAACGATGTCGATGACGCCTTGGCGATGGATTTGCTCTACAAGTACCATGACGCCGGAACAATAAATCTTCTTGCGGTTTGTATAAATAAAGAAGGTCCCGCTCCAGGAGAGTTCACCGATATTCTTAACACATGGTATGGTCATCCCGACATTCCTATCGGCATCATCCGCAAGGGGGCGTTTTGCGAGAACGACGGTGTCAACTATGCCAAAGCGGTTGTAAACCTGAAGGACGAAGAAGGGAAGCCGTTGTTTGCCAGATCATTAAAGGAATATGACAATCTTCCGGAAGCGCCGGAGCTTTACAGGAAAATCCTATCTAAAGCCAAGGATAAGTCGGTGACGATAGCCTCTGTAGGGTTCTCAACCAATCTTGCCCGGCTCCTTGAGACCGGCCCTGATGAATATTCAAAGCTGGACGGAAAGGCCCTTGTCGAGAAGAAGGTCAAACTGCTTGTGACAATGGCAGGGCAGGTTTCGGATCCGAAGTATCATGAATATAACATAATCAGGGACGTCCCCGCGGCGCGGAAGGTTTTCGCCGAATGGCCGACGCCCATCGTAACGTCTCCTTTCGCCGTCGGATGCGCTGTCGAATATCCGTCCAAGAGCATTGAGAATGATTTTGGTTGGGCCGGTCCGCACCCGATGATAGA
>Ga0256404_1008737_pt1 | contig 15004 bp, 16 predicted proteins | sample RumenRJG_01DNA_FD_185990 | JGI IMG/M metagenome (GOLD analysis project Ga0256404, IMG submission 185990) | Bovine rumen microbial communities from Lethbridge, Alberta, Canada - RJG_01 | ecosystem: Host-associated > Mammals > Digestive system > Stomach > Rumen | place: Canada: Alberta | collected...
ATCGCGGTGAAAACGGTCAGCCTGTCGATATCATCGGTATTCCCTGGCCTTTTTCCCACAACTGGCTCGTATTCAGAAAATAACCGCTGCGGCAGACCGGGAAACCTGAATCACAGATCAACCAGGTCTGCCGTAATATTATGTCAACTAGCTTTACCCCACCCTTTTCCCCCTCTCTCTGCCACGATGTGCATGAGTCCGGGATTTTACCCCGGGGGTAAAAGTACAGTCCATTTTTGAGGATTATCACAAAACTTTAGCCTGTGAAAGTGCTATTTTCATGTACACAAGCCAGAGGCCGTGAGCCCAGGAAGCCCCTGTTTACGGGCTTTCTGGCGATCCGGATTTTGCCGAAGAATCGATACTGAACGCCTGGCACTGCCGCGACATGTATGAATCCCGTCGCGTATCGTCCGGGCATTCCAGAACGTTTTTCTGTTGTCCTGTATGCTGATACATGATATAATGCTGCCGGTTTCCAGCAGTGAGGCCAAGGAGGGAAGGAAAACAATGCGGAAAGAGATTTTGTGTTTCGGTGATTCCAACACATGGGGCTATACGCCCGGTACAGGCCTTCGATATGCTCCGGATGTCCGCTGGCCGGGGGTCATGGCTCAGGCGCTCGGAGAAGCCTATCACGTTCTGGAGGACGGGCTGAGCGGGCGCACCACCGGTTTCGATTTTCCCTGGAACGAATGCCGGAACGGGCAGGCCGCCCTCCCCTTTGCCCTGCTGTCCCAGAAGCCGCTTGATCTTCTGATCATTGCGCTCGGCATCAACGATCTGACCGTTGTCGATTCCACGTTTTCCACCAACAGCGCGGCCGGTTTGATCCGAAGGACACGCATGCTGCAGGCCGTTCCGGATCTGGGGACTTCCGTTTTCCCGAATGGTGAGAAAATCCTGATTGCGGCGCCTGCTCCGGTCCATCCGGACTATGACCGCATGTTTGGGATCCCTTATTATGAGGACTCCTGCCGTCTGGCTGAGAAATACAGGATCATGGCCGAAGAAAACGGTGTGTATTACCTGAATGTCGGCGACTATGCTTCCGCCTCACCGATCGACTGCGTCCATTTCTCCGCCGAGTCCCACAGAGCGCTGGGGCTTGCCATGGCAGAGAAGGTAAAGGAAATCCTGGGTGAATGACGGCATGTATGACCGCGTAAACCGGGCAAAACGGGCACCTGACACGTTAATTTTGGAGCGCCGGAGGAGCAATCCTCCGGCGCTCTGATTCTATTTCATTGCCGGTCATCATCCGGCGGCTCAGTGGTGATTTCTGCCTTCTGCCGGTTTGATACCGCCCGCCGCGGCCTTCCGTCATTCCGGTCTCTGCAGGGTCACCCGCAGGACAAACTCCTCCCCCTCGATCCGGCAGGAGAGCATCCCGCCGTAGTGCTCGGCCAGGTAGCGCATGTTCCGCAGGCCGTAGCCGTGATTTCCGGCGTCGTCCTTCGTGCTTGCCGGAAGCCCGTCCCGCAGGTCGGGCGCCGTGAGAAAGGTATTGCGCACCGACAGGACGACCGTGTTCCCCCGCTCCGCCGTATGCAGACGGATGGAACGGCGCTCCTTTTCCGGGATCCGGCGGCAGCTTTCTATGGCGTTGTCCATGGCGTTCCCGATCAGCGTGCAGAGGTCCAACGGCTTTACGAAGTCCAGCAGACTCCCGTCCAGATACGGGACACAGGCGATGTCCTCTTCGGCGCAGGCGGCAAGCTTTTCTCCCAGAATCACATCCACCACCGCGTTTCCGGACGATACGGCGTTTCCGTAGGGTTCGATGCTCTTCATGAGCTCGTCGATGGAGCTGTCCAGTTCCCGCTCCCCGCCCTCCTCATGGGCCCGCAGGTAAAGCAGAAAGTTCTTCATGTCGTGGTACTTTCGGTTGAGTACGTCCGCGTCCTGAAGCTTCTGTTCAAACATGGCCTGCTGCTGATGCAGGACATTCTGCATCTGTTCCTCACGGCGCTTTTCGTACTCGCTGGACGAGTGGCCGATCTCGGCCGACAGGGTGATGACCGCGACGAGGCAGCAACCTGTCATCAGGATCTGGTCCAGCTTGTTGTCCTGGCTGACGCTCTGTCCGGCGATGGTGCGGATATAGAGGAAGGGAATCACGATGGCCGCGGCCAGGATGACGTCATAAACGCTCAGGCGGATCTTGCGGATCTCCGGCATGAAGCGGCGGATTCCCCGGGTCAGGGCGCATTCCAGCAGGGACAGGATCAGAATGAAGGGGATGCGCCGGGCAAGACTGCCCTCATACAGATAGTTCACGCCCCAGAGCGGTCTCGACACACTGCTGACCAGCGGCCAGATGCAGTTGTCCGCCAGCAACAGCACAAAGGCCAGGAAACAGCAGACTTCCCAGGAGGCTCGGCTCCAGAGCAGCAGAAACAGCGCGTACAGCAGCCAGCTCAGCGCCAGAAACGGCAGCGTCGGCAGACTCCCCATGCCGCTGACCGTGATATAGGCGTGAAGCCTCGCCTGGGTCAGGCTGAGCAGGAGGTAAAAGGCCGCCGTGTACAGGCCGCGGACCGGTCTTTCCCGAAAGGCGTCCCGGTCGCCGCGGAGCAGGTACACCAGCACAGCAGCCGTCTGTCCGATTCCGATCAGGAAGGGTGAAACAAGTTCTCTCATGCCTCTTTCCTATCCGATCCAGGCCGACCAGGCCTCCAGGAAATCCTTCCGCCGGTACCGGCTGATGGCAAGCCGGTCGCCGTTGACCCAGACGTCGTTTCCGCTCACGCGGTCCACATAGCGCAGGTTGACCAGATACGACACATGGCAGCGGAAGAACGGCAGCGCCTTCACCATTTTCTCGGCGGTGGCAAGGGACATGTCTGAAGCGATTGTCCCCTGCTGGGTGTGCACAACAATCTTATGCTCCAGAGATTCGATGTAACAGATCTCCGAGGCATCCACCGAGTGGGTTCCTTCCCGGTTCGTAAAGCGCAGCCGCACGGGGGCGGTCTCGTTCAGGCGCCGGACCGCGCGGTCCATGCACAGCTTCAGCCCCGTATAGGTCACCGGCTTTACGATGAAGTCCATCGCGTCCACGCTGTAGCCCTGCACGGCATACTGCACCATGCTGGTCACGAAGACGAGAAGCACCCTGCTGTCCCGGCGACGCAGCTTGCGTGCGGTGGTCAGGCCGTCCATTCCGTCCATCATGATGTCCATGAAGATCAGGTCAAGCTCGTCCGGATCCTGCTCCAGGAAGGCCGAACCGCCGGTGAATTCCGTGATCTGCAGCTCCGTTCCGGTCTCCTGTCCGTATTCGCGCAGGCAGTCCTGCAGAACCTGCCGGTCAAAGGCAGTATCCTCGACAATCGCGATCCGGATCACGGTTCATCCCCCCTGTTTGTTATGACTGACTATCGCTATTTTACTCATTTTCCCGGAGGTTTTCAATCGTTTCTTTTCCCGGATGGCAGTTTTCTGCCCCTGAACGGCAAGTTTGCTGAATTTAACATACGAGCTTGTCCGCTCTGCCCGCCGATGGGCAAAAGCCATTCCAATGCCCCTTGAAACATGCTAAAATACTGTTAGAACACAGCAAAACCATCACTTTTACAGGAGGGATATTATGGCTAAATCCATCAGCCGTCGGGACTTCATCAAGGGGATGGCAGGCTTCGGTGCGGCTTCCGCCGTCACGGCTCTGGCCGGGATGCCGGCCGCCCACGCGGAGAGCGAAACGGAACTCGTCGAGCGCGTCACCACCGAGCTTCCGATCCCCGAGGTCGAGGCTCCGGCAAAAACCGAATACGAATGCGACGTACTGGTCATCGGCGGCGGCTTCGCCGGTCTGAATGCCGCGGCTGCGGCCGCCGATCAGGGACAGAGCGTCGTCATGCTCGACAAGGGCCGTCCGGGTTATTCCGGTCTGAGCCCGTGGCCGAGCTCCCACCGCTGGGCGGACAAGGAAATGGGCGACGATTATGACGCGCTGCGCAAGTGCATCCAGCACGGCAGCGAGTATCTCGGCAACATGGACCTCTACGAGGTCTGGCTGGAGGAATCCAAGGGCACCTATGAGCGTCTGCGTGACTGGGGCATCCTGGACCAGTATGAGACCGCGGCCGAGAGCGGCTTCTACAACGACAGCGGCGATCCGACCGACTGTTCCGGCGATTATCAGGGCTATCACGAGAAGTTCATCCAGCATGACCGCCGCACCAAGTTCGCGGCCGTGCTGCAGGAAAAGGGCATCGAGTACGCTGACTACACCATGGTCACCAACGTCATCGTCGAGAACAACAAGGTCTGCGGCGCGGTCGGTTTCCACGTGCCCAGCGGCGCCATCATCACCTGCCACGCAAAGGCGGTCGTCATGGCCATGGGCGGCGGCTGCTACAAGCCCACCGGCTTCCCCACCGGCGGCGTTACCTTTGACGGTGAGTACATCGCCTACAACCTGGGTCTGCCCATCGCCGGCAAGGAGTTTGACGACTTCCACATGACCCTCTCCTGGGCCCCGGGCAACGCCTTCCTGAACAACAACTGGACCTATCTGGATCCGCTGTGGCTCTGCGGCGGCGACATTACCCCCGAGACCGCCATCTCCTATGCCACCACCAAGGGCAAGGTCATGGTGCTCGATCGTGTGACCAAATCCATGACCGGTCTCGCCGTCTCCGACGGAACCGGCGTGGAAGACATGACCAAACAGGACGTGACCCGCCGCGGCGGCTCAACCTCCGAGAATCCCGGTGAGGTCCGCTTCGGCAAGTGCAACGACACCATGTACAAGGGCGACATCTACGGCGCGGCCGTCGGCTTCGGCGCCCACCTGACCAACGGTGTTTTCTGCGGTCTGGACGACCTAGAGGGCAGGACCTCCATCGACGGTCTCTGGGTTTCCGGCGACGGCATGATGGCCTGCGGCCCGACGGGCGCGGCCTACCCCACGGGCGTCGGCTTTACCTCGAACTTCGTCTCCACCATGGGCAACCGCGCCGGCAAGGCGGCCGCGGAATACGCCGCGACGGCGGAGCTGACAAAAATCTCCGACGAGCGCATCGCCGAGGAGACCGAGAAGATCCTCGCGCCTCTGAGCGTGGAGAAGGGCTTTGACCCCAACTGGGCCCGTGACCAGCTGATGAACATCATGTCCCCCTACTGGGTCTACATCGCCAAGAGCGAGGCCACCCTTCAGGCGGCCCTGACCCAGGTCGAGTACCTGCGCGACAAGGTGGTTCCCAAGCTGCAGGCGGCAAGCTTCCACGACGTGCGCCTGTGTCTCGAGATGCAGCACAAGGTCCTGAACGCCGAGCTCAGCCTGCGCGCCAGTCTCGCCCGTCAGGAGACCCGCGGTCTGCACTTCCGCACCGACTTCCCCTACCGCGACGACGAGAACTTCCTCTGCTTCATCACGCTGCAGAAGAACGCCGACGGCGGCATGGACATCGAGAAAGTCCCCGTGAAGGACGAGTGGAAGGGCGACCTCTCGGAAGACTACAAGAGCCGCTACACCTACTACTTCCCCAGAGAGCTGGAGACGCTCGGCCTGCCCGCCGAGGAAGAGACCGGCGGCTGGGGCGGCAAGAAGTAAGGGAAAGGAGAACAGAAGATGAGTGTTGCAAGATACGACCTGAACAAGTGCATCGGCTGCAAGTCCTGTGTGACCGTCTGCCCGATGGATGTTTTCCGCTTTGACGAAGCCGCAAAGAAATCCGTCATCGCCTATCCCGAGAACTGCCAGAGCTGCGGCCAGTGCTTTGTCAATTGCCTGGGCCGCTCGCTGACCATCGTCAACGACATGTACGGCTATGCCCAGACCAGCTACCGCGCCGCCACCACCGTGGCCATGAACCGCACCGCCCAGAAGGTCATCGACCGGTAGTTCTGCTCCGGTAATAGAAATATTCCCGGTGCAGGAGACACCTGGCCGGCAGGAAGGCAGACGCGTTGTCCGGCTGCCTTCCCGTTTTTCCGGGGCCCGCCTGAGGGCCTTCCCCGCAAATAAAAAACTCCCCTGCTGTCTCAGACAGCAGGGGTAATTTTTCTGTATATGCCGGATTACTTGAGGCCGTACTTCTTGTTGAACTTGTCCACGCGGCCGCTGGTGTCGACGAGCTTCTGCTTGCCGGTGTAGAACGGGTGGCACTTGGAGCAGATTTCAACCGTGATGTTCTTCTTGGTGGAACCGGTCTCAATCACGTTGCCGCAGGCGCAGCGAATCGTGGTCGGCTGATAATCGGGATGAATACCTTTTTTCATTGATTTGATCTCCTCATTACAGTCTGCCCTGAGTGTACGGCATTCCCTGCCGTATCGTTACAGGACTTCAATGTGGCTTAACGTCTGTCCGGATCAGATCTGCTTCTGGGCGTTGATCTTCACGCCGGGGCCCATGGTGGAGGCCGTCACGCAGGAGCGGATGTACTGGCCCTTCGCAGCGGCGGGCTTGGCCTTGATGATGGCGCCGATGAGCGCGGAATAGTTCTCATAGAGCTTGTCTGCGCCGAAGCTGACCTTGCCGATGGGGCAGTGGATGATGTTGGTCTTGTCCAGACGATACTCAACCTTACCGGCTTTCGCCTCGGTGATGGCCTGCTTGATGTTCGGGGTGACGGTGCCGGCTTTCGGGGACGGCATCAGGCCCTTCGGTCCGAGGAGCTTACCGAGACGGCCGACCGTGCCCATCATGTCGGGGCTGGCGATGACCGTGTCGAACTCAAACCAGTTTTCCTTCTGGATCTTCTCAACGAGCTCCATGCCGCCGGCATAGTCAGCGCCGGCTTCCTTGGCCTCGTCCACGCGCTCGGGCTTGCAGAACACCAGAACACGGACGCTCTTGCCCGTGCCGTTCGGCAGAACGATGGCGCCGCGGACCTGCTGGTCGGCGTGACGGCCGTCGACACCGAGCTTCACATGCAGCTCGACGGTTTCGTCGAATTTGGCCTTGCTGGCCTTGATCACGAGATCAAATGCATCCTTCGGCTCATACAGAGCCTGTCTATCAATGAGCTTTGCGCTCTCTTTATAGTTTTTACCTCTGAACACTTTGTTTTCCTCCTAAATAGTGGTTACATACGGATGAAACGATCCTCCCACGAAGGAACGGGGTTCTTCCCGTTCACTGAGGAGCGATGGCCGCCCGTCAATCAGTCGCCGACGACGACGCCCATGGAACGGCAGGTTCCGGCGATCATGCTGATGGCGGATTCGATGTCGGTGCAGTTGAGGTCGGGCAGCTTCTGCTCGGCGATCTTGCGGACATCTTCCTTGCTGATGGTGGCAACCTTATCACGCTGGGGGACACCGGAGCCGGACTCGATACCGCAGGCCTTCTTGATCAGCAGGGCGGCGGGAGGAGTCTTGGTGACGAAGGTAAAGCTTCTGTCGGAGTAAACCGTGATGACGACAGGGATCATGAGGCCCATGTCGCCCTTGGTGCGCTCGTTAAAGTCCTTGGTGAACTGACCGATGTTGACGCCGTACTGGCCGAGGGCCGGTCCGACAGGGGGAGCCGGAGTCGCTTTTCCGGCAGGAACCTGGAATCTGACGTATCCTACAACTTTCTGTGCCATGAACAAGCACCTCTTTCTTATTAATCTTTAAGTACTTCGACCTGGTCGAGCTCCAGATCCACCGGAGTCTCGCGGCCGAACATGGAGACCACCACGCGTACGCGGTTCTTTTCGGGCTCGAGTTCCTCGACCGTGCCGTTGAAGCCGGCGAGAGGCCCGTCGTTGACCCGTACCGTGTCTCCCAGATCATAGGCGACCTTGATATCCCGCCGCTCGACACCGAGGGCCAGGATCTCCTCCTGGGTCAGGGGGATCGCCTTTCCGTCCGCTCCGACAAAGCCCGTAGCGCCGCGCACGTTGTGCACCAGATGCCAGCTGTCATCTGTCAGAATCATCTTCACCAGCACATAGCCGGGAAAGACCTTCCGCTCTACGGTTTTCTCACCGGAGTCGGTGATCTCCGTCACGGTTTCCAGCGGGATGTTGACTTCCTGGATCAGGTCCGTCATCCGGCGGTTCTCCGCCGCCTTCATCACCGCCGCCGCAACGGCGTTTTCATAGCCGGAGTACGTATGTACTACGTACCACTTTGCCTCTTCCGCCATGGTTATCCTACCAGGGTGAAGAGCGCACGAACCAGCATCTGTGCCAGTTCATCGAAGCCCCAGAGAACGATCGCGGACACGACCATCACGGCCACGGAAATCCCGGTGTTCTTCGCCAGAACGGCGGGGGTGGGCCAGATGACCTTTTTCAGTTCGCTTTTCATCTCACGAAACCATTTCCCGACGCGTGCGAAAAAGCCGGGCTTGGTATCGTCCTTTTTGACGGCGACGGCCGCCTTGGCAGGAGCTGCGTTGGTGACTTTCTTTTCTTCAGCCATTTTCACACATCCTCCCGTCTTACTTGGTCTCTACGTGCTTCGTGTGCTTTCTGCAGAATGGGCAGTACTTGCTCCGCTCCAAACGGTCGGAAGTATTTTTCTTGTTCTTGACCGTGTTGTAGTTTCTCTGCTTGCATTCTTCGCATCTGAGTGTAATCTTGACTCTTGCGCCTGCAGCCATAGTTCGGCACCTCCTATTTTATTTACCCGCCCCTGCGGGGCCGGCATTGCCTCCCTGTATTGGACAAAGAGCGCACAAAAAGAAAACCTCTCGTCCGACAGGTAAGTGAGACTATACCACAAGTCAGACGAAAGGTCAAGTATTCTTTTGCCGAAAATGTGCCGAAAAATGCCGTCAGAGCCGGGGTCTTTTCTATGAAAACAGCAGCGCCGTGGCGATCCCGAAATAGACCAGCAGCGAGAGCGCATCCACGATGGTGGTGATGAAGGGGCTTGCCATCACCGCGGGGTCGAAGCCGATCTTTTTTGCCGCCAGCGGCAGCGTGCAGCCCACCATCTTCGCGATCAGCACCGTGACCGCCATCGTAAAGCAGACCACAAAAGCCGTGAGGGTCGTGATATCGGTGTTTCCCAGCAGCAGTCGGTCCACCAGCATGATCTTGCCGAAGCAGAGCGTCGCCAGGGCCAGGCCGCAGAGCACCGCCGTCCGGATCTCCTTCCAGATCACCTTCGGCGTGTCCGAAAACTCCAGTTCCCCGAGGCTCAGGGCGCGGATGATGGTGACGGAAGCCTGCGATCCGGAGTTGCCCCCAGTGTCCATCAGCATCGGGATGAAGGCCGTCAGCACCACCTGCGCTGCCAGGGCGCTTTCAAAGCCCGTGATGATCATCCCCGTGAACGTCGCCGACACCATCAGCAGCGCCAGCCAGGGGATGCGGTGCTTGAACAGCTCCCAGGGGGAGGAACGCAGATACGCCTTCTCCGAGGGGAGCATACCGGCCATCTTCTCGATGTCTTCCGTGGTCTCTTCGACGAGGACGTCCATCGCGTCGTCGAAGGTGATGATGCCCACCATCAGTCCGCCCGTGTCCACCACCGGCAGCGCCAGAAAGTTGTACTTGGAGAGGGTCTGGGCGACCTCCTCCTGGTCGGTCAGGGTGCTGACCGAGATCACGTTTTCATCCATGATCGAAGAGACCGGCAGGCTGTCGTCCGTCGCGAGGAGCAGATCCTTCACCGAGACCGTGCCCAGCAGCTTCCTCGCCTCCGTGACGTAGCAGGTGTAGATGGTCTCCTTGTCCACGCCGGTCCTGCGGATGCGGTCGATCGCCTGGATCACCGTCATCTGCGGCCGGAGCGAGACATACTCCGTGGTCATGATGGATCCGGCCGAGTTTTCCGGATACCGCAGGAGGTTGTTGATGTCCTTGCGCATCTCCGGGTCCGCCTGCGCCAGAATCCGCTTCACCACGTTGGCGGGCATCTCTTCGACGAGGTCCACCGCGTCGTCCACGTAGAGTTCCTCCACCACGGCGCGCAGCTCCGCGTCCGAGAAGCCCCGGATCAGAAGCTCCTGCTGCTCCGGCTGCATCTCCACAAAGGTCTCCGCCGCCTGCTCCTTCGGCAGCAGGCGAAACAGCCGCGGCAGACGCTCATCCGCGATTTCTTCGAACAGCTCCGCCACGTCCGACGGGTTCATGGTAACGAGGATATCCTTCAGGGTGGAATACTTTTTCTGTTCCAGCAGCACCTTCAGGGTGCTTTCCATGGTAACTTTGTGTTCTGTCATCGGTTCTCCTCCTTTTCGTTTCCGATTTCTCCGCAGCCGGGAAAGGCCGCGGTGTTCCGTTGGAAAAACCGACACACAGGTCAAAGCGGTTCGATATTAAATTTTCCCGGCGGAAACGTCCTCAGACGCTTCGCACCTGTGCGCATCGAAACTTCGCCCCGGTGCCGTGCCGGTACTGCTTCCGTCGTCCATGACGTTTCCTCCTCTTTCTTACTCGGCCGCCGCCTTTCCGGGCAGATGCGCCTGTGTTGAAATTATATCAAACGAAGCCGGAAAGCGCAACGTTTTCCTGCCGCTCTTTGTTTTCCTGCCGCTCTTTTCATAAAAATACGGCCGGAAACACGGGGATTTCCGTGTCTCCGGCCGGCATTCGCGTACGGTCCTTCAGTCCTTCGCCGCCGGGTACTCGTTGCAGAGCAGGCGGTAGGGCGGCTCATCCTCCTCGATGGCCGGGAAGCGGCCCACCGGAGGATTGAAGCGGTTGTCGGTGTTGTCGTCGTTGCACTGGCTCACCTCGCCCAGCAGGACCGCTCCCGTCCCCTTCTCCACTTCGAAGTCGTGGTAGAGATACTGCTGGATGTGGATGCTCTCCCCCGGGGTCAGGCGGACCTGGCTCCCGGCCGGGACCGTATACGTGCGTCCGTCGGTGTGAACCGTGACATCCGATTCATAGTCGATGGATTCATCCGGCAGGCTGTTGTACACCCGGATCAGGACGTTTCCGCCGCCGCGGTTGATGATGTCTTCGGTCTTGTACCAGTGGAAGTGGTTGGGCGAATACTGTCCTTCCTTCAGGTACAGCAGCTTCTCGGCATAGACCTTGGGGTACTTCTCCGGCATGGAGCGGTTTCCGTTTCGGATGGTGATGAGCGAGAAGCCGATCTTATCGAAGTCCCCCATGCCGTAATCGGTGATGTCCCAGCCCAGCATACAGTCGCGCACCTCGTCATATTCGTGTCCGAGCGTCTGCCACTGCGCCGGGGTAAAATGGCAGAAGGGCGGCAGGTAGCAGCAGTACTTTTCGCACATGGCTTCCAGTTCCTTCAGCGCTCTGTTGATTTCCGACCGTTTCATGCTCCGCAGTCCCCCTCCGCAGTTTCCGATTATTTCGCGTAAATCTGGCCCACCAGGTCCACCAGCACCCGGTTCGGCAGCAGGCGGGTCAGGAAGACGAAGAACTTGTACTTTCCGCCCAGGGTACAGAGAACCGGCACTTTCTTCTGCAGGGCCTTCTCTGCCACAAACGCGCCCGCGCTCTCGGCGGTAATGCCGGTCTGCTCGTCGTGTTCCATCACGGCGACGCTGCGGGAAATCCGCCCGCCGTATTCGTCGTCGCCGGCCGGGTTCTTTCTCCGCGCCGCGGTAAAGCCCGTAGCCACGTCCCCCGGCATGATGGCGCAGACCTCGATCCCGTAGGGTCTGACCTCGCTCTGCAGCGCCATCGTATAGGTGCGCACCGCCGCCTTGGAGGCGGAATAGTAGGCCTGAAACGGGATGGCGATGGGCGCCGCGACCGAGCTCATGTTGATGATCCGGCCATAGCCCTGTTTCCGCATGACGGGCAGCACCGCGTGGTTGACGCGGACCATGCCGAAGAAGTTCACGTCAAACTGCTTCTGCGCCTCCGCCGTATCCGTAAACTCAATGGCGCCGGAGATGCCGAAGCCGGCGTTGTTGATGACCACGTCGATGTGCCCTTCCCGCTCGAGGACCGTCCCGACTGCGGCGTCCACCTGCGCTTCGTCCGTGACGTCCGCCTGAACGTGCGTCACTTTGGGATATACGCCCGTGTCTCTCCTGCTGAACTCATAGACCCGGCAGCCTTTTTCCGCGAGGATCCGGGCCGTGTTCAGTCCGATCCCGCTGGTGCCCCCGGTCACGATGATTACCTTTTCCATGGTGTTCTCCTCTCCGCTGCGGTGATGACCGCTTCTCTGCTTAATCGTCGAGCCGGTGGTTCTGCAGCACTTCGGCGATGATTCCGACCGCTTCGTCGATCAGGGCCTCCGTGTGCGTCGCCATCAGGCTGGTGCGCAGCAGGCATTCCGTCGGCGCGGTTGCGGGCGGCAGCGAGGAATTCACATACACGCCCTTCTCGTAGAGTTCCTTGGCAATCGTCAGCGTCCGGACCGGCTCATAGGTGTAGATTGGGATGATCGGGATCAGGTCCCCGTTGGAGGGCCGCATGCGGATCTGCGCCTCGTTGAGCTTTGCCCTCATGTGCAGGGCGTTTGCCTGCAGCCTTTCGGGCAGCTCCGGATGCGCTTCCAGGATCCGCAGTGCGGCCAGCGCCGTGGCGCAGCTGGCCGGGGTGATGGACGCGGAAAAGATGAAGGGTCTGGACGAGTGCTTCACATAGTCGACCACCCGCTCGGAGGCCGCCATGTATCCGCCGAGGGAGGCCAGCGACTTGGAGAAGGTGCCCATATAGATGTCCACCTCATCCTCCAGGCCGTAGTAGCTGGCCGTGCCGCGTCCGCCTTCGCCGATGACGCCGAGGCCGTGCGCATCGTCCACCATGACCCGGGCACCGTACTCCTTTGCCAGCCGGCAGATCTCCGGGAGGTTCGCGATGTCGCCGCCCATGGAGAACACGCCGTCCGTCACGATGAGGCAGCCGGCAGTCTCCGGAACGCTCCTGAGCTTCTGCTCCAGATCGTCCATATCGTTGTGCTTGAAGCGGAGCATTTTCCCGAAGGACAGCCTGCAGCCGTCATACAGGCTCGCGTGGTTCTCGCGGTCCATGATCACATAGTCCCCGCGACCGACGATGGCGCTGATGATGCCGAGGTTCGACTGGAACCCGGTGGAGAAGGTCACCACCGCCTCTTTCCGCAGGAAGGCGGCCAGCTCCTTTTCCAGCTCAAGGTGCAGCTGCAGCGTGCCGTTGAGGAAGCGTGAGCCGGAGCAGCCGGAGCCATACTGCTCCAGCGCCTCAAGTCCTGCCCTGATCACATCGGGGTGCGTCGTCAGACCGAGGTAGTTGTTTGATCCGAGCATGATGCGGCGCTTGCCCTCCATCATGACCTCGGTGTCCTGGCGGGATTCCAGCGCGTGGAAATACGGGTAAATCCCCTTTTCCCTGATTTCATCCGCCATGGAAGTTTCGTAGCATTTTGCGAAAAGATCCATTGTGTTCTCCTTCTGCGCCGGGCGCGTTTAATTAAAAAAATTGAAGTATTTGCCATTGGCATTATACTATATGGTCTGCCTCTTGGCAATGCCCAATTTTCCCACAGAAAGGCGGCAGATTCCCTCTTTTGCACACCCCTTGCGGTGTACTCAGGATTCCAGGACGGTTTTGCCGGTCATGTGCTCCGGCGTCAGACAGACCACCAGGGTCCGCCATGCCGCGTGCTCGATCTCCTGCTCGATATAGTCCTCGTCCGAGGTGAACTTGTGGCAGAGCGCCCGGGTAAGCTCAATGGCCCGGTCGTGATCCTCCACTTCTTCCAGACGGCCGAAGACGACCACACTGCGAAAGCGCAGGGGCCAGTCGCCTTCCTTTTCCGCCCGTCCCTCGTCCAGCACGCAGAAGGAGGCCTTGCTGTGCTTCCGCATCGCGTCGATCCGGTGTCCTTTCGTGCCCCCGTGGAAATAGATCTTTCCGTCCTCTTCACAGTAGTAGTGGTTGATCGGGATGCCGTAGGGATAGTCCTCGTCCCCGAGGAGAGAGAGCACCCCGCGCAGCCGGGTCTTCAGGATCTCCACGCACTCCTCCTCCGGGATCTGTTCCCTGATTCTGGCCATACTTCTGAACATAATCGGTTCCTCCTTCCGTACTGCTTCGGAGTATAACAGGAATCCGCCCGCTGCGCAAGCAATGCTTCCATGGCGGCGTCAAAAAAAGAGGCGCCGGCTGCCCGGTACCTCTCTGTGTTTCTTCGAATCTGTTTTCTTACTTCGCGGCTTCGTCCGCCTCCGCGTCCGCTTCCGTCTCCGGCGCGTCGGTCACGGCCACGATGCCGGCTCCGGTGGCTTCGTTGAAAGCATCGACCGCACCGTCCTGCAGGGCGGCCACCAGGGCGACAACGGCCGGGTTCTCCTCGTTGCCTTCCTTCACGGCGACGATGTTGCCGTAGGTCTGGGCGGCGTCGCCGGAGGCATCCTCAATGGCGATGGCATCGGAAATCTGCAGGCCGCCGGCCAGAGCATAGTTATAGTTGATGGCGGCAATGGTTCCCTCGTTGGAGTTCTTCAGCTGGGCGGGGATGGTCTCGGCGTTCACGGCGCTGATTTTGTAGCCGCCGTCATCCACGATGTCCAGAACCGTGATGCCGTTCTCGACGCTGGCATCCTCCGGCAGGGTGATCAGGCCCTCCTGCTGGAGCAGGAGCAGGGCGCGGGTGCCGTTGGAATCGTCGCCCGGGATGATGATGGTCGCGCCGGCGGGAAGGTCCTTCAGGTCCTCAATACCGTTTCCGTAAATGCCCATGGGCTCATAGTGGATCTTGCCCACGCTCACGAGGTGGGTGCCGTTGGACTCGTTGAAGCTGTTGAGGTACGGGGTGTGCTGGAAGTAGTTGGCATCCAGGTCGCCGTCTTCCAGGCCGGTGTTCGGCAGGATATAGTCGTCATAGATGACGATCTGCAGATCATAGCCTTCCTCGGCGAGGCGGTCCTTGACGAGTTCGAGAATCTCTGCGTGCGGGGTGGAGCTGGCGCCGACCTTGATGGGGGTCAGATCCGCGGCGAAGGCGCTGGTGAAGCCGGTGAAGGCGAGGCCGAACACGAGAACGGCGGTGAGCAGAAGTGCGGTGGTCTTTTTCATTTTTATGACCATACCTTTCCGCTGCGCGGACGGCACAAAAAGGCATGAAACCGGTGCCTCTAACGCAGCAATCAATAATCTGTTAGAATGTACTTGAGGAAGCAGGCACACTACAGAGC
>Ga0256404_1008739_pt1 | contig 15001 bp, 11 predicted proteins | sample RumenRJG_01DNA_FD_185990 | JGI IMG/M metagenome (GOLD analysis project Ga0256404, IMG submission 185990) | Bovine rumen microbial communities from Lethbridge, Alberta, Canada - RJG_01 | ecosystem: Host-associated > Mammals > Digestive system > Stomach > Rumen | place: Canada: Alberta | collected...
TCATGAAAAAATTCAAGGACAAGGCTTTTGCCCGCAAGTGCGACCGCGAACTGATCAAAAAAGGCTGTGCAATGCTCGGAATGGAAGTAAAGGATGTGGCTGCCATCTGCATTGAGGGCATGAAGCCTTATGCGGCTGAAATCGGCCTTCTGGGGACTGAGGCACAGGGACAGTAAAATTTATATCAGATAAAACTTGAAGAGGCGCCGGCTGGTTCAGAAAGCCAGGCGCCTCTTGGATTTTTCGCGTTTCCGACTTAGTGCTGCAGTTTCAGATACTGTCCGTTGACAACACTGCGGGGATTTACCTGGCCGCCGTTTTCGAGAGCGTCGATGTTGTCCATGATATACGCTGCCATGTGGCTGTTGTTGTCTTCGGTATTGCCGCCGGCGTGCGGCGTGATGAGAAGGTTGTCGAGTTTGAAAGCGGGGTGGTCTGCGGGAATCGGTTCTCCTTCGATGGTGTCCAGCGCCGCGCCGAAAATGCGTTTTTCCTGCAGGGCTTTCAGCAGGGCCTGGGTGTCAATAATGCCTCCGCGTGCGGTGTTGACGAGAAGCGCCGCAGGCTTCATGAGAGCAATTTTCTCAGCGCTGATCAGATGTTTTGTTGAATCCGTCAGCGGCAGATGCAGGCTGATGATGTCGCTGTCTTTCAGAACTTCGTCAAGCTGCATGTACTGAACGCCCAGTTCCTTTTCTGTTTCAGGTGCGGCACGGAAGGGGTCATAGTAAACCACTTCAGCGCCCAGACCCTTTACGGCCTTTGCCACACGGCGGCCAATGTTGCCAAGTCCGATAAGTCCGACTTTTTTGCCGCTGATCAGCCAGGAACGCCCGATGATGTCCTCTTTGTCCTTGCGCCCCTCTGCGGCACGCTTAAGCAGCTGCGGCAGGTGACGATATGAAGCGAGCATCAGAAGCACGGCCAGTTCGGCCACGGGCTGTGAATTGACGCCGGCACAGATTGAAACAATAATGCCTTTTTCGCCGGCTGCCTTGATGTCAACGGCATCGTAGCCGACTCCCCAGCGATGAATGAGGCGCGCCCGAGGTGAGAGTTTTTCGATGATGTCAGCTCCCATGGGAGTGCCGCGGAGGATATAATAAGTGCCGTCAAGGCAATTCTGCAGTTTTTCAGCAGTTTCAGCTTCGCAGATTTCGTAGCGGCCCGCACAGCGGCTGCGCAGTATTTCCAGCCCTGCTTCCGGGTATCTGCCGGCAATGACGACTTTATTCATGTTCTGCCTTCTCTGTTTTACAGGCTGTATTTGTCGCCGAAATTTTTCAGAAACTCAATTTCCTTGCCGTCCATGCGCTTCTGCGTGGTCTGGACATGTTTCTGAGCATAGGCTTTCCAGTCGCTGTCCATCAGCTCAAAGACCTTGTCCTCTGAAGCTTTCTTCTTCTGGGCAATGGGCGCCATTTCTTCCGCATCCTCTTTATGAATGACCACGACGCCGTCCATGTCGCCCACGAGAATGTCGCCGGGCATAACAACCTGTCCGCCGCAGGCAACAGGCGTGTTGATCTCGCCGGGGCCGTTTTTGTAAGGGCCTTCGGGTGTGATCCCTGCGCAGTAAATGGGCATCTTCAGCTCACGCAGGGCGTCGAGGTCGCGCATGCAGCCGTCGACGACGATGCCGGCGATGCCTTTGTACTGGCAGAATTTCATCATGATCTCGCCGGCCAGGGAACGATTGCTGAAGCCTGCGCCGTCAACGACAATCACATCGCCGGGCTGGGCAAGGTCAATAGCCTCATGGAAAAACAGGTTGTCTCCAATGGGTGCCTTGACAGTAATGGCTGTCCCCAGCAGCTGTACTGCGTGATCGGGATTAAGCAGCTGGATTGAGGCATGCATGCAGAAAAGACGGTTCATCATGTCGTTGATATTGCTTGACGGTATTCCCCTGAAAGCTTCAACCAGTTCTCTGCCGGGCCTTTTTACCTCTGTAAAAACACGATTGCCAATACTCATTGGAATCTCTCCCTTTTGTTATGTTATAAATATCTCGCTAAGATAAATAAATTTTTTTAGCTCGACTGCATCATAGACGCTTTTTATTGTATAATCAAACAGAAAAATGTACAGGACTTTAACAGCTTTTTCCTGTCAAAGGGGGAGTTGAAATTGCCTCTGAGAGCGCTGAAATACTTTTTGGCTGTCGCCGAGGAACTGAACGTGCATAAAGCCGCACAGCGGCTCTATATAACACAGCAGTCCCTGAGTGCGCAGATCAAAAGTCTTGAGGAACGCTACGGCGCTCAGTTTTTTGAACGTCGGCCGCGCCTGATGCTGACGCCTGCCGGGCGGAGCATGAAGGAATTTGCCCAGAAAGTGGTGCGGGCTGAAGAGCTTTTTATTGCTGATCTTGCCGATATAACCCGTTCAAGCACGGGAAATCTGCGGATCGGCGTTACAGGCACGAGAGGAGCGGTTTTCCTGCCTCTTATCTGGCCGCTTTACTACAAGTCATATCCGAATATTGTTGTTTCGGTGAAGGAAGCATCTACAGCACAGCTTGATGATCTGCTTCAGGAAGGGAAAATAGACCTGTTTATAGGCGTCAATGTGGCACGACATAAAAATACCCAGGTGATTCGCTTGGGTGAGGAAAAGGTTTTCTGTGTCTACAGCCGCCTTTTTCTGGAGGAATGCCCGCCGCTGCAGAGGCAGATTCTGCTGAACAACAGAGAGAGTTTTGATCTTTCACAGATCGCAGATCTGCCGCTGATCACGTTTACTTCTGACAACGGAGTGAGACGGATGCTTGATTCATTTTTTGAAAAGAAGGACATTCATCCGCACATTATTTTTGAAAGCAGCCGCCATGACCTGGTTTTCAACCTCTGCAGGTCAGGCAGAGGAATCGGCTTTGTATATGACATGATTATTTACAATGAGCTGAATAACTCTCAGTCGCTGGACGGGCTCTGCATAGTGCCGGTGAAGAACAGACAGCTCCCTGTGAAGCAGACTGAACTGACCTACCGCCGCGAAAGCTTTCGTCCGCAGTATTTAAACGGTTTTATCAAAATCACCCAGGAAGTGTTCCGGAGATATTCCCTTAAGATGGGCAGGAATGACAGATCTGCGGCCAGATAACCCGTGCGGTGCGGGCGGATAAAGCTGCCGTACAAGATCCCCCGCCGCAGGACACTGAAACAAAATGTCCTGCGGCGGGGGATTCTGCTGCCCGGAGTCTGTTCTGTCTTATTCAGCTGGAATGCCTTTTTTGTCCAGCAGTTCCATAATCGGCCTGTATGAGGTTTCGTAGTCTATGAACCTGCAGGCGCCGAGCCCGTAGTCTTTGGCCGCGTCCACATTGGCCTGCGTGTCATCTATGAAAAGTCCCTCCGACGGCGTCACATGCCAGTCGGAGCACAGCCGCTCGTAGATGGCCCGTTCGGGTTTTGTCAGTCTCACATTGCAGGAGAAAATGCCGCCGTCGGTGAACGGCACGAAATCGAGCACGTCTGGGCGCAGCCGCATCAGATCGTAGGAATAGTTCGAAAGGTAGAGCACCCGGTACCCTTTTTTCTTCAGCTGGGCAATCCACGGAATGGCGTAATCGCACCGCTGTGCAAATTCTGACAGATGCCCGATTGTGAAGCGGATTTCGGCAGCACAGTCAGGCGCTGCCTTTACGGCATATTGTTCAACTTCGCTGAGTGTGCGGACGCCCCGGTCCATTTCGTTCCAGTTGCAGTTTCCGAGAACAGCCCTGCTGACGGCGCGGGCGGTAGCATCGTCAAAGTAGCGTCTCAGGCGGCGTTCCCAGTTCCATTTCATCATTACGTTGCCAATGTCAAAAATCACTGTGCTGATCATTTATGCCTCCATGTTTTCCAAAGAAATTTCCCGTCTGCATGCCCGAGCCTGAAAACTCTGCCTCTGCGGCAGTGTGCTTCATTCTGCCTGATATGATAGCGCTGTATTGTATGGCCCGTGTCAGTGAAATGTCTGCGCTGCATCAGTCCACCGCGGCAGAACGGATGAATCCCGCATCCGGCTGCGCTCTCCGGCTGTCCGGCATCTGCCCGGCTGACATTGCGCTCAGCATGCGCGGGGCAGCGGCGGACTGTTCAAGGTGCCGGCTGCGGCCTGGAAACGGATTATACAATGGTTTATGCGGTGATGTAAACTTTTGGGGATAAAATTTCAGTCAAATTATGAAAATAATTATTCTGAACTGTCTGATAATTTCTTCTTGTTCTAATATTGACAATTATATACTCGAGTGCTAAATTACCGGGCTAACAACCCGCATCAGAAGACACATTCTGGCGGCTGCAAAGGACGTCGAACTGGCTTTTGGGGTAGGGAATTCAACGGAAAGAAGTGAGTTTTATGAACGGTTTAACACTTGTGTGCATTGCAATCGCGGCCTTTGCTTGTGCTTATCTGCTTTACGGCAGATGGCTTGTGAGAACATGGGGTATTGATCCAAAGGCGAAAACGCCGGCTTACCGCTTTGAGGACGGACACGATTTCACGCCTGCCTCCCGTTTTACGGTATTTGCCCATCAGTTTTCCTCTATTACAGGTGCGGGCCCGGTAACGGGGCCGATCATTGCCTGCATGTTCGGATGGCTTCCGGCATTTCTCTGGCTGATTTTCGGCGGCATTTTCTTCGGCGCCGTTCAGGATTTTACAGCGCTGTACGCATCGGTTAAAAACGATGGAAAATCCATGGGGAAGATCATTGAAAAATATGTCGGCAGAACGGGCTGCCGGATGTTCCTGATTTTCAGCTGGCTGTTCTCAATGCTGGTCATCGCAGCCTTTTCCGATATTATGGCAAGCACGTTCAACGGTTTTGCCAAAACGGGCGAACTGTTGAAGCCCAACGCCGCAGCCGGTTCCATTTCAACGATCTACGTTTTTGTCGCCATGGTTTTCGGATGGGCTGTCCGCCGCTTCAGCATCAAAGGTTTTAAAGAGCTTGCCCTCGCAGTTGTCTGCATGGTTGCGATGGTTGCTCTCGGAATCAGGTATCCGATTTTTGCTTCGCGGACTTCATGGCTTTATGCAACGTATGCTTACTGCTTCCTGGCGTCAATCATGCCGATGTGGCTGCTGATTGAGCCGCGCGATTATCTGAGCGTTTTCCTGCTCCTCGGCATGATTTTTGCAGGTGTTGTGGGAATCCTTGTCGGACACCCCACAGTGAACATGCCGGCGTTCAAGGGATTTGACGTGGCAGGCAGGCCGCTGTTCCCCATTCTGTTTGTCACCATTGCCTGCGGCGCCGTGTCCGGTTTCCACAGTCTTGTTTCCTCGGGAACTTCGTCAAAGTCGATTTCCAACGAAAAGGACATGCTTCCCGTCGGCTACGGCTCGATGCTGATTGAGTCGGTTCTGGGAGTCGTTTCTCTGGTGATTGCCTGTTCTGTCGCAGTTGACGGTGCGCTTCCGAAAGCAACGCCGTTTGCCATCTTCGGCGGAGCCATCGGCAGATATTTCAGCATTTTCGGCATTCCTGCCGACGTCAGCAGCTGCATTGTCACCATGTGCATCTCTGCGCTCGCCATGACGACCATCGATGCAGTTACCCGCATCGGCAGAATGATGCTTCAGGAACTTCTTGCCCCGGCGGAAGGGCGCACGCAGGGCGCTTTTGCGCGTTTCCTGAGCAATACGTATGTGGCGACAGTGGCAACGCTTGTGCCCAGCTACCTGCTGTGCCTCGGCGGCTACCTGAACATCTGGCCACTGTTCGGTGCGGCCAATCAGCTGCTTTCCGCCGTGGTGCTGTTCGGCCTTGCGGTGTTTCTCCGCACCACGAAGCGCAAAAGCTGGATGCTGTATTTCCCCATGGTGTTCATGTTCCTGGTAACGATGAGCGCGCTGTGCCTGTCCATCTACGGCATTTACGGCAAACTCAGGGCCGGCACGTTCACCGTCATGGTCGACGGACTTCAGCTGGTTATTGCGGCGGCGCTGATGTTCCTTGCGGTTATGGTGGTTGGCAGCTGCCTTAAAGAGCTTGTGAGAGGAAAGACTTCCGGTTCGTACCCTGATGCCGCCAGCGCACAGGATCGTTAGCGCATCTGTCAGAACGGGCGTTTGCCTGTGCCGTGCTCACGGAAAGGCGGGTTCTCTGCTGTGGAGAATCCGCCTTTTCCTGTATTTACTGAGCTGCCGGGGAGTCAGGAGCGGCAGCTTCCTTTTTATCTTCAGCGCCCTGCACAGGAGGGTGAAGTTCAAGAAGAACGCAGACCAACAGAAGAGGCAGTGCCGCGGCGGCAGGCAGCAGGTACCTCAGGCAGCCGCTGATCGGTGCGGCAAAACAAGCGGCGATTGTGAGCAGCAGAGGTGAGGCGGGCAGCAGCACGGCGTATTTTTTCCGGAAAAGAGCCGTGCCTGTCAGAAACAAGACGGTCCACACATAAAAGGCGCAGCTGTAGACGAGGCCCGTAACGGGCAGACTTTTCACGGCAGTGTGCCACAGCAGGATGATGTTCTGTGCGGCGGGCCAGCCTGTCCGGTTCAGGTACAGACGGATGCCGTGCAGACGTTCGTGCGGAATGAAGTCGGGCAGGCCGCTCTGATCTTCGACGGCCGGCGCGCCGGGAAAAAGGTAGCGCCATGAGCCCCCGAAGGCGGCCTGAACGTAATCGGCCGGATATTGTTTCCCCAGCCGGCGCCAGATCTGCAGAAAGCGGCGCCAGTCGGAGAACGGAACGTCAGCCTCTCCCCAGGCCCACTTTACCGGAGCTGCCAGTTCAGGGTCGTAAATTCTGCGGAGATCGCGTCCGTGGAACAGCCGGTTCAGCTCGCTGCGGTCTGCCTCGCGAAGTTCCCGTCCCGCCCAGACGACGCGGGCAGTCTGCTGAAGGGGCAGACTGAACGCTTCGCGCCACGGCAGTCCGATATCTGCAGATTTCATTGCCCACAGCAGCCCGGCAGCAGAGGTCAGCGCCAGAGCTGCAGCGCCAAGAACCCGGAGTGCGTCAGAGCGGCGCCTGCGCAGACAGACCGCGGAAATCACCAGGCTTGCGGCTGCGGTGATGATGCCGTTGAGCCGGAAAGCGGCGACAATCAGTGCCGCCGCGGTCAGCTGCATGCTGATGCGGCTTCCTGAAGTGCAGAGCCCTGCCCGGATTCTGACCAGGCACGTGATGAGCCAGAGAACGCCGATGTAGAAAACCGTGTCCTTGACGCAGGTAATGCCCCACGACGGGAAAAGGGGATTGAGAAGCAGCCACAGGAAAGCAGACCAGCGCAGCGTTCTGCTTTGAGTCAGCCTGCAGACCGTTTCAGTGCACTGGGCAAAAACAAAGCTCTGAAACAGAACCTGCAGAAGATTATAGAAAAACACGCCGATGTTCTGGTTTCCCAGAAACGTGCCGACTGAGAGAAAGGTTCCCATCAGCAGAGTGGACGGCAGCGGATGGCGGCTGTTCATCGGCATGACGCCGAGCCACTGGGAGAACTGATAGAGCGTGTCAGCAGTGCCCGAGCCGGGAAAAAAGACAAGCAGATACAGCAGTCCCGCAGCAAAGAAAGCGGCAAAGAAGCGGCAGAAGCGTGTTTGAAAAAAACGCCTGAACAGCGCGCCCGGAGATTTCTGCCGGGGCATTTCCGGCGGCACTGTTTTGTCTGCATGAAGCTTTTTCTGTGCTTCTTCCGTCTCTGCTGCGGGCACCGGCGAGGTTACGCCAGACGCAGAGCCGGCAGCGGAAGCAACGTCGGGGAACGGTGAAGGAAGGGGCGACGGCGCGCAGGCGGCATTCCGGACGCCGGCAGAAACGGCGCCGGCGGGCTTTTCCGGCGGAGAAACTGCATCTGCAGCGCCAGACACCGGGGGCAGAGGGCGCCGGTACTTTCTGTATTTCTGCACGGGAAGCGGAACTTCAGCGCAGAGCAGAGAGTCGAAGAAAGAAAAAGCGTGATAAGACGCATCGGCAGCGGCCGCGAAGAAAAATGCCGCAAGGCAGACCGGCCCGATGCCGCCGAACAGCAGATCCCAGTTTTTCAGCAGCGAGTAGCTTCTGCCGAGGCAGACCGATGCGGCGAAAAGAAGCGACATCACCGCGTGGAAAATTCTGATTCCGGCCGGCTTCGCAGCTGCGGTGCGGCGCGCCAGCCAATAGAATGCCAGAAAACCGATAAACAGCGCAGTACCCTGAGACTGTGCAGCGCTGTCGAGAAAACTGCGGAGTATCCACAGTGCCGACGGCTGAAATTTCTGCGCCGCAAAGCGGAACGTGAGAAATTCCGCGGTCAGGACAGCGCACGCAGCATGGAAAGCCGCGCAGAACATAGTGTGCTTCTGAGATGACATTTTTTACTCTCCCTTCGCCGGGAAGATTCCGGCTGCGGCCGGACAGCACTATATTACAGCAGATTCAGTGTTTTCTGTAGCAGAAACTGTCTGTTCCGTGCAAAATCCGGCGCAGAAATTCCGTGTACCCGCGGGGCTGCCCGGCATCGTTTCTGATCTGCGGGCAGAACGCGGGAATCCATCCCTGCAGAAAATTCAGGAAACAGGCCTGCGGGAAAGGAACTTTCTTCTCCGGGCCGCTGAAGGCCCCTGTTTTTTTTGCCTGCCGAGTCCCGTGAGAAAATTTCAGTTTTCTAAAAAATCATACTTGACAGAAAAATAGAAATTTGATTTAATGTGGACTGTACACAAAATTGCCGCTGCAGGGGAGGGAAAAAAGCATGTCAGTGATGAGCACAGAAATGAAACGTTCCGTTCTATGCCTAACGACTTCGGGTCTCAGCTGCCGAAGCCGTCGTTTCGGCGTGCTTTCCGTTCCCGCAGGTTCTGCCGCGGGGGCAGAAGCCGCAGTGTAAACGCAGAAATCGGTTCAGCCGGGATCCTTTTTTCAGGGTCCCGGCTTTTTTGTTATCCGGAATTTTAATTTTGATTGTCGAGGTGTATGACTTTGGAACATTCAAAATGCATGAAATGGGTAGAACGGGACAAAAAAGTGATAGCGCCGTGTCAGCATCTTTCCTATTTTCCTCTGGTGGTTGAGCGGGCCGAGGGCGATATTATCACTGATGCCGACGGCAGATCCTACATTGATTTTCTTTCTGCAGCGTCGTCGCTTAACACAGGCAGCCGTCCCGGGCCCGTTGTCAGAGCCGTGAGGGAACAGCTCGACCGCTGCATCCAGTACAGCGCGGCGTACAGCTACAATACACCGATGATTGAGTACGCCGAAAGACTGGCCTCCGTTTATCCGGGCGGCGGCGACATCAAAGTCTGTTTCGGCAACTGCGGTTCTGACTGCAATGACGCGGCGGTGAAGTTCGCGCGGGCTTTCACGGGGCGCAGCCGGATCATTACATTCGTCAACTCGTATCACGGGGCTACCTACGGTTCGGCGGGCATGTCGGGATGCACAGTCCGCATGACGCGGCGCATGGGACCGCCGGCGCCGGAAATCTACCACTTTCCGTTTTACGGCGAGGGCGACGAGCCGCCGCGCCGCGGCGGTTATGCAGGCGACATTGCGGAAGCCTTTGAAACGTGGCTTCCGGCTGACGACACGGCTGCCGTAATCATCGAACCGATGCAGGGAGACAGCGGCGAGCGGATGGCTCATCCGCAGTTCATACGGGATCTTTTCAGTCTGTGCAGGGAACACGGCATTCTTTTCATTTCAGAAGAAGTTCAGCAGGGACTGTGGCGCACCGGAACGCCTTTCTGCATTGAACATTTCGGCGTGATTCCCGACGGCATCATCATCGGCAAGTCAGCCGGCGGCGGCTTTGCTCTGGGAGCCTTCATGGCCCGCAGCGAGATCATGGACTGCCTCCCCGCGCCGGCCCACGTTTTTACGCTGAGCGGAAATCACATGGCCTGTGCGGCCGGAGTCGCCGCGTTTGACATGATGAAAAGCAGCGAGTTCCAGTCGGTGCTGCGCAGAAACATCAAAACGGCACACGAATGCTGTGCTGACCTGACAAAAAAACACAGCTGCCTGGGATTTTTCAGAGGCTGCGGCATGTCACTGGGCATCGGCGTGACAGACAGGCAGGGGAAGCCCGACGTGAAGGGCACGGCAAAGATCGTCTACCGCTGCTACGAAAAAGGGCTGATCGTGATTTCCCTTGCGGGCAGCATCCTGAGGATACAGCCGCCGCTGAACATTTCAGATGAGCATCTGAGAGAGGGATTCCGGATTATCGGCGAGGCGGCGGATGATTACGAAAACGGGAGAATTCCCGACGATGTGCTGAATTTCAGCCATGGCTGGTAAAAATTTTCTGTTTGACCTGAAAGGAAGGACATAAGATGGAAGCAGCAGTTGAAAACACAGGCAGAAGAAACTGGACGCGGTACCTTGTTCCCGGATTTATTTTTCAGTCAGTGACCATAGCCGGCGGGTACGGCACCGGTGCGGAAATAGCGCAGTATTTCGGAGTATACGGGCTTGCCGGAGGACTCATGGGCCTGGCGGTGACGCTGGTGGTCTGGTCGGTCATATGCGCTGTGGCGTTTAAGTTTGCCCGCATGTTCAAAACCTACGATTACGGCTCAATGATGGAAAAGCTTCTGGGGCCGGCCAGTGTGCTCTATGACATCTGCTACTACGTGATGATGCTCATCGTCATGGGCGTCATCAACGCGACAGCCGGAAGCATGATCCATTCGCTGACGGGAATCAGCCCGTGGATCGGCGTGTTTCTTCTTTCGGCGGGCGTTGTCCTGCTGGTCCTGAAAGGCACGGTGGCCATTGAAAAGGTGCTTTCGTTCTGGTCATACGTCCTTTATGCGGTTTATATCCTGTTTATGATTGTTGTTTTCACCCGTTACGGCAGCACAGTGAGCGCCGAGCTTGCCAAGGGGCAGGCAGAGGCAGGCTGGCTCAGCGGCGGGCTGCGCTATTCATTCTACAACCTGGTGGTGGTGCCCATGGTGCTTTATACAGTGCGCGACACCCGTTCCAGCGGCGAAGCCGCATTCTGCGGCGCCATCGCCGGCGTGATCGGCGTAATCCCGGCCGTGTTCCTTCTGCTGACCATGGGGTGCAGCCTTGCGCAGGTCACGGCGGCCGAAACGCCCGTGACGGTTATCTTCAGCATGATCAACATGAAATGGCTCTATGTGCTGTTTGAGATTGTGCTTTTCGGCACGCTGATAGAGACAGGAACCGGATTTATCAAGGCTGTGGCAGACCGCGTTGAAAACGGCATGGCGCGCCGCGGGCACAAGACGGGATTTGCATTTCATGCCGGACTGACAATATTCATGACCGTTGTGGGCGTCTGCATTTCTTCATTCGGCCTGACCGGCCTGATTGCAAAAGGCTACGGCACAGCCTGCTGGGGATTCCTGTTCCTTTTTGCCATCCCGATGGTGACTGTCGGCGTCTGGAAGATGGTCCGCGCTGAAAAGAGCGGTGCGGCCGAATAGAATCCGGCTTCCGGACAGAGACGGCACTTGAACGCCGCGGCTCCGGATTTATAATGGTCGTGTCATTATAAGGAGGGGTTCCTGTGATCAAGGCTGAACCTGTTGAAAAAGAGATCATTGAACTTCGGCGCGACCTGCATGTGCATCCGGAACTGAGCTGTCACGAAACGCGGACAAGCGGCATAGTGGCTTCTGAACTTGAAAAGCTGGGGCTGAAGGTGCTCCGTGCACCTGAACCGGCCACGAGCGTTCTGGGAATCCTTGAATGCGGAAGGCCCGGAAAGACACTGGCGCTGCGTGCCGACATGGACGCGCTGCCCATGAACGAAAATCCCTGCAATCTTGCGGGACCGAAGGCGTACGTCTCGCAGAACAGGGGAGCCGCGCACATGTGCGGGCATGATTTTCACACAGCGGGGCTGCTTGCGGCGGCCCGGCACCTGAGCGCCGAAAAGGACCGCCTTGCCGGCCGGGTTCTGTTCTGTTTCGAATCAGGCGAGGAAATGGGCATGGGCGACGACGCGCGGGCGCTTCTGGCGCAGCAGAAACCCGTTGACGCAGTGTACGGCGTGCATGTGCAGGCGTCATACCCGGCTGGTACGGCTGTCGTGCTGGACGGTCCGTGTACGGCAGGCTGCGAGACGTTCACCATTGCAGTTCACGGGAAAAGCGCCCATGGAGCTCTGCCTCATCTGTCGCGGGATCCTGTGAACTGCGCGGCGCAGATTCTCTGCGCGTCCAACGCGATTATCCCGCGGCGGATCAGCTCGCGCGAGGCGGCAGTTCTTTCAGTGTGCAGCATTCACGGCGGAACGTCGTGGAACCGCATTCCCGATGAGTGCGTCATGGAAGGCGGGCTCAGGTTTTTCAGTGCCGAAACAGGCCGCCGGCTTCATGAGCTGCTTGAGCAGACGGCGCGCTGCATTGCCGAGTCCTGCGGCTGCACTGCAGAATGCCAGTGGCGGAACTGGACGCTGCCTGTGGTCAATGATCCGGCTCTGGCGTCGCTGGCGCGCAGTGCCGCTGAGAGCGCGGGAGTGAAACTGACATCCGGCGAGCCGTGGATGGCGTCTGAAACCTTCGCGCGCTACGCTGAATTCGCGCCCACTGTATTTGTGTTCATCGGCTGTGCAGACCCGGAAAAGGGCTTCGGCGCGCCGCAGCACAGCGACAAGTTTGACGCTGACGAGCGGTGTCTTGCCGCAGACGCGGCAGTTACCGTAAACTTTGCTGAGAAGTTTCTTTCAGAATAAACCAGCAGCGCCCTGCGGAATTTTCCGCAGGGCGCTGCTGCATTAATCCGCCGGCATGTCTTTTCAGCGGCGCCGGTCCGTCATACTGCCGTATAAGGCAGGAAGCCGGCTGCTGCAATTCATCCTTCATCTGAAACGCGGTGTGCGTTTTCTGAAAATCTGCTCCGGCGTGCGTTTCCTGTGAAGCGTTTTCAGGCTTCTGCCGCAGAATAAAAACTTTAATGAGCCTTCCCTGGCCGGGCAGCCCGTTATATAAACCTGTGAATTCTGCCGGACACCGCGCGGCAGAACGCAGGCAGGGCATCTGAAGAAAGTGCGCCCGGGTGCCGCCTGCGCCGGCTTTCGGGCAGAGCATTTGCTGCGCTTTCGGGGGCACTGCGGGCTGGCCGGCTTTTGAGCAGCTTTATTGCACAGCCGGCAGTCCGCGGCTTGCAGAAATCCGCCTGACGGGCGGCAGGGCAGGGGACGCGCGGTGTATTTCCTGCTCCCGGTGAATCACCATTCAGCTGCTTATTTCACTGAAGTCTGAGGAGTTTGGGTATTTTATAATAGTATATGATGATTAACTGATAGATATTTCATTGTGAGGACAATAAAATGATACTGTAAAAGATAAACGGCGTCTGTACGGCAGCCGCTGCCGTCATGCCGGAGGCTGATCCTGAAAACAGACGGCGCTTTCTCAGAAAATTCAGTGAAAATTTCAGCGTGAGGAGAGACCGAGAATGGTGAACAGAGATCTGCAGAAAAAACAGGCTGAAGCATTTTCCGCGATGCACCGCGAAAAACATATGTTTGTGATTCCCAATGCATGGGATACGGCAAGCGCCTATATTTATGCGAAAACCGGATTCAGCGCAGTGGCCACTTCAAGCGCAGGCATTGCCTACGCGCTGGGTTATCCTGACGGAGAAAAGATCACCTTTCAGGATCTGCTTTCGGCAGTGGAAAAAATGACTGACAGAGTGCACATTCCTGTATCTGTGGATTTTGAGCGCGGCTATGCGGAGGATCCGGAAACCGTGAAGGAAAACGCAAAAAAACTGCTGGAAGCGGGAGCCGTCGGCTTTAATATTGAAGACGGATTTCCGGACGGCACGCTGGGTTCCCTGGAACTTCAGCTGGAGAAGCTGAAGGCGCTGGTGCAGCTGAAGGCCGAAACGGGCATCAGCTTTGTCATCAATGCGCGCACTGATCTGTACTGGTACGGCATCGGAACGGGCGAGGAACGTTTTAAGGCGGCTGTGGAACGCGGAAACGCCTTTGCCGAAGTCGGCGCAGACTGTGTTTTTATTCCGGGAGCGATCTGCCGGGAAACAGTTTCTGAACTCGTCAGGAACATCGGCGCGCCTTTGAACATCATTCTGAACGGAACGTTTCATGACTTTAAGGAACTTGACGCGGCCGGCGTGCGGAGACTCAGCGTGGGCTCCGGCCCGGTGAGGTATGTTCTCGGCAGGGCGATTGAAATGGCGCAGAATCTTAAAGACGGAAACACAGACGATCTGCTTGGAACAAGTTTTACTTATGGAAAGGCAAACGAATATTTCTCCCTCTGACAATTCAGTCCGCGGCGGCGGGTTCAGTCCGTCAGCGTGGGGTGCGTCCCTCTTCCGAACGCAGGATTCAGATTTTGCAGTCTGCATAAACAGGAGTGTTGAAAATGCAGTATATAAGCTATTACCAATCACCGCTTGGCAGCATGATGCTTGCGTCAGACCTGTACGGGCTGACGGGGCTGTGGTTTGTCGGCGACCGTTTTTATGCCGAGCATCTGAGCCCCGAGAACGCGGAAAAGGAAACGTCCGTCATGACAGAGACAAAGCGGTGGCTGGACACGTACTTTTCCGGGCAGATTCCTGCAGAGCCCCCGCTGATTCACCTGACGGGAACCGCGTTCCAGAGGGAAGTCTGCGAGATCATGCTGCGCATACCCTACGGAACGACGCGGACGTACGGCAGCATCGCAGAGGAAATTGCCCGCCGGAGAAATCTGCGCCGCATGTCCGCTCAGGCAGTCGGCGCGGCTGTCGGTCACAATCCGGTGTGCATCATTGTGCCGTGCCATCGCGTTGTCGGCGCGGGCGGAAATCTGACTGGCTACGGCGGGGGAATATACCGGAAAATAAAGCTTCTGACCCTCGAAAAAGTGGATATGAGCGGATTTTATATTCCCAAACACGGAAACGCCCTGTAATGCGGGAAAAAAGCTGAGTTCTCAGTTCTGCAGGCGGCGGGGATAACGCCGGCAGGGGCAGAAACAGCTTTGCGCCGGGCAGCCGCTTTTATTCCTCCGTGCGGAGTACGGCGTGCTGCAGAACGCCGGCGCTGTTTCGGCAGCCCTGCATCAGAAAATCATCCGGAAAAAGCA
>Ga0256404_1008740_pt1 | contig 15001 bp, 7 predicted proteins | sample RumenRJG_01DNA_FD_185990 | JGI IMG/M metagenome (GOLD analysis project Ga0256404, IMG submission 185990) | Bovine rumen microbial communities from Lethbridge, Alberta, Canada - RJG_01 | ecosystem: Host-associated > Mammals > Digestive system > Stomach > Rumen | place: Canada: Alberta | collected...
GATAGGCATGAGGAAAGGCTTGTCAGTGTCACGGACAGGGGTAGGGATGTACTCGTCTACGCAGTTCATGAGCTCCATGACCTTGTCTTCCCAAACCTTCTCACCGTTGAGTGCGCCAAGTGCGGAACCACGGATGATGGGGCAGTCCTCATCGAACTTGTAGAAGCCGAGGAGGTCGCGGATTTCCATCTCGACGAGGTCGAGCATCTCTTCGTCTTCAACAAGGTCAACCTTGTTCATGAAAACGAGGATCTTCGGAACGTTCACCTGACGGGCGAGCAGGATGTGCTCACGGGTCTGGGGCATGGGACCGTCGGTAGCGGCGACAACGAGGATGGCACCATCCATCTGGGCTGCACCGGTAACCATGTTCTTAACGTAGTCGGCGTGACCCGGGCAGTCCACGTGCGCATAGTGGCGAGCCTCGGTCTCATACTCTACGTGGGAAGCGTTGATGGTTATACCACGGGCCTTCTCCTCGGGAGCGTTGTCAATCTGGTCGAAAGACTTGAGGTGATCCGCATTGCCGGCAACTCTCTCGGAGAGCACCTTGGTGATGGCAGCGGTCAGGGTAGTCTTACCGTGGTCAACATGGCCGATAGTACCGATGTTGACATGCGGTTTGGTTCTTACGAAAGTTTCTTTTGCCATAATATTATGTTTTAATGTGTTCTTTACAACATAAAAAATGAGCCGGTGGTGGGAATTGAACTCACGACCTCATCCTTACCAAGGATGCGCTCTACCCCTGAGCTACACCGGCTGAAAAGAGAGCGGAAAACGAGGTTCGAACTCGCGACCCTCAGCTTGGAAGGCTGATGCTCTACCAACTGAGCTACTTCCGCCTTTTTTGCTTGTGGGAAGAGGAGGATTCGAACCTTCGAAGTCGTAAGACAGCAGATTTACAGTCTGCCCCAGTTGGCCACTTTGGTATCTTCCCAAATATTTTTTGTCCGCCGTATAGCTTGAGCCGATAGAGGGAGTCGAACCCACGACCTTGAGATTACAAATCACACGCTCTAGCCAACTGAGCTATATCGGCACTAACGCCCGTCACCTTTCGGAAAGGGACTGCAAAGATAGGTATTTATTCCAAATCTCCAAAAAAATTCAATCATTTTTTCAAATTTTCAAGCAGTTCGCCAAGGGCGTCGTAGATTCCGGAAGAATCTATCCCGCAAAATGCCCTCTGACCGGCCTGGGTATCCTGTTTTATGAAGGTGTCCGGGATGCCGAGCCCTTTCACCCGGACCTCTTTCCCGGAGGATGCGAGATACTCGCAGACGGCTCCGTACAAGCCTCCCTTCATCGCTCCGTCCTCGACGGTAAGGATGGCCCTGCAGGCTGCCGCCTCATCCACTATCGACGTGTCCAGCGGCTTGAGCCATTTCATATCATATATATTAATATGTATTCCGCGTTCCCTTTCGAGTTTCGCTGCTGCTTCCATGGCCCGGTTTACGACAGGTCCCAGTGCCAGTACCGAAATGTCGGAACCTTCCTTAAGCTTTTCTCCCTTTCCGGCCTCGATGGTTTCAGAGACAGGGATATCCTTCCACCGAACACCTTCTCCGCAGCCGCGAGGCCATCTGATGATGAAAGGTCCGGATCCCGAAGATAAGGCTGTCGACATCATCCTTCTCAGTTCCGCTTCGTTGCGCGGGGAGCAGATGATGGTGTTGGGGATGCTTCTGAAGGCGGCCATGTCGAAGGCTCCCTGATGAGTTGCCCCGTCCTCACCGACCAGCCCCGCCCTGTCCAGGCAGATGGTGACCGGCAGCTTCTGGAGGGCTACGTCATGAACGATCTGGTCGTACGCCCTCTGGGAGAATGAGGAATAGATGCTGCAGAACGGCCTGAGGCCTCCGGCGGCCAGTCCGGCCGAGAATGTGACGGCGTGTTCTTCGGCGATCCCTACGTCATAGAACCTGTCGGGGAATCGGTCCTTGAATCCGCACATCCCGGAACCTTGCGCCATCGCTGGGGTGATGCCGATGACTCTGGAATCGGCCTCGGCTAGGTCGCATAGGGTCTGTCCGAATACATCCTGGTAGCGGTCCGGTCCTCCGGGTGATTTGATTCTCTCTCCCGTTTCCGGATCGTATTTGCCGGGGGCGTGCCATACGGTCGGGTTGTCTTCAGCCGGGGTGAAACCCTTCCCTTTAAGCGTATGTGCGTGAAGGAGCCTGGGCCCTCCGAGCCGTTTGAGCCTCTGGAGAGTGTCTACCACCTGGGCGATGTCGTTCCCGTCGATGGGACCGAAATACCGGAAACCCATGTCTTCGAAGAGGTTCCCTCCCCATCTCCTGACAAGGTTGGCCTTGGCGTCGCGGGTCATCTTCTGGAGCCTCTTGCGGAGTTTCCCTTCCCCGAGCCTGTCCCAGATCCGTTCCTTGACCGTATTGTATTTTGCTGAGGTCGTGATTTTCAGAAGGTAGTCATGCATCCCGCCCAGGTTGCGGTCGATGGACTGGTCATTGTCGTTGAGGATCACGAGGATGTCGGACTTGCCGGCACCCGCGTTGTTCATTCCCTCGAAGGCAAGACCTCCGGTAAGCGCTCCGTCGCCTATGAGGGCGATCACCTTGTCCCCCCGGCCCTGGATCTTGGCGGCTTCCGCGAGTCCCATGGCGGCGGAAATGGATGTGGAGGAATGGCCTGTGCCGAAGGCGTCGTAGATACTTTCGGCCATGACCGGGAAACCGCTGATACCACCTTTCTTCCTGTTGCCTTTGAAGGCTTCTTTCCTGCCCGTGAGGATCTTGTGGGCATATGCCTGGTGACCGACGTCGAAGACGAACCTGTCGGCGGGGGCATCATACACGTAGTGCATTCCTACGATGAGTTCAACTGCCCCGAGGCTTGACGCCACATGGCCCGGATTCACCGAGCAGCACTCTACGATATACTGCCTTATCTCTGCGCACAATTCCCTCAGGCCGTCAATGTCGAGACCCTTGATGTCAGCGGGAGATTCTATCTTGTCCAGAAGCCTGTACATGCAATCTGTCATATTCTTTAGCCTGCAAAAGTACTACAATTTTGGGATATGAAAAAATTGGGTTTGTGGAGAAAAAGAGTTATTTTAGCATGATTTTGCGAAATAATTGAATTAAAACCGACAGCTATGGCAGAGAAAATCCGGAAATTCATCAATGATTATCCCGCAGCGAGGTGGGGCGCACTTATCCTGATAGCGTCCATGATGTTCTTCGCTTACATGTTCGTGGACGTGATGTCACCCCTCAAGAGCATGATAGAGAGTGAAAGGGGATGGTCGAGCACGGTATTCGGCACATATGCCGCATCAGAGTATATCTTCAACGTCTGCGGCTTCCTTATCATCGCCGGAATCATACTCGATAAGATGGGAGTGAGGTTCACAGGTGTGCTTTCAGCGTCCCTGATGGTTGCGGGAGCAGTGATCAAATACATCGGTATTTCCGCGTGGTTCCAGGACACTGCGTTCTGCGCCTGGCTCAATTCCTGGTGGACGGCCCTTCCCGGCAGCGCCAAGATGGCGTCACTGGGCTTCATGATTTTCGGCTGTGGCTGTGAAATGGCCGGCACAACGGTTTCCAAGGCCCTTGCCAAGTGGTTCAAGGGCAAGGAAATGTCCTTGGCCATGGGTATCGAGATGGCTATCGCCCGTCTCGGCGTGTTTGCCGTGATGTGGATTTCTCCCCTTATCTACGGTAAGTTCGGGACCGTTGTCGCCCCGCTGGCTTTCTGCACCGCACTGCTCTGCATCGGCCTGATATTCTATAGCGTCTTCACCGTACTTGACAAGAAGCTCGATGCGGAGCTTATCGCTGCCGGCGAGATGGCTTCCGAGGCTTCCCCTGAAGATGAATTCCATATCAGGGATCTTGGCAAGATATTCTCCAGCAAGATGTTCTGGATCGTCGCCCTGATGTGCGTCCTGTATTACAGCGCCATCTTCCCCTTCCAGAGATACGCTCCCAATTTCCTTGAAAGGACCCTTGGGGTCGATGCCGAGACCGCGGCCCATCTGTTCAGTTTCTTCCCCATCCTGGCGATGGCTCTCACTCCTTTCCTCGGAGGTTTCATTTCCTTCAAAGGCAAGGCCGCATCCATGCTCATGATCGGATCCATTATAATGGTTGCCTGCCATCTGAGCTTCGCCTTCCTGCTGCCGGCATTCCCCAGCAAATGGCTGGCCCTGCTGCTGATCCTTGTTCTCGGAGTATCCTTCTCCCTGGTTCCGGCGGCCCTTTGGCCTTCCGTGCCGAAGATTATTGACGAGAAGGTTCTGGGAAGCGCTTACTGCCTCATCTTCTGGGTGCAGAACATCGGCCTGTGCCTCGTACCGTTGCTGATCGGAGCCGTTCTCGACTTCACCGGCGGTTATCTTGTGCCGATGCTGATATTCTCTTCCTTCGGAGTCCTTGCCTTCTTCTTCACATTCCTGTTGAAAATCGAGGACAAGAAGAAGGGTTATGGCCTTGAACTCCCTGAGGTTCAAAAGTAAGTATCTGGAGTCAGTGTAAACCGGACGCTACCGTTCGATGGTGGCGTTGCGGTCGGGTCCCAGGGAAATGATAGAGATAGGAACTCCCAGGTATTCTTCCATGAATGAGATATAGTTACGGAAGGCCTCGGGGAAGTCTTCTTCACTGCGGATGCCCGTCATGTCCGTCTTCCATCCGGGGAATTCGGTGTACACCGGCTCCACTCCGGCCGACAGGTCGAACGGCAGCCGGTCCGTTTCTTTCCCATCCACCCTGTAGGAGGTACAGACCTTGACAGTGTCGAAACTGTCGAGGCAGTCGGCCTTCATCATGATCAGGTCTGTGACGCCGTCGAGCAGGACAGTGTATTTCAATGCGACAAGGTCGAGCCAGCCGCATCTTCTAGGACGGCCGGTGACGGCTCCGTACTCATGGCCGATGCTCCTTATCTTCTCTCCGGTCTCATCAAACAGCTCAGTAGGGAACGGACCGCTTCCGACCCTGGTGCAATATGCTTTGAATATGCCGTAGACCTTCCCAATCTTCGAAGGCGCTACTCCAAGACCGGTACATGTGCCTCCGACGGTGGTTGAAGAAGAGGTTACGAATGGATATGAGCCATGGTCGATATCAAGAAGGGATCCCTGTGCACCCTCGGCGAGGATGGGCCCTTCTTTTAGCAGGTCCTCGACATAGTACTCGCAATCCACGAGGAGGAACTTCCTCAGGAATTCAACTGCACTCATCCAGTCCGCCTCTTCCGCTGAAGGATCGCAATCGTAGTTAAGGTCCTTGAGCTGCTGGATATGCTTTTGCTTCAGTTTGTTGAACCTTTCCTTGAAATCGGCGGCCAGGATGTCTCCGACCCTCAAGCCATGACGGCTGATCTTGTCGGTGTATGTTGGCCCGATACCCCTCAGGGTCGAGCCGATCTTCCCTTTGCCTGCAGCGGCCTCGAAGGCCGCATCAAGGAGCCGGTGGGTCGGAAGTATCAGGCTGGCCTTCTTGGAGATGGCGATCTTGGCGACCGGATCGACGCCCATTGCGGCTACGTCGGAGCATTCCTGCCTGAATTCAATCGGGTCCAGGACGACTCCGCTGCCGATTATGTTCTTTGAACCCTCGCGGAAGATACCTGAAGGTATGCTCCTGGCCACGAAGGTCTTGCCGTCGAATTGCAGGGAATGGCCGGCGTTCGGCCCCCCCTGGAACCTTGCAACGACAGGGTATCTGCCTGCAAGTACATCCACAATCTTCCCTTTGCCCTCATCGCCCCATTGGAGACCGAGGACCACGTCTATCTTGTTGCTCATTTTATGATGTATGGGATTATCAGAAAGGAAGGTCATCGCTGGGCTCATCCTGGAAAGCCTGGGGGTTGGACTGGAGGGGTTGGGCCGGTTGCACGGGAACCTGCTGCGCAGGACTCTGGACTGTAGGCTGGGCCAGGGGAGCGCCCGTGGCTCCGGGATTGTCGTTCTTCTTCCCCAGAAGCTGGAGGTTGTCCACCTGGACTTCCGTGGTATATCTCTTGGCTCCGGTCTGGTCTGTCCAGGACCTTGTCCTCAGACGTCCTTCGATATAGAGCTGCGTGCCTTTCCGGATGAATTTTTCGGCTACGTCAGCCGAATTCCTCCATGCAACGATGTTGTGCCACTCCGTGTTCTCACGGAGCTCTCCGCCCCGGTCCCTGTATCTCTCAGTGGTGGCCAGTGTGAAAGTCGCCACCTTGGTATTCCCTGTCGTTCCCTCGAGGTAACGTATTTCAGGGTCACGTCCGACGTTACCGATCAGCATTACTTTGTTAAGACTCATATATGGTTGTTTTTAGTTTCAAAAGGCACGGTTCCGTGCAACCCTGCAATATACGCATTTTCCGCGACACCGGCAAATCAAATCATCCGTTCAAGCTCTCTTTCAGCATGGCGCTGAAATCAGGCTGCTCCCCGGTCATCAGGCTGTATCCGGTCAGGGCCTGGTAGAGATGCCATCTGCGTCCCGGGACGTACTGGCAGCCTCCTTCCTGCATCTTCAAGGCCGTATCCCCTGAGCCGAAGGCGGGAGTCTTGTAGTTGGCTTCGAGCAGGACTTTGCCCGGGCGGTTGCTCTCATACCTGTCCTCACCCTGGAAGTCCTCCACCGTAAGTCCGGCTATATCTTCGATTCCGACGGGAAGGGTGTATATGACAAGGTCGCATTCCCGGACAGATTCCTTGAAATCGGATACCGGGACACACAGGAACCTGTATTCGGGAAGCGCATCCGCAATTGCGGCCGCCCTTTCGGGAGTCCTGTTCATCAGGGCTGTGGAGTATCCCAGCTCGGCGGCCGCGACGGCTGCTGCTTTCCCGGCCCCGCCGCATCCCACTATGAGGGCCTGAGGCTCCTTGCTGTAGATGTTCATCAGGTTCTGGCGGAAAAACTGGTGTATCTTTATGTATGCTTCCGTACCGAAGTTCCTGTAGAATTCGGCCACGATTCCGGGGTAGAGGGCTTCGGCGACACTGAGGACGATGCCGGTGAAGTCGGAATTGTGAGCCTCTATGCCTCTTGCCGTTTTCACCAGGAGGTTGGTGGCCTTGATCTTCATGCAGGGCCCCGAGACTTCGCCTTTGCCTTCTGCAGCTAGCCCCAGAACCTTCCTGAAGGCGTTTTCCTTGAAAGGGGCAGTCACGTTGACAGCCTTGTATTCCGACAGGAACCTGTTCCATGATTTCTCGAAATCGCTGCCTTCGATCAGGTCGTAGTCGTATTTCCCATCATATCCGGCCTTGAAGATCGCCGGACTCCTCGACCCTTTCACCGGGTCTCCTATGATTCCGAATTTTTCCATGGTATAAAGTTATGATTTTTTTCTTTATGAAACCCTCCGCGGACAATAAGAAAAATGCTGAAACCGGAAAAAAGACAAATAATCGTCGCGGATTGTCTTCAGGCCGGAACCATGTGGCTGCGACGCGCTTAATTTTGCGGATGAAAAACTTCGAACTATGGAAACAAGAATCATTTCGGGCCTGGCAGCCCTCTGTCTTACACTGATATCCTGTGCCGGTCCGTCAGAGGACGGGGCAAACGCCGATCCGCAGGATGCCGTCCGGCTTACGTGGAGCCCGGTCCTGGCCACGCGCTCGTCTTTCTCTGGAGGGGAAGGTGAAGTAAAGTCTTATGTGATTGCAGCTTACAATCTTGAGGACGGAATCCTTGCAGACTGCGCGGCAAATTCCTCATCAGGCTCTTCCACTATCTGCGTCTATTCCGGCAGATATGAAATAATGGTCATCGCCAATCTGGGCCTTGGGGTCGGGAACATTCCTCGGAAACTGGCGGACATGAAGGAACTCGTATGTGAAATCCCGTCATACGGGTCGTCGGGAATCTTCCCCAAAGGGCTTCCCATGGCCGGATCGACCGTAAAGGAAGTATCCGGGAGCGGAGATATATCCGGAGAGATCGTCCTTTCCCGCCTGGTTTCCAAATATGTGTTTTCCTTCAAGGACGGAGGGGTGGACGGAAAGCCGTCCACCACGGGGGATGATCTGGGATATAGGATAAAGTCGGTCAAATTGCTGCAGACGGCGAAGAGGTGTTCTCCGTTCTCGGATTCCGGTTATGCCGCCTCGTCTTCATCAGATATCCTCTCCGGTGGGGACAAGGCTTCGTCTGCGGACATCAGTTCCCTGGCCTCAGGGGGAAGTGCGGTGTTCTACGTGCCGGAAAACATGCAGGGGGTATATCCGATCAGCGGGGAATGGAACAAGGCTTTTGACAATCCTGTCCTGTCCAAGGTCCGGGACCGGCTTACGTATCTTGAGGTGGAACTCTCTTTCCCTTCGGGCAACAAGTGGGGGATAAGCGGGAACGTGACCTACAGGATCTGCCTCGGGGACAATGTGGTGAATGATTTCAACGTAAGGAGGAATTCATCCTATGAGGTGGTTATGACGGGTACGGCCGACGGCCTGGGCGTGGATTCATGGCGGGTTGAGGACGGCAGCAGCAAGCCTGTTATTGATGCTTCCGTATCCGGGGCCGATTATCTGGCGAGGAAAGGAACCCTGACAGTTTCAGGCTGGTCCGGGATGACGGCTGAGATGAGGAATTCGGTCAAGGTGTCCGTTTCGGATCCTTCTGCAGTGAAAATAACTTCCTCCGGGAACGGGAAATACAGCCTGGTTCCGTTGAAGACCGGGTCTTATACCGTCAAGGTGGAGGGAATACTTCATGGAACAGCTGAGATACCCCTGAAGGTCTCGGCGCCCGTCCTGTCTCTCAATTCATCTTCATATTCGGTCACTGCATCTGCAGGGGCGACTGTCAAGGCTTCTTTCAAAGATTCGAAGGGGAAGGCCATCACTGATTTCGATGCGGCTGCCTATGCCTCGCTGCTGAAACCGTCCATCTCATTCAAGACCCTTTCCGGCGTAATGGTCGCCTCGGTTTCTTCCCAGGGGAATTCCTCGACGACCTGGACCGTTTCCGAAGGTGACGGTTACCTCGCCACTCCGCCTTCGACACCGGGAACCGATCTCGGCTCAATGCACGACATGACATTTACCGATCTTGCTGAAGGCCGCCTATCCTGCCTTCTCCCGTACACCGGCCTCAGGTTGGGTACGATATCCTATGCCGGGGAAATCGTGGTGAAAAGCCCTTCCGCCGCGGTCGGGAAAGCTATCGCAGACCTGAAGGCTACGGCGGAAGCAAAGTTCATCGCCAAGTCTGACGGCATGGTTTATGACGGAATAGGATTCTCGTATTCGTACAAGTCGGGCAGCGGATGCAACGTTTCGGGGTTCCAGCAGTCCTGCCAGGACCGCAAGGCGGGGGAAATGTCCCTGTGGTTCGTGAATGGCGACAAAGAGGTCTGTGTCGGGAAATTCGAATGCCATGTCCATGCTACGGTAAGGTGCCATCACCAGTACAACGTAAATGTGATAACAGCTTCAGATAGAGATGGGTTCGATCCTTCCAGCGTTCCCGTTTCAGGAGTGGCGGTTGATTCGGGGACGACGACCGACCAGTCCTCCACATTGGGCGCATTCGCGCATAATCCATTCTGGTTCATTTATTTCTATATCGATGGAGGCGACGTCTACTCTCATGTGACATATTATGCAGGAGCCTCCGGTTCAGGCCTTCTGTCTCCTCCAAGGTTCAGCCAGACCCTTCAGAACATTCAGAATGCGTCCGCTTCGTACCATAAATGGGAAGGGGCCCTCATCAATGCTGAAATCGTTTCTGCAATCAGCAACAGCGTGGGAGGGCACAGCATTTCCTGTCCTTATGAAGTCCTTCCATACAAGATGGATGCAGTCCGGTACAGGTATCAGGCTTCAGCACCCAGGATATTGAATATCACCAACCTGATACAGCCGGTGCTGGCGATAGGCACGACGACCGAATACGATTCGGATACGGGGAGGAACATTTTCGTAAACTACAAGACCCCTTTGGGAGGGAAGACTGCGGTGCTCGGGGATCCTGATGGCAGCGGGAATGCCTGTTGCAAGGATACTTACCTCGGTGAAAAGGCGATCAGGATGCAGGGGGCCGACAAGACCGGCACCTTCGACGGGAAGACCGCGTCCGACGGCAAGGGCTACTGGTGGCTCCATGCTTCGTCCGAGACTTACCAGCTCTACTCACGTTCCACCGCAAGCAACCCGAGCACGGGAGAGTCGTACCGGTTCGTTGAGATCAAGTAAAAGAATATCTCTGCAAACGTTTATTTTTCTTGGAGATTGGTTATATTTGTAAATGAACTGACCAATCTCCATGAAAATAATGAAACGTATTCTTTTTTGCATCGCCGCTCTTGCGGTTTCCATCATCCCTGTCTTTGGAGGAGAGGACCCTGATAATGACAGATGCGACCCGAATCTCACCGCTTACGGAGGATACGGCTATCTGGTTGAAAATACTTCCAAGGCCGCCGTATGGTGGGCTGAAGGGGCATACAAGGTCCTTAAGGATACACCCCTTCCTTCATCCAGGTCCAAAGGGATAAGAGTCTCCTCCGCAAGGAACGAGTCAGAATCATTCATCGTTGTCGTGAATCCAAAATCGGATCTCTGGGACGTGAAAGTGGATATCGCCCCCTGGAAGGGAGGTGCGGGCGAGCCTTTCGGAGAGAAAATCCGCAAGGTTGAGTATGTCAATGTTACCATGCCCACCGATTACCGCGGATGGAGAGGAGAGTGGCCGGATCCGCTGCCTTTGTATGAATCCCCCCAGACCCTCGGAGCGGGGGAGAACCACTCTTTCTGGATTACTATCAAGACCCCTGAGGGCAAGCCGGCAGGAACCTATACTTCCACCCTTACCCTTTCAGACAGTAACGGATGGAGGGTGGAGATTCCCATTTCCCTGAAAGTCTGGGATTTCACCCTGCCGAAAACCCCTTCCGTGCGTTCCAGTTTCGGACTTTGGGGCCATATCTATACCTACGACAACCTGACCACCCCCGAGCAAAAGGAGGAAGGTTTCAACAATTACATGAAGTCTTTTGCGGAACACCGGATTTCTCCCACCTATCCCATGGAGCGTCATCCTGTCAAACATACGGTGCATGGGGTGAACTGGGAACGGGGCAATTTCGATTCCTCCACCAAGGTTGAAGGAAAGTATTCGTATGTCGTCAGTGACAACTCATATTCCGCCGGCGTGGAGGCTGTGTATAAACCTGGACTGGTCCCCGTAACGGCCGGGAGGAAGTACACGTTGTCCTTCTTCGCACGCAGCGACAAGGAAAACATTGCCAATGTGATAGTCGAGTTTTACGACAAGGATGGAAAACTCCTGCCCTTCAGGAATTCTTTCCTTGAGTTCAAAGCGCTTCCGACGTGGGAGAAACACACCCTGGATGTCGATGTGTACGATGATTCCGCCGCTTATGCCAAGATCCGCCTGCTGGCAGCCAATAACATAGGACTCGGGGAAGCCGTCGGCAAGACCTGGTATGACGACGTCCGCCTGGTGGATGACACGACAGGGGAGAACATATTCCCCGACGGGAATTTTGAAGTCAATCTGGACGATATCGGGGTCACCCTTGACTTCACGGACTTTTCCGCGGCGGCGAAGTATTATTTCGATGAATTGGGATTCAATGCTTTCCATATCAGCCTGATGGGGCTCGGAGGGGGAAATTTCCATTCGAGGAACTATGGCTCTTTCGCCGGTTTCCCCAGCGGCTCTCCAGAGTACGAGAAACTGATGGGGCAGTACCTGGTCCAGATGGAAGAAGGCCTGCGGGAGTGCGGTATGCTGGACAAGGGCTACGTGTACTGGTTCGATGAACCGGGAAGCAAGGAAGATTATGACTTCGTCCGCCGCACGCATGAGATGATGAGGCGTCTTGCCCCCGGAATCCATACCTTCATTACGGAACACAAGAAAGAGTTCGACATTTCGGACGTTACCGACATCAGCTGCTCGGTCTGGCCCGTTGACCTTGAAAAGGTGGCAATGGTCAACTCCCGAGAGGGAAACGAGTTCTGGAGCTACCTTTGCACCGGACCCAAATCACCTTACATCAACCTTTTCATAGACAGCGACGCCATCAACATGAGGCTCTGGCTCTGGGCGTCGTATATGTACAGGCTCAAGGGTATCCTCATCTGGACGTCATCCTATTGGAATTCCCCGGAGGCCTCTCCTTCAGGCGTACTTCAGGATCCCTGGACCGAACCGATGAGTTTCACTACGAGTTACGGCACTGCAAACGGCGACCAGAGGCGCTGGGGCAACGGAGACGGCCGCCTGTTCTATCCTCTGAACCGTCACCCGAACGAGGACAGGGAGACTGTATATCTCGGAGAACCGGTCCCTTCGCTGAGACTTGAGATCCTCAGGGACGGTGTGGACGATTATGACTACCTGACCCTTTTGGAAGAGGCGATTGCAAAGGCGAAGAATCCGCGAAGCCCGCTCGTGAGGGAAGCCAGGTCGCTGCTGACCCTCCCCAAGGATTATTACCAGGACGACAGGCATTTCTCCAAAGATCCCCGTTTCCTTATCCGGAGAAGGGAGAGGATTGCCGGACTTATCGAGAAATTAAGTAGATAATGCAATGAAAATCAGGAATTTGTTTTTGTCTTTAGCGGTTGGCGCCTCCCTTTTGGCTGGCATCAGGGCGGCAGGCCAGACCATCACCGTGAGGGATACCGTATACACCACCTACCCATATTCCGACCCGGATCCGGCCCCGTTCGGCGGCAGGATATATCCGTATTTCCGCTATGATGGCTATTCGGCGAAAAGCACCCGGGAGCACTGGCAGGAAGTGATATTGGAAAACGAATTCCTCAGGGTCAGGATACTACCGGCCCTCGGTGGAAAAGTCTGGTCGGTGTATGACAAGGTCGCCGGCAACGAGATGTTCTATGACAACGATGCAGTGAAATTCAGGGACATCGCTTTGCGCGGACCCTGGACAAGCGGAGGCATAGAATTCAACTATGGGATAATCGGTCACGCTCCTTCCTGCTCCTCTCCGGTGGACTGGAAGACCGTGAAGAAGGATGACGGGACGGTAAGCTGCTATATCGGTGTGCTGGACCTGCTCACAAGGACGCACTGGACCGTGGAAATCAGCCTGCCCGCAGGAAAGGACTGGCTCTTGACCAGGACTTTCTGGCACAATTCCACCGGGAAATTCCAACCCTATTATACATGGACCACAGCAGGGCTCGGAACCTCTGAGGATTTGAGGCTTATCTATCCTTCCTCATATTCCGTGAGTCATCATGGAACTATAGATCCTTATCCCATAGATCCTTACGGCAATGATATGAGGGTATATGCCCAGCAGGAGACCCCCGGGGCGAAATCATTCCATCCCGCCGGCTCCCACAAAGGTTTCTTCGGGGCCTGGTGGAAGGAGAACGACAACGGCATGATGCATCTGGCCGACAGGGACCAGAAACTTGGAAGGAAGTATTTCTGCTGGGCTCCAGGGGATGAAGGGAAGATGTGGGAGGAGCTCCTGACCGACAACCTGCCCCAGTATGTTGAGCTTCAGGCCGGAAGACTTTTCAACCAGAACGATAACGACAGTAATTTCACCCCTTACAGGCAGTTTTTCTTCACTCCTTTCGGAACAGATGAATATAGCGAGTACTGGATTCCCTTCTCCGGCACGAAGGGGGTGGGGGATGTTACCCTTCAGTGCGTGGCTAACGTAGTCGAAGAGGAAGGAGGATGGAGCCTGCATATATATCCCCTTCAGAGGATGAGGGGCCTCCTTTGTGCCCTGGACGCAGAAGGGAAGGAGATTTCTTCGTGGAATGTCGACCTGGGCCCCGCGGAACTGCTGGAGAGGAATGTCGGGTTCGCTCCTTCCAAACTGACACTTGACGGAAAGACTTTGTGGACACTCGACCAGGAGATCCTCGACAGGCCGAACTCCCTGCCTGAAGGCTATGACCACAATTCGGCTTCAGGCTCCTTCCTGCTGGGTTCTTCATACGCCGGACAGAGGGAGTATTCCATTGCCGAAAAATACGCTGACCGGGCTCTCGAGGCCGATCCCAACTATGTACAGGCTTTGGATCTCAAGGCAATGCTCCTTCTGAACAAGGGGGACTGGCAGGGGGCCTTCGACTATGGCAACAGGGCTCTTTCCATAGACCAGTACGATGCCCGGGCCAACTATATCTCCGGCCTGGCGGCGGTTGAACTCGGTAAGAAGGCTGATGCCCTGGACAGGTTCGAGATAGCGGCCATCACCTCCGAACTTCGCAGCGCCGCGCAAGTGCAGCTCAGCCGTATCCATTTCGTTTCCGGGGAACTGGAGAAGGCTATGGGATATGCTGAGAGGAGCATAAGGGGCAACATGCTCAATGTCACCGGAATCGAGATGGGGTATCTCTGTGCAAGGGAGGCCGGCGAGGCGGGAAAGATGCAGCTTGACCTGTATCTGGAAGAGATAGAGGCAATGGATCCGCTCTGCCATTTCCCGGATTTTGCGAGATTCCTTTCCGGGGAGATTCCGGCGGAAGAGCTCTCTTCCGGCATACGCCAGGAGATGAAGGTTCAGGAGTATATCGAGAATGCTCTCTTCTTCGAAGGTTTGGGACTGCGTGACGATGCGGTCAGGATTCTTCAGGCCTGTCCCGGACGGAATGCCCTTACCGACCTCTGGATTGCTTATCTGAAAGAAGATAAAGCCATGATACCGTCGGCCGAGAGGGCAGGGCTCGATTTCGTTTTCCCCTTCCGTACCGAGAGCCTGAAACCGCTTTCCTGGGCTGTGGAGAATGGGGGAGGATGGCAGAGCCGGTACCTCCTTTCCGCCCTTCTGTCCAGCCTGGGTCGCAGCCGTGAGGCTTTCGACCTTATAAAGGACATTGAAGACTGCGGATATGCCCCCTTCCATATCCTGCGTTCCAGGATCGGGGGTGGCCTCGAGGATATGAAAAAGGCTGTGGCAGAGGACCCTTCCCAGTGGAGGTACGGCCGTGATGTGGCGGAAACCTTGCTCCGCCAGGGTGATGCTTCCGGAGCGGCGAAGGCTATCGCTCCGTATT
>Ga0256404_1008742_pt1 | contig 14999 bp, 15 predicted proteins | sample RumenRJG_01DNA_FD_185990 | JGI IMG/M metagenome (GOLD analysis project Ga0256404, IMG submission 185990) | Bovine rumen microbial communities from Lethbridge, Alberta, Canada - RJG_01 | ecosystem: Host-associated > Mammals > Digestive system > Stomach > Rumen | place: Canada: Alberta | collected...
TAAAAAAATCTTTTCCACTTATATTAAATTTTGGCACATCATATTCATAAATTACAGTATCACTTTCTTTTAAGTTATACTTGTCTATACACATCTTATTAAATCTTGATACAACTTCTTTTAATAACTCTCTTAAACTATTAAATTCTTCTATTCCTTTATATGGCATCCACGCATTTTCAAAGTAATAATATTTATTATTTATAAACACAACTAAAAATGTATGTGTTGGAAAAAAAGATCCATCATAATTACATATAAAGTAAGACTTAGTTTTAACATTTAACTCATTAAAATATTTTCTTTCTAACTCTACTTGATCCCAACAAACTCCCATTTTATCTTTAATAGTCTTTTCAGGACTATTAAGTGTATAATATTTTGCTAAGTCTTCAGTTTCTGATATATCTTCACCTTGATAAAGATAACCATATTCTATATCTTTCATTTTTAATAATACTTCATTTAGCATTTTATAAAACCTCCTAAAATGGCATCTTCATATTTCCATTTGATAATTGTTTCATCATCTTTTTCATTTCTTCAAACTGAGTAAGAAGCTTATTTACTTCTTGCACGCTTGTTGCACTTCCCTTTGCTATTCTTTGCTTTCTACTTGCTTTTAACACCTCAGGATGTGTTCTTTCATAAGGTGTCATAGAAAGTATTATTGCTTCTATTCTAGCCATTACTTTAGGGTCTATACTAATATTATTAAGTCCCATTTTTCTTGCTCCTGGAAGTAATTTTAAAATGTTTTCAAGTGGGCCTAATTTCTTAATTTGTTTTAACTGAGATAAAAAGTCCTCTAAATCAAAATTACCCTTTTTCATTTTTTTAGCAGCATTCCTAGCTTCCTCTTCATCTATAACAGAACTAGCTTTTTCTGCAATACTAAGAATATCACCATAGCCTAGTATCCTGTCAGCTATTCTAGAAGGAACAAATTCACTTAATCCATCTAACTTTTCAGAGTCACCTATATATTTAATAGGAATATTTGTAAGATGTCTTAAACTAAGAGCCACACCACCCTTTGTATCACCATCCATCTTTGTCAATATACAACCAGTAAGTGGTAGTTTTTCATTAAATCCAGTTATCACGTTAATCGCATCTTGCCCCATCATCGCATCTATTACTAGTAGTATTTCATTCGCGTGAACTTCATTATTAATATTAACAAGTTCTTCCATCAAAACTTCATCAAGTTGTAAACGCCCCGCTGTATCTATAAGAACATAGTCGTATCCTTTACTTTTAGCGTATTCTATCCCACGTTTTGATATTTCTTCTGGATTACCCTTTCCTTCATCATACACTTCAATATTTAAACTTTTTCCAAGAGTTTTTAATTGTTCAATTGCAGCTGGACGATAAACATCACAAGCTATAAACATAGGTTTCTTATTAAACTTCTTTCTAACCAAATTACCTAGTTTTCCTGTAGTAGTTGTTTTACCACTTCCTTGTAAACCACACATTAAAACTATAGTCATATCATTATTCATGATTAATGGACTTTCATCACTTCCTAAAAGTTCTACAAGTTCACGCCTTAAAATACTTACAAATACTTCTCCAGGTTTTAAACTTTTTGTAACATTTTCTCCTATTACACTTTCCTTTACCTTATTTACAAATTCTCCAACTATTTTATAGTTTACATCAGCTTCTAAAAGTGCTAAACGCACCTCTCTTACCATTTCACTTATATTATCCTCTGTAATAGTACCATAACCTTTTACCTTTGATATAATACCATCTAATTTCTCACTTAAATTATCAAACATAAAGCACCTCTTTCTGTACATCTAATATTATACCTTAAATTTAGTTTAACATCAATTATGAAAGGTATAAACAAGATATATTTTAGTAATTGAACATTTTTTTAAACTTTTTATAAAAACTTTTCTTTACAGATTTTATAAATTAAAAGCGTTTTTTGAAAAAACTCCTATAAGTTTTGACAAAAACAGGCCTCAATTTTAAAAATTGGGCCTATTTGACATACCTATATATCCGTGTTAGAATGAGTTCAAGGAGCAATTAAATTGGATGTCTCCCTTTCAATTTAGCTTTCTCAGGGAAGCTAAATTGGGAGGTGATAACATGGTAAAAGACCTTATGGATACTTTTATCGGATGGTTTATCTTTTTTCTACAAAAACGTAGAAAAAAAGACATCTATCCGTAGAAATACGAATAAATGTTAACAAATAAAGGTTAGCATTCAATCAATGATTGCTCCCTACATACATAGTATACAATATTTTTATAACTTATGCAAGATTTTTTACAAAAACAGTTGTTAGTAATAACTGTTTTTTAAAGTAACCACAACAATTTCAGGTCTATTATTTAGTCTAAACGGAAATGTACTGTTACCTATGCCACGATTTACTATCATTTTAGTATGTTTTAAATCATACATCCCACCAGCATATTTTGGTAGTATTCCCTGCCCTGGTGCATAAAGTGGCCCAAATGGTGGAATATTAAATTGTCCCCCATGAGCATGTCCTGTAAACACCAAATCTATATTTTTTCTATCATATTCTTTATAAAAGTCAGGTCTATGTGAAATAAGTATAGTAAAATTTCTATGATTATACTTTAACTCTTCAAGTGCCTCGTTAACTATCTCTTTATTAGACTGTTTAGGTAGCCCATATATTTTATTATACCTCTGCGCTTTAACAGGGTCTTCTAGTGCAATTATATTCATTCTCTGTCTTTTGTGTTTAAATACAAAAGCATTATTACTTGCTATATTTTCATTAAAATCATAGAGACTATTAAATAAATGCAATCTATCTTTAGCCTTATAATCGTGATTTCCAAAAGTATAATAAGTAGGAGCTATATTACTAAGTTTCTGCATAAAATCTAAAGCTATCTTAACATTAGGTCTATACTTATCTAACATATCTCCAGTAAACAAAATTAAATCAGGTTCTATACATTTCACTTTATAAAGTATACTCGCTCTTAACTCTTCATTCCTAATATTATGTAAGTCACTTAACTGAACAATCTTTAACCCTTTCATATCTCTTGGTACTCTTTTTGAATCTAATTCATAATTAGTTACAATAACATGATTATTTTCATAAATGCCCCAACATATAATTCCAATTAAAACTATTACTGCTATTACTATAACATATTCCATTTAAATCACTTACCTTTTTTGTTCTAATATCATTTTATCATTAATAAGCATTCTCTTCAACACTAACTTTATATTAACTTCTTTAAACTGTAAACATTTTTATTAATTTCATAATAGCTAGTATAAGTATCATCTTTATACATAATTAACTCAAGTATACTTTGAATATCATTAACATCAGTTTTCATATGATTAATAGTAGCCTTAGCTTTTCTTAAAGCTTCCTTATCATTAGGATTTACTATATAAATAGAAGTATCATCTACTACATCAAAGTAACCACTTACGTGTCTCCCTTCAAGCCAAGTATTCTTTAAAGTTACTTCTAAAATAAATGTAGGATCTTCTATTTTAACCTCAGTAACATCAAGTATTAAATCTCCCTTAATTACTTCTTCCTTATACTTGTATTCCCTTACAGAATAAGACCTAGTATTAGTATCTAAAATAATCCCATCAGTATAAAGTAAAGTTGACACTTTATTTTCTTTATTATTTATCACAATTGGCCTACCTGGTGCAGGTATAATTTTTACAATTCTCTTGCTAAGAGTATTAATTTCAACTGTAAACACTTTATTTTTAATCATTACTAATCTCTCCTTTGCCCATTTAGAATTGGACTAACCTTTCTCACTTTTATATTTTCACTCATAACACAAGGTATATCACTCTTTAAAATATGTCTAAATTCATACATTTTACTCTGTAAAGTCTTATCATTTATTTTACACATTCTTTTAAAAAGTTCTCTTTCAGTATAGAAATACAAGTCCTCATACCCAATATACCTTTTATCTATTAAATACCTAGTAATACTAGCGAGTAACTCCATCATATATGTATCATAACTAGAGTGCATCTCTTTATCAGTCAAATCATTTGTTAACACTACTTTGTTAAGTACTTCTTCTGTTTTAAAACCTATCTCTAGTTCGTGACATTCATTTAAATAAACTTCTGTATCCCTAAGTATATAAAATATGTCTCTTTTAGTAAGTGTCTTAGTCCAATATAACCCATTTAATATTATCCCGTCTAACCTATCCGCGCACATTTTAGGCCTTTTATTGTCCACTATACTTGAAGACTTATAATTAATTAAATCTTCTACTTTAACATTGTCCATCTCTAAATATCTAAGAAGTACTTTATCATTTTTTAAAATAAACTCAGTAAACTCTTCAGTACTCTCTTGATAAAGATAATCCTTATTCATATAATCTATCACATGAGAAAATACAGGTGTAGACACATCATGAAATAAAGCTTGAAGTGTATACGTTTTATCACTAGTTAACTTGTATACCAAAAGTGCTGTACTTAAAGAATGCATATACCTACTAATATAACCTTTAAAATCATAAACGTCCTTTGACGCATAATCCATTCCACAAAAGTATCCTATACCTTTTAATCTCACAAGTGATGGCACAGTAAGATACTTTTTTAAAAACTCAGGCACATCAGGATACCCCAGTAACTTAATATAATAATTATACATACTTCCCACCTACTTAATGGTTAATATAATACCATACAAGTCTTTTAATGTAAAGAAAAAGATACTTTGAAGTACCTTTTTATCACATGATAGATTACCAACCTACAAATGCACCAAAAATTATAGCTAAAAGTATAAATAGAATTAATATTATAAAGAAACTATTACCATAATTTCCTCCACATGGATTTACATTACAACAATTATTCATAAATAACACCTCCCCTAAACTAGATAAATGCACCTAGTATGATTACTAATAAAATGAATAATACTAAAGCGAATGCTGCTCCTCCTACTCCGTTATTTTTGCAACAACAGTTCATTAGTCATTCCTCCTTTTTTATCTTTACACTTTTATTATAAGCAAATATTTAAAAAGTGTGAGTGCTTAATCTTGTAATTTCTAATAATTTTTGTTAGAATAGTTAGTATTGGAGGGATAAATATGAAAAAAATTAAAAAAGCTATACTACTTGTTATAGTACTTGGTTTAATGACAGGATGTGGAACAGCTAAATTAAGTGATGGAAAAGAAAGTGTTGTTACATTTAAAGATAACGCAGGCATTAGTGCTGAAACTTTATACGAAAAATTAAAAGATAAGCATGGAGTTGAAGTTTTAGTTAATCTTATTGATACAGAATTATTAAATAAAGAATACTCTAAAACTGATAGTGAACAAGATTATGTAGATAATATGTTTAATTCTTACAAAAAACAATGGGGAGATAACTTTAAAAGCTATATGGCTTACTACTTTGGTGTTTCTACTGAAGACGAGTTAAAAGAATACATTAGGCTTAACTACAGAAGAAATGCTTGGACAGAAGACTATGCAAAAAAACAAGTTACCGATAAAGAAATTAACGATTACTATAAAGACTATGTAGTTGGAGACATTACTGCTAGTCACATTCTAATAGCAAGTGAAGCAACAGACAAAATGAGTGACTCAGAAAAGAAAGCAGCCGAAGAAAAAGCTTTAAAATTAGCTAAAGAAATAATTGAAAAACTTAAAAAAGGTGAAAAATTTGAAGATTTAGCTAAAGAATACTCAGATGACTCAAGTAATAGTGAAAAAGGCGGAGTATTAAGTACTTTCAATGATAGAAGTACCCTAGACAAAAACTTTCTAGAATCTGCAATTAAACTTGAAGTTGGAAAGTACTCTACTACACCTGTTAAATCACAATATGGTTACCACATCATTTACAAGACTAAACAAGAAGATAAGCCAGAACTAGACACAGTTAAAACAAGCGTTATAGCTAAAATAGCAAATGAAAAAATAGAAAACGATTCAAGTTTTGCAAGTAAAGCTCTAGTAGCACTTAGAGAAAAATACGAAATGAACATCACAGACAGCAAACTTGAAAGCAGTTATAACAGTGTTTATAAAACAAAATAAAAGAGTTCGTTTTGAACTTTTTTAATATGCCTTAGACACAGTTAAGTTAATGAAATCGAGAAAATTATTATAGGAAATAAAATAATGATAAAAACTGTAATTAAGCATGACGACAATTACTACTATGATGTAATTAGAAGAAATTTAAAAAAATACGAACAAAAAAAGAGATTCACTCAAGATATGCTTGAAGAAATGACTAATATAGACAATATATTTGTGATATTGAAAATAAAAACAGAAATAAACACATTGCTATCTTTGCTTTTGGTAGAATTACTGATACTTTAGATATACCGATTAGTAAACTCTTTGAGGATTATTGATTATAGTTGTCATATTATTGACATAACTTAATTGATAATTTTTTTTATTTGTAATATAATTAAAATGCAGGGAGGGATTTTTTAAATGGATTTTAGAAAAACTAAAAAATATACACCTAATAAGGAGAAAAGTGTAACTGAAGTAGTAAACGACCCAAATCATGAGTATATGTTTTATGATATTAAAAGTGATATAGAAAAAATCACTAACTTTAAAAGAGTACTTATTAATTCATGGTTAGAAAGTGATAGTTTAACTTTTTATAAGTTAATAGCTAGTGACGACAAATGGTTTTATAAAAGTGGGTTATACAATAACACAGAAAAACTTTTTGAACTTGCATTAATTAGAACGAAATTAAATAGTGACGAAACAAAAGCATTTATTAAAAGCTTTATACTTGATAATAATGCTAGTCATTATAAAATTGTAAAGGAAGACAACGAAGTACATTACATTTACGCACCTAGTACTATTGATAAAAATGGTAAAACTTATATAGTTAAACCGGTTATTGAAATAGTTGAATCACTTTATTCACTAATTATGTTAATGAATAGAAAGTTTGATTTAATCACTAATATCAAAGATGTTAACACTTTTAAAGACTACTTTAAAGTAAGTGATGTACCTTATGCAGTAAAAAATGAATACTACCTAGAAGGTAAACTTAAAAATGGTGAAATAACTGTAGAAGAATACAAAAATCTTTTAAGTAGTTATCAAACTGAAGAAAAAGTTGTTAAAATATTAAAAAAGAATTAGAGTAATTTGTCTAATTCCTTTTTTATGTTCTCATCAGTTGTAGTTTCTCTTATTACAGTAAGTACATTATATATTTTATTTAAATGTAATGTACTTTCATACTTCTTAAGTTTATTAGTAACTTGTAATATAGTCTTACTTATAATTTGCTTGCTTACATTTAACTCATCACTTGCTTCTTGAAGAGTTAAATCTTCAAAATAATAATTTTGAAAATACTCTCTTTGTTTATCAGTTAATAAATCTTTATAAATATCATACAAATCCATTAAATAATCTCTTTCACTCATTTTATCATATCCTTATATAAGAAATAACTTATTAATGTCTTAGGGTCTGTTACTATTCTTTTATTAATAAGACTTTCTATCTCTTCCAAAGTATAGAAGTTAACCTCGTCTACGTCATCCTCTTCTTTAGGTTTATTATTTCTTGTTTTTACTTTTATTAAAAATATATGCATTTCTCCATCAGACATATTTTCTATTATTTTATAAGTAAGAACTGGTTTATCAGTTATACTTATTATATCTTCTTTAGCTATTCCACACTCTTCTTCTAACTCTTCTATAATTATTTCTTTGGGTGATATACCCTTATCTAAAGTCCCAGCAGGTACTTCTAATGTTTCCATTCCAATTATAGGTCTATACTGTGTAACTAAAGCCATCTTTCCTTCTTCATTTATTACTATTCCACAAGAAGCCCCTCTTAAATGAACTTTAGTGTATTCTATAACTTTCCCATCTTTCTCTTTTCTTACATCATATATTTTTACATAACCATCATATATTAGCTTTTCTTCTACCATTACTTCCACTCCTTAAATAGCCCATAAATATAACTTTCTATATCAAAAGGTATTAAGTCACTTTCTTTTTCTCCAAAGCCTACAAACTTAACAGGTAACCCTACAGTATCTTTAATTGAAAGCACAATTCCACCTTTTGCCGTTCCATCAAGTTTTGTTAGCACAAGCCCAGTAATATCGCATATACTCTTAAAACTAACAGCTTGACTTATTCCATTTTGCCCGGTTGACGCATCTATCACAAGCAGTGTCTCATCTACACTTCTTTCAGTAACTTTTTCTATTACTCTTTTTATTTTCTCAAGCTCTTTCATTAAGTTTTCCTTGTTCTGTAGTCTACCAGCAGTATCTATTAAAGCAACATCTGCTTTTATTTCTTCAGCTTTCTTAAGCCCGTCAAACACTACACTCGCTGGGTCTGTTTCTTCTGTTCCGTAAAATGGTGCTCCTATTCTAAGAGCCCATTCCTTTAATTGATCCACTGCGCCTGCCCTATAAGTATCTGCTGCTATTAATATGACTTTCTTTTGTTCACTCTTCATTTTACTTGCTAGTTTTGCTATAGTAGTAGTCTTTCCTACTCCATTAACTCCCACAAAAAGTATCGTAGTAAGCCCATCTATATTATAATTAATCTTACTTGTTAACTGCTGTCCATTAACATATATTAAGAACAACTCATCTACTATGACTTCCTTTAAATAATTAAAATCAGTAATATTTTCTTCCTTCACTCTCTTTTTAAGTTTATCCATAAATTTAAAAGTAGTCTTAGTTCCCAAGTCAGCCATTATTAGAATTTCTTCTAATTCTTCATAAAACGCATCATCTACTTTAGTATATTTTATCCCAAGAAGGTTAAGCTTATTAACAAAGTCTTCCCTAGTTTTAGATAAACCCTTATCATATTTTTCTATATTATCTTTATTATCATTTTTAATTAAATTTTTAAGTTTATCAAATATTCCCATTTTATAGCCTCCACACCAATTATATCATAAGTTTATGGTTAATGCTAGACATTTTAAGACTTTTGTAGTATAATTAATATCACTTATAGATTTCTTTTTAGAAATAAATTGGAGGAAAAATTATGAAAACACAAGAAAGTGAGACTTTTGTGTTCGCTTTAGGCGGGCTCGGAGAAGTCGGTAAAAATATGTATGCAATTATGCATGAAGATGAAATTATCGTAATAGATGCTGGAGTTATGTTTCCAGAAGATAACTTGCCTGGTATAGACTATGTACTAGCTGATTATACATTTTTAAAAGAAAACGAAAGCAAAGTTAAAGCTTTACTAATCACACATGGACATGAAGATCATATTGGTGGTATACCTTATTTATTAACAGACGTTAACATACCAGTTATATATGCTCCTAAAGTAGCAGTTGAACTTATTAAAAATAAACTAACTGATAGAAATGTAAACTATTCTAACATAGTTATGTTTGATGAGAGTACTAAACCAAAGTTCAAGAATTTTGAAATTGAATTTTTTAGAACTACTCACTCAATTCCTGATAGTTACGGAATAAGCATTATGACACCAAATGGTAGAATTGTTACAACTGGTGACTTTAAATTTGACTTGACACCAATAGGACCAATGGCTAATTTAAGTAAAATGGCACGCCTAGGAGACGCTGGAGTAAAACTTCTACTTAGTGATTCCACTAACGCAATGGTGCCTGGTTTCTCTACCAGCGAAAGCGATGTAGATGAAGCCCTAAGCGACATCTTTAGAGGATGTAAAGGTAGAATAATATTAGCAACATTCGCATCTAACATCTATAGACTTGTTCACATAATTGATACTTGTACTAAAAATAATAGAAAAGTTGCAGTATTTGGTAGAAGTATGGTTAATAGTATGGAAATAGCTAAAAGCTGTGGACTTATCAAAGACAAAAGCGTATTTGTTACAACTGACGAAGCTAACAGAATGAAACCAGAGAATATCTGCTTACTTTGTACAGGTAGCCAAGGAGAACCTTTAGCTGCATTATCTAGAATCGCTAACGGAGTAGACAATAACATCAAACTTATGCCTAGTGACACTATTATATTCTCTAGTAGTGCAATACCAGGAAACGCAATGAGTATAAATAGAGTTATCAACAAGCTTTACCTAAAAGGGGCCACTGTCTTTACTAGTAAAGATGACATAAACGTTCACACAAGTGGACATGCTAAACAAGACGAACTAAAACTACTATTTAGACTATTCAAGCCTGAATACTTTATGCCAGTACACGGAGAATACAGAATGCTTAAAACAAGTGCAGACCTTGCTATAGAATGCGGTATACCTAAAGATCATACATTTATCTGTAAAAATGGAGATATCCTAGCCCTAAGCAAAGATGGCGTAAGACGTGCAAAGTCTATACCAATTAATGACATATATGTTGATGGTAAACGTATAGGAGACGTTGGTTCTTCTATTATAAGAGACAGAAAAATAATGAGTACTGATGGAGTACTAGTATTAATTCTAAACATAGACAAAAAGAAAAATGAACTCTTAATCGAACCTAATGTTACTACAAGAGGTTTTGTAGTAGTTAACGATAACCAAGAACTATTAAGTAACATTCAAAATAAAGTTAAAAGTATTGTTAATAGTGAATTAAATAAACCTAATTACACTATTACTGATCTTAAAAACAGAGTTATATTAGAATTAAAAACATATATTATAGAAACAACTGGAAGAAGACCTATAATCATGCCAGTAATATTTGAAATATAAAAGAGCTACCAAGAGCTCTTTTTATATTAATTTAACTAGCATATAAGCTATACCAACACCAAAACCTATTAAAAAAGTAACAAGAAGCAATAAAGAAAACTTACTAACAAAGCCATTCCACTTATTATATTCTTCTGTTTCACTAGTATTCCCTAATAGATTTATTTTAACTAGCTTGTTACCAGTACTCTTTCCACCCAAATTATTTTCTAAATTCTCTAAATATTCAGAAATAACTCTTTTTTTACTCGTGTTCTTAGTATATGTTAACTCAATTAACTTAGTAACTATATCCATTACTTCCTCTTTAGAAGATGCCCCCATTAAAAATGCATTATCTATACTCTTCTTTATAGTGTTAACTAAATTAATCTGGCTTGCTATAACTTGATTAGTAGTTGCTAGTTCCATCTTCACTCTTCTTAATAAGTAACTCTTCAAATAAGGCTCAGTATTACTACTAGATAACTCTTCAATTCTACTAAAAGATTCCTCATCTTTCTTAGTTTCTTCTTTAGCAATATCATCTAGTTCTTTAGTTAAATGTTCATTTAAATAGTAGCTTACTTCTTCAGTACTCTCAAACTTAGGAATTCTATCAAATATACATTCTAGTAACTTAGAAGCATAACTTGTTTGCACACATAACGCTTTAGACTGTCTTATCTGATAATTCAAGTTAAGCCTTTGATTTTGAAGTCTTGCTACAATAGGATTATAATCTTTATTTACAAAGTTAAACTTCATATTTAACATACTTAATAATACTTGTCTTTTTAAATAAAACTCATTATATACTTTAGGATCATGAGCATCTAACCCAAATAAAACTTTCGTATTAATTTGACTAACTTGCTTCCAAAAAGGAATTATTTCACTTCCAAGTTCTAAAGAATACTTTACATTTAATTCTAGTGGTATATTATACTCTTTAGCTTTAGTAGCAATTATCTTACCAGCACGAATAGTGTTCTCATCAAACACCATCATATCTTCTTCACTACTAATACTATTTCTTTTTCTTATAAATATATCAGGATGTGCAATTATATCAAAAATTCCACTTTCAATACCCTTAACTACCATATCAGCATAAACAAGTGGATAATCTTTATTATTAACTTCCACCCCTTCAAAAAAGTGTTCACCCATAATCATATAGTCAACTTTAGACCTTAATTCTCCTAAAAACTCTTCAATTTCAGGATAATACTCAGCTTCAAAGCCAGAAAGAATACACATATCAGGATTATCTTTCTTTAAAGCATTAATACTACTTATATACTCATCTACTTCACTATATACCATTCTAGACTTTATATCAGGTAATTTTATAGGATTAAAAGGCACATGATCTGTAAACCCAACTGTAGAAATACCATTTAATCTTGCATAATAAACATACTCTGCATCTTCATAATTCCCAGCATGCGAGCATCTTTTAGTATGTGTATGATAATTAAAATTTTGATAACTTTCATTCATATAAATTACCTTCTTCTACTATAATAAGTATACCAAAATTTTTTCAATAAGAAAAGACCTTTTTTAAGGTCTTAAACTAGTTAATGGAACAATGTATGTATTTGTAACAGGGTCTTTTACTACTGCATCCCATAAACCTACAATAACACATTTAAACTTAGGCTTTTTAACTACTGAATTTTCAAATTTAAGAAGTGACTCTTTCGCATCTTCTACTCCATTTGAACTTAATTTTATTTCTATTATTCCATATTCTCCATCAGAAAGTTCTACGATAGCATCAACTTCATGTCCAGTTTTATTATCTCTATAATGATATAATTTACCATCTAAATAATCCATATAAATTCTTAAATCTCTTTCTACAAGTGATTCAAACATAAAGCCATACGTTAAAGTATCATCCATTAATTTTTCTTTTGTTATACCAAGTGCTGCACACGCTAAAGAAGGGTCAGTAAAATGTCTTTTAGGATTTTTACCTATACTAACCGAAGACCTAATATTTGGAGAATATGCTGGGTCATTTGCTAAAATATTTAATTTATTTAAAACATTTAAATAATCACTTATCGTAGCATTGGTCTTAATATAATCATTACTGTCTTCCATCATATCACTTATTATCTTCTTATTAGTGCATATTGTACTCTCATTTCTAGCAAGACTTTTTAATAACATCTCCATTTTAGTTCTATCTCTTTCTACTCCATCTTTATTAATATCATTATCAAGTAATGCCTTTAAATAACTTTTTGGTAAAATATGCTCGTTCTTATCAGGTATCTCTAAATTTCCAGGCCAACCACCTCTTACAATTAAACGTGCAATATCTTCATATGAATATTTTTTATCATTACAGTTTTTTTGTGTACCATTAAACATATCAGTAATAGATGCTTTACCAGAAGACTCACCAGACTCATACAAACTCATAGAATACATTTTCATTTTATCAATTCTACCAGCACCTGAATGATGTATTTTATCTTCATCTTCTTTCTTTCTCAAAGTTGTTGACTCAGTTAAAATGTATTTACCCTTTGCACTATTTTTATCACAAATATGTCTAACAGCATCCCATATTTCTGGTACTTCTCCCCATTCGTCAATTAACTCAGGTGCCTCTTCATTTAAAATTAACGACACATCCATTTTAGCCTTGTTCCTAGCATCAAAATTTTCTGTTGAATCATCTAAATAAACTGCAGAATTAGCGTGCCTTTCAGCTGTTCTAGTTTTACCACACCATTTTGGTCCCTCAATACTAATAGCTCCAAAAATACCTAAATACTTTTCCACTTTCTCGTCAATTAATCTAGGTTTATAGTCTACATTACTGTTAATCATTTTAACACCTCTACTAGCATTATACACTATAATCGCTTATTTTTCAATACCCACTATCTCAATTTTCAGACTTTTACTATCTCAATTTTCAGTGATTTACTGTCTCTTTTTTCAAGCTTTTACTATTTGAATTTTCAAAAAAAGAATAAACACTATAATTTTAAGTGTTTATCTATATGCCTTCTTTAGATTAGTATTTGTGTATTTACTAGTTAAAATTACATCTTTATATATTTCATCATCAATTAACCCAATATTATAAAAATACCATATTTGATAAGCATTAGATGCTCCATTTTTAATAAACTTTTTTATTTCTGGATTAGTTAACACTATATTATTTGTATACTCATTTAACTCTTTAAATCTACCCTTATCAAAATACACTTTTGCTTGAAGTGGTGCTTCTAATTTATCACACATATAAGCAAACTTACTTTCTTTAGTAGTGTGTTCATCAAATTCTATCATTAAATTATATAACTCTTCTCTATTAGAAAGCATACTTACTACATTCTTAAATGCTTTGTGCTCAATACTTTCTTTTTCTTCTACCGTAACATTATCAAAAGGTGTTATATCTCCAATTAATATTTCTCCAAACTCATGCACTAATAACATTTTTAAAACTTTATCTATATTAACATCTAAATTATAATGTTTATTAATCGCTTGTGCTAACTTCATAGTACTATAAACATGATCACTCACTGTTTCTACTTTACCACTGACATCAAAGTGCTTACTATCCCAGCCACTTCTTTTCTTTTCATGTAAAACCATATTATGTTTAAAAAACTTTATTACATTTTTACACTTACTATCACTTCTACTTCCAAACAACTTCTTAGTATTTTCATAAACTTCTTCAATATTAGAAGTCCTACTTAACTCTTTAGACAAAGCATACTCCATTATCTCATACTTAAGCATAAGTATATCATTTTTGCTGTCATAGTCTTGTACCCCTAATAATATCTTCTTTAATAAATCACTAAAGTCATTACTTAATTTAAACTCACTATCCATAGCTAAAGCAATAACCATAGTGCCATATAAATGTGTTGACATAGTAGTTTTTTCACTAGACATATCTGTTTTCCTTATATTAAAAAGCATATACTCTTCAAGAACTTTTTGCGCTTTTGTTTTCATAAATAACCTCCAAACTCTATTATACATCATATATAAGAAAAACACCACACTTTTTGTGTGATGTTTCTAGACCTTTTTAACCAAACTGTGTCTCACAAGATTTTTTACTAAAGTTAAGGAGGTTGATATAATATGAATAATCAAACTTTAAATGAAATTAATAAGAGAGATTTGGATAAATGTTATTTTTCTTTGTCTTTCTCTTATTCTACCATCTATTTTAATGATGGTAATGATTATATTTATCAAAGAAAGG
>Ga0256404_1008743_pt1 | contig 14995 bp, 17 predicted proteins | sample RumenRJG_01DNA_FD_185990 | JGI IMG/M metagenome (GOLD analysis project Ga0256404, IMG submission 185990) | Bovine rumen microbial communities from Lethbridge, Alberta, Canada - RJG_01 | ecosystem: Host-associated > Mammals > Digestive system > Stomach > Rumen | place: Canada: Alberta | collected...
CAAATACGCCACGCTTGTATTTTTCAACAAGGTCGCTCGTATCTCTTACTCCGTCCTTTTCAGCTGTGAACTCAGATAATGAATACAGATACGCATTCTCCATGTCCTTATGAGCAAACCATATCTGCTCTTTTCTGAACAGCTTCTGGCAATCAAGCAGAGTAATATCGTGAACCGTGCAGATAAGCTGTGCCTTTGTGTTGAGCTCATTGTTAAACATAGCTATTATAGCTCTAACGAGCTTGAAATGAAGGCTATTGTCAAGTTCATCTACAACAAGGATACGTCCGTTTTCAAGAGCGTCTATCACATAACTTGCAAGGCAAGCTATCTTCTTGGTGCCGGTTGAGTCAAAAGTTAGACTTGGAACAGTCAGACCTTTATAGGTCGAGAACAAATGGAGCTGATCCATAAATGTTTCTGAGCCTTTTAAAACCTTTTCCTGTAAATTTAATTCACCATTCGGATCTAATACCTTAATGATATCGTTATTCGCATTATCTGCTTTAAGATATTGATAGTTTTCAAGGTAAAGGTCTGCATTAAGAATGAAGTTTACAATCTTTTGTGTCTTGCCATCTGACATCTTTAGCATTTCGATAGTTTTCTTCATCGGGATATTATTCATATCCACGATATCTATCTTCTTGGCAAATGAAGTAATGATATCCTTTATTTCAGACAGAACAGAGAACTGAGAGGTATCAAGAAGGTAGATTAAAAGGTTATTTTTTGCAGTTACCTTCATTGCTGAAATAACAGCATTCTTTTCTTCCTCGTCTTCTGTATTGCAGATGTATTCCTTGTTTTTTGTATCCCTGAGCAGAATTATTGTTTCCTTCTTGTTCTTATGGACATCATAGGTGATTTTTGAGAACTTCTCGAAAATATAGTCATTCTTAGGGAAATCGTACTTCAGCTCAAAGCTGTATTCAAAACTGTTATCGCAGAAAGATATTGCAAATTCGCAGTTCTTATCTGCATTGAATATATTCGGAACCATTCGCTTTCCCTCATTGAGCATGATGCCCCTTACAGCATCAATGCATTTAACAAAGTTAGTCTTTCCGACATTATTCGGTCCCATAATTATTGCAGATTTCAATACGTTAGTGGAGTTTACGGAGACTACATTGCTTGGAAAATGCTTGTTTCGCATATCAGAGCGCATAGTAAACTCTGTTTCCGTGTTATAAATAAAGCAGTTATTGACCTTTAAAGAGATAAGCATTATATCAGCTCCTAATACTTCATTTTCTTTATTATACCACTAAATAATATTTTATGCAAGTATTTTTCATAAAAAATATGTATAATCTGCTTTTGCTTAATAATTGATACAAATCACTCCCTGTGCGTTAACACAGGGAGTTTCATCATTTTATAAACTTGTTGAAAACATTCTGAGCTGATGCCATTTCTCTGGACGTAAAAGCACAAAGCTTTACATCTATCTCATAATCAGGATAGTCAGCAATGAATTTATTGTATGCTCTGCAGCACTGCTTAGTAGACTCACCGGCAGGATCCGGCAGATCACCGCCAAAGATACCGGAGCTTATAAGCGGAAATGATATGCTGTGAAGCCCATTTTCCTTTAATACGCACAGAGAATTATAGTACGCATCGAATAACTCCTTAAAAGCTGTAGGAGTATATGAGAAGTCAGGACCTACAGCGTGAATTATATTCTTAGCATTTGTCATGTTGAATGCAGGAGTTATGACAGCGTCTCCGTCATTTAACGGAGTCTTATACGCAGAGCAAGCCTGTGTCAGCTCCTTGAGACCTGCCTTCTGGAATATAACTCCACAGATTCCACCGCCAGCCCATAACCCGCTGTTTGCAGCATTTACTACTGCATCTACCGTCTGATCTGCACATGAGGCATTTATTAACTCTATTTTACTCATAATAATTGACCTTTCTTACAGCACTTCAACGCCGTGGAACAGGAAGTGCATCTTATCTATTCGCTTGTCTGTATGCCAGTGTCCAAGATACCATGCTTCGTATTCTAGCTTTTCTTCGATAGTGTCCAGCCATTGTTCTGTGCTGTTATCTACTCTGGACTGATCAATACCTGAAAGGAAGCACTCAGTAGGTATATATTTGGCAGGACAGGTATGCGAGAAAACAACGTCTATTTTGTTTTCGGAGAGCTGCTTTTCCACATATTCCTTTATTGTCGGTGACGGCTGCTCGTCCGGCCACCACTTATAGCCATTTCTCAGCCGATAATACTTATCAACGCTGTAAGCTCCGCCGATCACTATACATTTCTTTCCTTCAATATCAAAGATCTCACCATCTATAGGGAATAATAGGTTGGGGAAGTCTTCTTCGTACATGACACGACCGCCATTCCACTCCTTTTCTTCGTAAGAAGCTATATTTTGAGGACGGTTCTCATGGTTACCATGAATGCAGAAGAAAGTAGATTCGAGTTTGCTCATTGCAGTCTTGAGTCCTCTATCGTGCAGTGTGCCTGTGTAGTTTACTCCGACATCCCCGAGAATAACGATTATGTCATCTTTAGATGGCCTATGCCTTATGAACAATTCATATATTGGATCAAGTTCACCGTGTATATCTCCTGTTATATATACCATTCTTTTCACCTGCTTTCAGTTTTCTTTCTTATTTTAGACTATGATAGCACAAGCTTTTCTGCTTGTCAAGACATTTTATATTCATCATAAGGCTCAAATAAGCCAGTTATATATATTTCTTCAACATAATTCTCAACATCGTCTAGAGTCCATTCCTTATGGAAAGTCAAATTCAACGGCAAATGCGTACCTTTTTGATATAACTGGACTTCATATTCAAATCCGTTATAGACTTGTTTTCCCGTGTTGTCACACATTTCCCATTTTTTAGCTGTTATGAAGTATTTTTGAGCAGCTGTACCATCGAATCTTTTCTGATAAAAGTACTTTACCGCATCACAATCTATATCACTTGGAGGATATCTTTTGTATCCTCTTTCTTCAAAATCCTTATCTTCCGCCATATTTAGCTCCTTTATAGAAAACAGCTTGAAACCGAACCTCGGCTGCCTTGAAGCCGCAATAGAATATAGACCACCTGGTCGGCTTGTAACTTAGCCCTTGAACTAAAACTAAAAAGTCATGAATAACGCTTTACTACTCCAATAACCATAAACAATGACGTTTTCGAGCTTTAGGGATAAGCTTTAACCCGATATACCACTGCGGAAAAGGTTTTTTAATCAGGCAACGATGATTTGCGATCATCTTTGTATTACTGCTTCAAACAGTTTCAGTATTTGACTATACACCTTAACTGATAACGAATAACAATATAATAACTCCGATAACTATGAGAGCTTGAAACTATATACCTCGCTCCACTGTTATAGAAAGCTGCCTGATTACGGAAACGCTTTATATATCAGCCTCAAACTCGACAGTCGTGTTTATACGGTCAAGTGCCATTTGTGCTTCAGCCAGACGCTTTGAAGCTTCTTCAAAGTCGCTCTGTACCTTCTTGACATCATAATTACAGTAGTTGTATTCTATAAAGTTCGATGTGCGTGAAAATCCGCTGTTTATACGTTCCTTTGGTAAGCGAGAACGCATTTTATCCAGCTTTTTCTTCAAAGCTGTCTGCTGCGGAATATAAACCAGCATTTCATCTATTGTCATGCCAAAACCCGGTACCTTAGTTGTAAGATTAAACTGGCTTATAGAGTGCTTGAGCCTTATGATCTTCATTTCTATTGCCCTAAGGTCATCGAAGGTTGCTTCGTAATCATAATCAGGACGGGCTGATTCAATGTCTTCCTGGATAGCGGCTGTAAATACTGAAGCTCTTGCCTCAGCCGACAGTAAAGCGTCACGCTCTTCATTCAGTCTCTTTAGTTCTTTTGCTGCCTGTGCTGATGTCATCATTTTCATAATAATACCTCATTTCTTCTCATTTAGTATTCTCTGAACTGCTTCTTTCTGCTTATCGGATAGTTCAGAGTAAGTCTTATGTTTAAGCACGAGAGCTGCCCATGCCGTTTCTTCCATAGGACATTCAGGGCAAGTCCTTGGTGATACTACGCCAAACTCTCCAATAAACGGCGGATAATCCCAGCCTTTTTCAAATGCTTCATCTGTGGTAAGTATTTCTACTTTTCCGCATACTTCACAAATGTATCGATTCTTCTTCATTCAACATGACCGCCGTTCATCCGCCATTCAGTAGCTTCTTCCTTAGTAAAAACGCCATCATTCGAATAGTATTCGGTCATGTCTTCCAATCGTATGCATCCTAGCTGACCTCCATGATTCGGAAAACCGCTGCCGCAATCAATAGCGATCATCTTCTTTCCATGGAATATATGCTTGTTTTTATGAATTCTCCATGTCGGAGTATGACCGAATATAACATTCTTCCTAGGTGGCATCTCTGAAAAAGGCGAAAGTCTGTGCCATACCATAAATTCTTTCAATTTATAGCATTTTATATTTTCAGTTTCAAATAGTTCCTGTGGTGCTGCGTGTACTAAAATGAATTTCCGCCTGTTTACGGTTATCTCTAGCTGTACCGGCAGAGTTTCAAGATAGCAAAGCAGCTTATCCTGTTCTTCTTTGTCAAGAAAAAAATACTTTTGATAGGTTTGAATACTTCTATTATTCTTCCATACATACTTGAAGTGCAGATTTTCCGGATGTCGCAGTGCATTAACCATCATATACTCATGATTTCCCATCAATAACGTACAATTCGGCATTGTTCTTATTTGCTGTAGCAATTCAATACCATATTCTCCTCGGTCTATCACATCTCCAAGGATATACAATTGATCATCTGGCTTAAGATCAATCATGGAAAGAATAGTATCAAAGGCTTCCTTATTTCCATGAATATCCGAAAGAACGTAATGCATCAGATACTACCTCTTGGTTCTATTTTGTTTTCTATGGTCTTTCCTGTCATACGTTCATAGTATTCAATCGCCATACATACCAGTATGGAGCCGTCTTCAGCCTGAATTGCCACAGGATTCCCGTATTTATAAAGGAAATCATCATCTTCAATGTGAGAGCAGAATTCCTGCTGTGTGATCACGTTTATACCCGGCAGTTTCATGACTGAGCCTCCTTCCCATAATTCATTATCTCCATTTATTACTACAATAGCAATTCAGCGATCTTTCTCTCAATACTTGAAAGCATCTGCTCGGTATATAAGTAATTTCTTTCAAGTTGAGACTGAATAGGCTTTTCAATATCGTAACTTGCATAAATAAAGTGTGTTATCTGATTGATCAACATTTCCTGTACACGAGGAGGCATGTCGTCGATTATTTTCTTCATACGTTCCGACAACTGCATTGCCTTGTCTTGCCATATCAAGAAGAATTGTTCACTTTCTTCAAGATTAAAGCTACTCATCCATTGCCGGACAGTATGCTCTTCATCTTTGGTACCACAATCAACCGGTTGTAGTATGTATGATATCTTAACATCATTATCGTCGGTCCTAGCTGCAAACCTACCAAGAGGAAACAAAGCGCAAGCCGCAGGTTTACCCTTATGTATCTTACATCGATTCTTCTCTAAAAAAGGACATTCATTTGTGTCTGGTCTCATTTTTAAGCTTACAAGTGGTATTTTACTTGTCTTCCCAATATATACATACCCGTAGTTATATATTACATCTTCCGGCGGTATATCCAGCTGCTTTGCCATTCTGCATATATCAAACGGAGATAACAAAATGTCAATTCTATCCCTACAGCATCCGCCGCATTGTTTACATCGGAAGGAAAACGTATCATCTGCGTTAAGCGGATGCTCCATAAGCTTTTCGATTTCTTCCATTCTTTTTTCTGCCCATGATCTATTATCTGGAATTCTTGCTTTCATAGTATTACCTTTTCTTATTAATCTCCAAAATCGTTAGGATCGTTCACAACAAATTTACCGCCATGAAGAGCTCGTAACGACAATCTTTGCTTATTTTTATTGTTATACGCCAATACCATTGCTTCTGCATATCCTAATGCTCCTGGACTCCTTTCCTTGGCGGTTCTGACGATAGATTTCACCGATACTTTTCCAACATGATCAACAAACATATCCTCTTTCAGATCGTCACCATAAGATATTACGATTTTAGCTATTCCCATAAGAATTGAGCCTGACAGCGAATTGTTTTCACCTTCCCAAGCCCCGACAGCTAATCTCAGTACAGTATCGAGAACATTGATGCCATATTTGTCATATATTCTTTCTAATGTACCGATAGCACATACAGTGTTAGGCAATCTTTTGCCTGATACTCTTAAACCATATGACTTGACAGTTGTGTCTATTATCATTTGCTTATCGTCTCCGGCTTCTAAATGTGCTGAAAAAGTCTCATAAGGCAGCAAGGTCCTAACATGCTTCTGCTGATCTGCAAATATGTGAGCTTCTTCCTTGTACTTCAGGTCATCATATATCATGCACCATACAGGAGTATCTCGGCTTCCGGAAGCTGCTGCAACTATTTCAATAGTGTGCTGACCGTCAAAAACATAGTTTACCCCGTCACGTCGGCTTACTTTTACAGGATTAAGCTGGTATACATCAAATTCTTCAAGAGCTTCTCTGATATGTTTTTCAGAAAGAGCTCGCTGATAATCCTGATTTGATACAAGATTTCGTATCGGTATCAATTCGAATGAAACATCAGGAATACATCTTCGCTGTTGTTCTGTTAAAATACCTCCGTCAAACATTACAAATCCTCCAATGCTTCCTGAATCTTGTCTTCAAGTTTAATAAGCATTTCACCGAGCTGTAATTTTGCGTTATCTGTCGCCATAGTCATATCGGTTTGATGCTGTGCTCTCTCTATTGCGGCGATCCACATAGGGATAGTTAAAGTTAATCCACGAATCGCCATATCGGGATCATATGCTGGCATTTCTTTTATTCCTGTATTTATAGTGATTTTTTTATCGGACTCATCAAGATCGTCGTTCTTAAAGTGCTTACGTTTTCTTACACCATAAGAACGCATTTTGATATCTTTGCGATCCACATACCTATGACGAATCCTGCTGATTGTCTTATTATCCATACTGAGCATACGAATCAATTCATTTTGACTGAATTCAACTTCTCCGCTTAAAATTGCTTTATACAGTGCTGGCTCGATCGTATCTAAGCGTTCTATCGATTCAGCTACCTTATTATACTTTTCGACCGTAGAATGATTCATCCCTAATTCTACGCCCATTGCAAGCGATGTTACTCTTCTGTTTCCTTTTGGCACATCAGTATTCATATCCGTACTGGATTGATATCCGTTTTTCTTCCTGTTTTCAAAATTATATCTTTTTTGATAATCATACCATTTTCCAATCAAATACAGATATGGAGCAGATCTTTTACTATACTGTTTTACTCGCTTTGAACAGATCCATATTGCTGCTTCTATTGAATTCTGAAATTCCATGTCTTTTATTTCATATTCGATGTTTTCGTCAACGCATATTTTGTATCTTTTGTGACCGTCCAGTATAACTCCATTCCATATTATTATTGGCTCAAGACAGCCATTTTCCATAAGACTTGATTCCAGTTTTGACATTTCCTCCTGAGAAAAAGGGATCGATAACCGTATCAACTCAGGATCTGTATGTAATAATTCTTTCATTTCAATTACCTCTATCAGTAGACTCAAGTACTCTTTCTGCATTATCCAGAGAGAAATATGCTGCTGACAGCTGCTTATCCATCTCTCCCTTCAACAAATATGTGCCTTCTTTTTTTAGTGCTTTACTTACACTCATCAATCCAGCCATAAAACTTCGGCTATGTATATAGCAAAAACTATTATGTTTAAGCACAACCCTTATGGTGTTCTGTGACTGATTATTCGCACCGAAGAGCATTAGTCTCTTTTTATTTGAATTATATCCTAATTGGATAAAAGCAGGAAGTCCCAAAGCGTTTAAAGTGCTCTTATGTACCGTGATCCTTGAATACTTTGTATTTACAAGTATTGTAAGTGTTTTTTCATTATCCGAATCATTCAAGCCCATTTTCTTGTTCCTCTGCTATCTGTGGGGATTCTGTTTCGTTTGTAGAGCCGGCGTTCGTTCCAGTACTGTTCTCTTTTCCCTTGAGTGAAAATACAGTATATCCATCGAAGGTGTTGACTTGAAGTGTGCGATTAGATTCACCATACTTTGGTCCGAACGTTCCATTCCATCCTGGTGGGAATACAGGTCTTTTACTGATCTTTCCGTCTTCTGAAATCTCTTTTTCAAAGCATTTATAGGATGTAAGGTCAAATACAAGTATTTCCTCGCCGTCACCTTTGGCTCTGTTTTTCTTTCCGCTTATCTTATATCTGAACTGTGGGTTCCAGTTCATGAGCATACATAGGCTCTGGACGAAAGGTTCACCTGTCCTGTGAGAAGGATATCTCTTTCCGTCTTTATCTTTAGCCCAATTGTACCCTTGTATGTCCATTTCGCTGCAAGGTTTAATTACCAGTTTTTTCTCATCCCGGTTTATCATGAACTTTACATAATCGACCTTGGGCAATAATCGAACTGCGGCGGTATTTACATAAACCTTATTTACATTGATAGTGAAGGCAGGCTCCTTGATCTGTGCAAAGAATTCACCGCTTACCATTTCATAGTTATACAGATCCGTCTCTTCATCATCAGATGGAAAGCCAAGCTGTATCTGACCGTCAGCAAGAACCGTCTGCTGAATTTCTTCAACTGAATTCATTTATATTTCCTCCTCGAACAATTCTCCTAATTCTTGTTTTATAAAGTTCCTGAGTTCCTCATATGGAGTAACATTGAGTTTCTCACCTGTGGAACACATCTGACCTTCGATCCTTGTCTGCCATTGTTCTTTTGTTAATTCAAATAATTCTCTTTGAGATTTTTCTATATAGTATTCCTTTCCGAAGTTGTTGGCAAAGTTGCCGGATACAGCTCTTACGCATTTCCCGGTAACTCCAAGCAGCTTATCCGGAGTGTCAATGTCCGTATTTGAAAGATATTCTTCCTTGTTTATAAGGATGCTGGAATCCATATTACTAAAGATACCGGCACAGTCTTTCTCATCATGGTAAATACATCCGTACAGCTTATATCTGTACTCTATATTCCAGCCCATGATCCCGAATAGGGTATTAATAAAGGCTTTACAAGCGATACCTCTTGTTTCACCGTTCTTTTTGCTGCCTTTTGACCATTGTACTGCATAACGGTTATCTTGAGTTGTTGGTCGTATCGCCAGTTCTTTTTTCAGCGGATGTATAAGCAATTCCACATAATTGCCAGAAGACATATTACTTATACTGGTCTGATTGAACCTTATCTCTTTCTGCCCCAATGTGACTGCAGGTATATTCTGATCATCGAACAACTTAAAATCAGCTATTTCATAACCTCTGAGGTCGAATGTGTCAGCTTCTCCGGCTGCCTCTGTTATATTGGCATAAATGTCAGTATCAACACTTTTGCAAGCGTTTATGTAGTCTTCCTTTGTAAAGCTGCCCCATTTAGGGTGAACTATCACAAAGCCCTTGAGCAAACCCTCGGGAATAACCCTGAGCTCAGGTAATAACGAAGTTCCTCCGAATCTTGCATTATTCATAATACGCTGAACAGCTATAAAATCATCATGTGAGATTATCCGCTGATGATCGTCTTTATAATAGCTCTGAGGCTTTTCGCCGGTATTCTTGAATGTTTTCTGTTTATCAACATCCGGAGCAAATTCCTTAAATCGTTTCCTTGTCAGAACATCGCCGCAGTATCGCTCATTTCTGAGCGTCCGCGCAACTCCGGAAGCTGTCCACTTTATATTGCCAAGATAGCTTCTCTTTGATAACTTTATAAGGATATCTGCGATCTGCTGGGTAGAATAGCCGTAAAGATACATAAAGAACATAAGCTTTGGAATATTTCTTGTATCCTGATTAACTATAAGTTTCCCGTCTTCGTTCTTAACAAATCCCAAGAGTTCAGGCGTTAATGGAAGCCCATGATCCAATCTCATCCTCAGTGATGTTTCCATACTTCTGCTTCGCAAGCGGCTTTCATGTTCAGCAAGATTAGCAGAAGTGGATAGTGCTATATGGCTGTCACTATTCAAAGAATAGATACCTTCTGATTCAAAGTATACACCGACCTTTTTAGCTCTCAGCTTTCTCAGCGTACTGAGGCACTCAACGGTATTTCGGGCAAATCTGGATATATTCTTTACTATTATCAAGTGAAGCTTTTCGTGTACTGCATCATCTATCATCTCTTGGAATCCCGGACGTTGCTGTATAGTGGTTCCTGATTTTCCTTCATCAGAGTATATTTTGACAAGCTTCCAGTTTGGATTCCGGCTGACCATATCTTCATAGTATTTCTGCTGAAGCTCAAATGATGAGGTCTGAGCCGGATTATCCGTGGATACTCTTGCATATATCCCTACAAGCTGAAACGAATCCGTTTTTACATATTGATTGTTCTCCTTTTCAGGATAGTATGTATGATTGGAAGTATCAGCAGAACCGACTCTTCTTTTGACGCGCTCTCTTTGCTCCTGTTTAGTCATTTCAGGCATTATGTCCATCTCCAACTTGTATTAGTGCTTTATTTACATTCTGTTCCATATTAGTTTCATCAAAGAGTAATTGAATATCTAAATCATCATCCGGTAGCGGTTCGACACCTACAGGTATCATTGCCCTGTCATTCATATCATCACGATAATATGAGGCTAAAGTGAATATGTCTTCAGAAATAAAGTACATTCCCACCGGATGCTTCTGAGTTGCAAGAATTCGTGCGAGGAATGATATTTCATCAGGATCGCTGCACACGTTGCCAAGCTTCTGTGTGACAATAAGGTCAACTTTACCTGTAAAACAATCATTTACAAGCCGGCACCATTCTTTTGCATTCTCCATTCTCGGAGCTTTTGCACCGGTATCAATGTAGAAATCAACAAGCGTCCACTTGGGAGATAGAGAAATATCATCTGTAAACTGTTGGATATGTTTCTGTAGGTAATCATCGTATTTTGTCTGATTATAATATCGTATGTATACTCCGATCTTATACGGTATGTACGGCATAGGATACTCATGCTGTATGCTCTCTAACCATAACTGGTGCTTTACGAGCAGCTTCCTTCTCGGATCATCAATAATATGCCGGCGAAATATGTTCTGATTATTATCGGTATTATCATCAAGCATTAAGACACTGTCATTATCATTTTCAGCTGTATCTTCGCTTGCTCCTACAATCATCATTTCATTATTGTTCATTTTCTTACCCCTTAAAATGGTTCTTAAAAAGCTTGATCGCTCTCATCTGCGTTAGGGAGCTGCCAATACCAAACTCCTTTTCTTCGGAACGATTTTATCCCAAGTTCCTTTTTGAGAGTGTATAGTGTTCGTTCTGAGACTCCAAGATCTTGTATCTTCTGAATTATAACGCCGCTGGTGAGCTCGCCGTATTCAAGCATATTGGTCAGGATATCAGCGACATCACTCTTTTTAAGGTGCTTTTTATGGTTTTTATTCTTGTTCTTCAGCCATTGAAATCCGATGGTTCTATTCATCCTGAAAGCTACTTCCGGACCTTCGGGAGCAAGACTGGATTTGATCGGTATCATATATCGTATCTCTGGATCATCCTCATCACGAGTAACCATCAATACGCTTCTGGCAATAGCTGCTATATCAATACTTCCGAGTCCACGATATAAGCTCTTTCCTGTAGCAGACTTATTCATGTGACCTATCAGTACTACTGCACATCGGTATCTGGAGGCTATAACAGCTAAATTACCAAGGGTAGTTCGCATTCGTCCGACGCTGTGCAGGTCTCCGTCTTGAATAAGGAAGGACTGAAAAGGATCCAGAATCAGGAGCCTGGCATGAGTTTTCTCCAGAGCCTCCGTTATTCGATGATCGTTTAAGGTCAGGCTGCTGTTATCGTCTATTATGTACGCTACTTTAGAGCAGTCAGCACCAGCTGATTTTAATCTCGGTTTTATGGTATCAGCTACATCATCTTCGTTGCATTGATAGATCACATATTCAGCTTTTTCAACTTTGTAACCGTCAGGCATATCCTGTCCTCTTGTAATAAGAGCAGCAATATGAAGCATAAAGGTTGATTTTCCTTCACCTGGATCACCTTCAAGCAGCGTCAGTTTTCCGTAAGGGATATACGGATACCAAAGCCATTCAACTTCTTGTTCTTTTACTGAGTCGTAGAATTCAAAAACGTTTTCCATATTTACCGCCTTGATTTTTTCACCTGATATGTGGTATAATACAGGTGGAAGGTCATCTTATGTAGGATTGTTGCAATATACCGTACTTTTGCAGTCTTACTTTTGCAGTCTTAGAAACTGGATTTTTCGATTTTTTCTTACAAAAAGAGCATTTTTATTGTCATGCTTGTCAACTAGCGGAGAAGCGAACAACATCATCTTTGTTAGTTTTACACAAATGGTACTCCCATAGTTGCAGCCTTAATGATCTCGCTCTTTTTTCGTTAAACACAGTCTTTTGCGAAAGAAGTGTTTTTCACAGAAAACTTTATCCTATTCATGTATTCACGTTTCTGGTCAAAAGAACTGTGAACATATCTATTTAGCGTTATTTCGACGTTTGAATGTCCAAGTAATTCAGACAGCGACTTAATATCAAAGCCAAGTCTTACGCAATCCGAAGCAAAGTAATGACGAAGTGAATGAAAATGTACTGACGGCAGATTTACGTTATTGAGGATTCGTGCAAATCTATTCTGCATTGTCCTGGGTTCAATCGGCTTATCAGTCCCGGAAAGAATGAATTCATCATCTTTTACCTTGAATTCTTCTAAATATGAGATCAATTCTTCAGGTATTGGGATAACTCTTTTTGATGAATCACTCTTCGGCTCAGAGATGAGAAGTTTTGTTTTATTCTCACCGTTCTTTATCTGAATTCTCTGGATCGTATTATTGACGGTCAAAATACGTTTTTCATAATCTATGTCTCTTCCACGGAAGGCACAGAGTTCTCCTATTCGTGAACCTGTTCCCATAGCTATAGCTACGCCTAAATTAGTTCTGCTATGATTCTTCATTACATATTCAGCTAATTTACCGTACTCTTTTCTATCAAGTAGCCGAACCTCTGCCTGTTTACGCTTGAATAGGCGTATATCACTCAGTGGATTATTCACCTGATACTTCCTTGAGGCATACTTACAGACCGACCTCATCAATGAAATAATGTCCGAAATATACCTATCTGATAGACCGATCTTTTTTCTTGAATCAATAAAGCTATGTATATCGGTTTCGCAGATCTTGGATATATCCAGTTCTCCAAATACCGGGATAAGATGCTTATCAGCTTTCATCGTATAATTCGCTGCGGTCGATTCCTTTATATGATATTTAACTCCATTGAACCACTCCTCATATATCTGAATGAAGCTCAACGAAATATCTTTAGTCTTTTCTCGGTAGAATTCATCGATCATTCGCCTTACAACTTCTTTTGACGGTCCAAAAAAACTCTTGTATTTTCTCTTTCCGTTCTCTGATGGTTTAGGAATACGTCCTTCCCATCGACCGTCTTTTCTGAGGTAGATATTATAGTCCTTCATTTTTTCCTCCCATATACAACTATTTTTTATAAAAATGCTTGACATCGCCTCGTAAGGGTGATATAATAAGAACATAAATTTTGGAAGGTTTCGCAAAAGACTGTGTTTTATGAAAAACGGTCTGATGCGATTTTTTTATTTTTCTATGCTTTTGCTTGACTCAGACACATATTATCCCAAAACGTAAACTGACCGTCAGAATTGACATGGTACAATTGAATACTGATCATAGCTAAGAGTAAGACCAATATGTCAAACTCGATTATTTTTGAACAAGCGTTAGTATTATAAAACAATTTTTATTCAAGGAATGAAAGCGTCTCAAAGCAAATTACATCGATAAATCAAAAGAATAAGGAATACACATTCCGTATTAAATCGGAAAGCATATTCCTTTTGCCTTTCATTTACACTTGCAATGTCCTGTGTCGATTTCAGAACGGTATCCACAATAATTATACCTATTTATTATAGCTATGTCAACATAAATTGCTACTGATTATAGGTATATTTTAGCTTGCGTATATTATAATTATATGTAGGTGGTGATACGAATGATCGAAGCAGATTTCATATCAGAAAGAATTGCTAAGCTGAGAAATGAGAAAAACATATCCGCCAGAGATATGAGTCTGAGCTTAGGTCAAAGTCAAAGCTATATCAACAATATTGAAAACAAGAAAGCACTGCCATCGATGCAGATGTTCCTATATATCTGTGAATATCTCGGAGTTGAACCCAAAGACTTCTTTGATGAAGATATTACCGATCCAAGCAAGCTAAATGAAGCTGTGGAAGCATTCAAATCTCTTTCTCCTAAGCAGCTTGATTTACTTATTGCTCTTGCAAAGGAAATTAAATAAAGCTGTTTCAAGCTTTTTATCTATCAACAGTGTAGAAAGCGATTTGAAGGTTAAAACGTGATTTTGACAGTCTCCAAATCCGTAAAACAGCCAGATAACATCATTTGAAAAGATTAAAACCGTCATGATATCTGTTATCGTGACGGTTAAGTTATATTGTGTAATGTGAAATAGCTTGCCTCCGGAGTCTATCCTAAAATTTGTGTAAACCTCCAAAGTAGTGTATAATAGAAGAGACACTACTTCGGAGGTTTTAATTATGAGCAGAAGACGAAGAAATGAAACAGAAGAGCAGCGAGCAAGAAGAGAGCTGATAAGCGATTTTCTTTCGGCAGCTAATATCCAGAGCATGGATGATATTCAGGAGCTGTTCAAAGAAGCACTGGCCGGATTTATGGAAGGCAGCCTTGAATCAGAGCTCGATTCTGAACTCGGATACGAACCGTATGACGTTAAGAACAAGGAAACCGACAACAGCCGA
>Ga0256404_1008744_pt1 | contig 14991 bp, 10 predicted proteins | sample RumenRJG_01DNA_FD_185990 | JGI IMG/M metagenome (GOLD analysis project Ga0256404, IMG submission 185990) | Bovine rumen microbial communities from Lethbridge, Alberta, Canada - RJG_01 | ecosystem: Host-associated > Mammals > Digestive system > Stomach > Rumen | place: Canada: Alberta | collected...
GGATCGTTCTCCATATCCTCCCCAGTCGATTCAGTACAATTCGGAAGAACCTCATTTCCCGCAGTTACGTTCTTGCAACTGCGTATTTTTATGGGCGGGAAATGTGGTACTTCCCTAAGGAATTATACCACATTGTGAGACATTGTGCAAGAAGAATAGATAATATTTGACACAAAAAATGAGCATTTTTCAATGCTCACAGCGATTTCTATTTCACACAAGTGTCAAACTCCCGAGACCGCTGCCGGTCCAGGGCCATTAATGTATGATGGCACCGGACAGACGGCGGTCTTTTCTGCAGTGCTGATGCGGTGCTATAATGTAATTGGAATACTGTCATTTTTTACGGGGAACGGAGGATAAGATCATGTGGACTGAATATTTACTGTCGGATCCGAAATACTGGCTGATTCCATGGGTCCTGCAGTCGGCAGCCTATTATTTTGTGCTGAAGAAAATGGGGCTGAAAAAATGGACTGCGATCGCTCCGTTCATTGCTGAACATGAGCTGTCGACAGTTCTGTTCAGAAAGATGAGGACTTTCTGGAGACCTTTCTGCATCGCAGCAGTCATGCTTTCTGCAGCATACTATCTGGGACCAGGGCAGGGAACCGGCCATGTATTCATGATAGTTGCTCAGTTCGTGTACTGGGTATTCCTGATGAGGCTGTATTACCGTCTGGCAAAGAGCTTTGGACACGGGGTGCCATACGCGATCATGACAGTTATGTTCCCGACTCTGTTCCTGCTGATCCTCGGACTCGGCAAGAGCAATTATCACCCGCTTCAGTTAAAAAAGGAAAAAAACTACGGCGCATTCATCAACGGTCTGCGCAAGGTAACGGTATTTGTGATCTCAGCTGCTGAGCTGGCTGCACTGATATTCGTAGTAGGTTTCATTACAATAAGAGAGTATCCGCCTAGACCGCTCGCCAATATGGTGCTGAACGATGTATATAAGCAGAGCAGCGGAATAGAAGCTGACGGCAACTGCGTCACAAGAGAGGAGACAATGGGCGATGCTGCTGCTTCACTTGCGCAGATGCCTGTAAGCAGGGAGAAGTTCTTCCCTGATCATTCCGGTGACAAGAATGTTGTCGTAATGGAATACATTATAGGTGCGGACCTGGAGGACAGGATAGGCTGTGCAAGTGCCAACATCCGCATGATGCAGGATGCAACCAAGAAAGGAGACGGACTGACCTTCGTACTTGAAGCAGGCGGCTCAAGGAGATGGTTCACTCCGGGCATAACCGAGGGCGGATACGGCAGATATACGGTCAGGGATGGTGAGGTCCTGATGGATAAGAACCTCAATATTGAGACCATGGAGAGCCCTGCAGAGCTTACAGACTTCATCAAATGGACCGCAGAAAATTATCCGGCGGACAGATATATGCTGGTACTGTGGGATCACGGCGGCGGAGTACCGTACGGCTATGGAGTCGATCAGCTCGCACACAGGACGGATGCCGGTGACAGAACAGGGCTCAGCGTCTCGGAGGTTGCAGAAGCTGCGAAGGCGTCCGGCGTGAAGTTCGACGTTGTGGGATTTGATGCCTGCCTGATGCAGGATATCGAGGCTGCTACCGCACTGGAACCTGTTGCGGATTACTACCTTGCTTCAGAAGAGACTGAAGGCGGATTCGGATGGTACTACACATCTGCTTTCGGCAAACTTGCTCAGAATCCGGGGCTGAGTTCTGAGGAATTCGGAAAAGACATGGTTTCCGCATATGACCAGTTCAACAGAGCGACGAATAATGGCGAGGCGCAGACAGCGACAACGCTGTCCTTCGTCGACCTGACTATGGTGAATCCTGCATACGAAAAGGTCACCGGGATCTTCGAAAAGGCTGATGCTGCGATCAGGGAGGAGCCGAAGGACTTTGCAGAGCTCGGCCTTGCGGCAATGAACTCATACACATTCGCAGACGATATTCAGCTGGATCTTGTAGACTTTATCGACAAGCTCGATGATACAGATCTGGACGACTCCATCTGCAGCAAGCAGGAAAAAGTGGATGCGATCAATGCTCTGAAGGCATGCGTCATATACAGAAACAGAGACGCCGCTGAAGGAATACACGGCATGGCACTCGCTTTGCCTTATCAAAGGATCGGGTTCTATTCCGACACAAACACTGAGCTTAAGAATCTCAAGCTGGATAAGCAGACTGCCCTGTTCGACAATATTTTCAGTATAATTGCTGTGCAGAAGAAGGCCGAGCATGAGCAGAAACTCGAAGAGCAGAAAGACAGCGATTTTGGTACATTCCTTGAAAAACTGACCTACACGGATTACACGTCCAGCGACTGGTATAAAAAAGGATTCGAGAATTACGAGCCTACGACTGATCTCATAGACATCCCGGTCACAGATACAGGAAACGGATGGCAGGTACAGCTTCCGGAAGAGACATGGGATATAGTCGCCGACTGCAGAACGGCTGTGTACCAGAAGACAGAGGACGGAAAGCTGAGATTCCTCGGAAACGATCACATCGGTGACAACGATGCTGACGGGCATCCTATGGTCGATGTGGACGATATGTGGATCCACATCAATGATCATCTGGTGTTCTATGATGCCCAGACACCGAGGGAGACTGAGGAAGGCACGGTATTCTCCGGAGAAACAAGAGCACGTCTGAACGGAGAAGACGAGATCATAATCTACATCGAATGGGACCCTGCAAAAGGGGAAGATGATGCTGTGACGGGACATGTAACAGGATATGATTATGCGGATGATGAGCTGGCCTTCATGGAGAAGGGCACGCATACATTCAAGCCGGGAGATTCGATAGAATTCCTGTTTGACTATTATGATGAAGAAGGCAACCTCACCGGAACGGAGGCATACGGCGGTAAGCTGCGTGTGACCAAGCCGGAAAATCTGAAGGCAGAAGACAAGCCGCTGCCTGAATGTGATGTTCAGTTCCTTGGCGTGCTGACGGATGTATACCAGAGGAAACTGATGACAGAAGTATTAGAGGGGCACATTGGAAACTAGGAACAGTGCGACAGAAATTGAATTAAGACGAAGGCAGAACACGCTGATCATAGTCGGTGCGGGAACGATCATTTTCGGAGTCTGGTCGATTGTAAAAACGGTCGGAGTATTCATTTTTGACAAAACCAGACGCATGGCTGTGCTGAAAGGGATGATAGAAGCCAACGGCGAGGCATGGGAGGACTGTATAACGATTCGATACAGGTAGTGGCATATATCTATGCTGCCGGACTTATCTACACAACGTGCATAAGGATAGCCGGGGTATTCAGAAAAACAGATATAGTTTATATACAATGATGACAATGGAGGGATAGATAATGAATGAAGCTCTGAAGAAAGCAATCAACGGTATATCCGTTGCTGTAGTATTTCTCAATCTGGCGCTTGTAGTTCTCAAGCTGACCAAAACTGTTTCTGAGGACTGATCATAGATGAAGCTGTTTGCTGACAGAAGGCCGCCTCAGGAGGCGCTGGCGTCGGAACCTGTAAGGAGTCTGCTCTTCAAAATGGCAGGCCCTTCGATCATTGCCATGCTCATGCAGGCAATGTACAACACCGTCGACTCCATGTACGTATCAAGGATAAGCGACGGATCGCTTGCTGCGGTCACGCTGGCTTTTCCGGTGCAGATGATCATGGGGGCGCTGTCAACAGGCATCGGAGTCGGTATCAACTCAAGCATCTCGCGAAATCTCGGAGCGAAGAATTACAGGGAAGCATCAGCTGCGGCTGCGAACGGTCTCATGCTGGGGCTGTTTACGGTAGCCATTATGGCGGCTTTCGGATTACTGGGTGCCGGAAAGTTCGTCTCGATCTACACGGATGATCCGGAGGTTCTTGAGGCGGGAACTGCCTATCTCCGCCTTATTTGCCTGCTGGGATTCGGAAGCATTTTCTCACAGCTCTCATTCTCTGTGCTGCAGGGCTCCGGAAGTATGCTGATCCCTATGATCTCACAGATCAGCGGTGGTCTGATAGTTATTATCCTGGACCCGATACTCATATTTGCTGCGGGAATGGGGATCCATGGCGCGGCTGTCGCGTCGAGCACGGCACAGGCTGTCTCGATGCTGATAGGAATGTACGGCATCTTCGTTGTCAACAAGGCTAATCTGCCGGTGTCATTCAGAGGCTTCAGGCCGGACCTTACCATAATAAAGGATATACTGGCGGTCGGTATCCCTGCCGCAATGACGCAGGCTACTACATCGATCGTTGCAGGAATAGTCAACAAGCAGATCGCAGTATTCGGCACTGCAACTGTGGCTGTATACGGAGCGTACAGCAAACTCAGCTCATTCGCCACTTTGCCGGTATTCGGCGTGACGAGAGGGATGAACCCTATACTCGGATACTGCTGCGGAGCAGAGAACAGCAAGCGTTTCGATGAGACTGAAAAGCTGGCGGTCATAGTGGCCAACAGCTGGACGTTCTTCTGCTTCCTGATGTTCATGTTCATACCGCGGACAATGCTGGGCTGGATGAATGCCACTCCGGAGATGTACGAGATAGGAGTTACATCATTCAGGCTGCTTGCGATGTCGATGTGCATTCTCGGTGCATCGATAGTCATGACACAGATATTCCCGCCTCTCAAAAAATCATACATATCACTTACATCGGCACTCATGAGGCAGGTGCTTTTCCTGCTCCCGCTGACGATACTGTTCTCAAAAACCATTGGCATGAACGGTATCTGGATCGGTATCTGCACGGCTGATGCACTGAATTTCATATACGTAATAATCATGAACATCTGGGTCAGGAAAAAGGTGTTCACAAAATGGGGGAAGAACGGGTCCCCGGAGGCAGCTGCTGAAGCGTGACCGTATAAGGAAGGAGACAGGAGATGTCATATAAGATATTACTCACCTCGCTCTATGAAGCGGACAAGGACAGTCCGGTAAGATACTACTATTTCAGGGAAGGCAGCAGGAACTACTTCTGTGATGCTTTTCTTACAGTTGAGGCGAGTGCAAAATTCGTGCTTTCCCGGTTTGACATAGACGAGATCGTTACGATCGGCCGCAAGCTGACGTTCGATGAGGGGGATGACAGAAGGCAGATAGAGCTCAGGGAAGGCAAGTCGTTTTACACGTCAGATATAAGAGACCTTTCGACATACAGCCTGTTCAGATACAGGATAGCCCAGTACATCGATGAGCTGAGGATAGAGCAGCAGGATATGATGGAGTCGCTGTCCCATGAGGACCAGCTCAAGGCCAAGAATTATATAGACAGCTTTTACAAAAGCGGGGAATACAGCGGCAGGTTCAACCGCATGTTTGAGGACCTGTCCAAGGACCGTGAGCTGTACGCAAAGTTCATCCAGGGGCTGAATGCAATCATCCCTGGCGAGGATGCGAGGCCGCGCTTCTTGACCTGGATCAAGGGCTATCTCTACAGCACGATGAAGGATTCGTGCAAAATGGAGATACTCAGCGAGAATGAAGACGTGAAGGTCAGATTCATTCCTACCAGTCTTTCTGAGGACGGGCAGCTTCCGGTTGATAATATCCTGCAGCTGATACAGGTCATCATAGGTGAACACGAGGATGATGTCGAGATTTATGTGGCTCTCAATAACGATGACATGACAGACAACTATGTTCTTATGAACATCCTGGATATCATCGGCACGATGCATGAGGACGGCATCACGGTAAGGAACACCTTTACCACTACAGAAGCCACCAATTCGATTGCGGGCGAGATAAGAGACGACACTCTCGGCTACGGGATCACTGAACTGGCGGCGGCGACAAGGGCTTTCCTCAAATACGGCAAAGTCGACATGCTCGTTGAGTACTGGAACAGGAGCGGGTCCAGAAATGAACTGATCGAAAGAATGATCTATGCCATGAGGAGGATAGACATCGGCATCTCTCTGTGCAATATAAGAGAGATGGAGGAAGGCATAGCTACTCTGAGAGAGCTGTTCGCGGAGACCGACCGCATGCCTGATCCGGATGACTACTTCAGCAAGCTGTTCATGGTTCTCGCAGACGGCATCAGGGCCGATTACGGCAAACTGATGGAAGGTGAAGAGACACAGTTCATAGACCTCGTTAAGTGGGGCTACAGGAAGAAGTTCTACCAGCAGACGCTCACTCTGATCGAGTCAAGGGCGCCGCGTGAGTTCGTAAACAGAGGCATATACTACTACTGCAACAATGAAATGCTCAAGGAGCATGTAGTCATGCTGCTGGCTGAAGAGCGCGCGGGCATGAAGCCGTATGAGTACTGGAAGATGAATGACATTGATCACTTCTTCATCAAGACATACATCCGCAAGGGCAATATGCGGAACGGCAATGAAGATCCGCAGCGCACCTATGCAAGACACCGGCTGAAAGGACTCGACAGCACAAACAACGACATGATCACGGCCTATACAGCCTGTGAAAACAGAGATGTTGTTGAGAATGTCCTGTACGCTTACTATCACATAGGCGATATCCGCAACTACACCAACCATGCCGAAGACAGAGAGGGTGAAGATACCAGACTCATCGTCGATGAGAAGGACGACAGCATCAGACTTGTCAAGATCACCGAGGCGGTCGAGTACTTCATCAAGTGCTTCGACGAGGCCGCGGCAATGACGAAAGGCAAGGAGCTTGATGTGGTAACGATCACATCAGATGAGGTCAGAGCATTCGCCAAGAGGCTGGAAAGACGGGACTAAATTAGAGATTGAAAAAACCATCGCGCTCTGCTATCATAACAGAGCGCGATGCGCGCAAAATGCGATGTGCGCAAAATGCTGATATAGCTTAATGGCAGAGCATCTCATTCGTAACGAGAAGGTTGTGGGTTCGACTCCCACTATCAGCTCCAATTTTTGGGACTTTCGGGTAATTCCGGAGGTCCTTTTGTTTACTGGCATTCGTTGAAATTTCAACGTTTATAGCCTTTCGGGCATCCGCCGCACAACGCCGTAAAACGCCGCTGAACGCTGAAATAAAGGAGGAATTTCAGGGGGAGTCTCGTGCTACATGACGAGAAACGAAGTCCCTCATATTGGAGGAGAAATGCCATTATTTCGTCTTTAGATCCATCTTCGGTTTCCGTGATTGCGCGAGAGTCATCCCCTCTTTAGTTTATGTAACCCATTCGTTTTGAAATAGCGTTGGCTGTGGCAATCACGGCATCTCTGATCAGAGGGATTCTTTCATCGGAGAGTTCGTATATGTCACCGCTGACGCTGACGCATGCAACAGCTTCACCCTTGAAGTCGAATATCGGCGCGCCTATACATCGCCTGCCGATAAGATATTCCTCATTATCTATGGCCCAGCCGTCATGCCGGACCTTACGCAGATGACGTTTGTACTCCGCTGGATCGGAGATCGTATTAGGGGTATATCTTTTGAGAGGGCTCTTGTACAAAAGCTCATCAAGTTCACGTCCTGAGAGAGCTGCCAAAAGGCACTTTCCTATGGAAGATGTATAAGCAGGCACTCCGATGCCTTCCTCATCGCTTTTTCTGAGATTCTTCCGGTCCATAAGCTCAATATATATGACTTTATCTTCAACGACCTTTCCAAGGTGGACCGTCAGTTTATATTCTGAATACAGGTCCGCCAGAAATGGCCGTGCTATAGTATGAAGCTCAAGATTTTCAATATAGTAGCCGGCGAGCTCTATTATTTTTGGGCCAAGAACATACCCCGCCGCGTCAGTTTTCTCCGCGTATTCTCTGTTGCATAGCGTCTGCATGAGTCTGAACACTGTTGTCTTGCTCAGCGAAGTCCTTGATGCCAGCTCAGTAAGACTGATAGGCGATCTTTCTTCAGCAAGTATTTCCATAAGATCCAGGATCCTGTCAACGCTTCTTACATTATCTGCCATAAGTCACCATCCCCTTTTGTTAACCATGTCTTTCGGATATCTTATCACATTGTTCCACTGCGCGGAACACCCATTTCGTATAACGTAATACCCGCATTGTTAACAGTATCAGCAAACGGAATAATAGAAATGTAATACGTGTTCGGTTTCTTTGTTACAGAAAGGAGAATCATTATGTTCCGTCCAATTATTGCAACAAGTACAGATGCTGATGCTTCCAAGGCAGCAAAGGAAGTAGCTTCAGCTGCCAAGGTCAGTGATTTGAAAGCCGTATTTGCATATTGCAGCTGCGACTATGATGTAAAAGCGCTCATATCCGCTGTCAGTGATGAGCTTGGGGTTCCGGTATTCGGCAATACATCGTTCACAGGCGTTATCACTGCAGACGGATTCTTTGGAGGAGATAAGCCGTTTGTCGGGATCATGGCGATAGCTGACCCGGATATGACCGTTGGAGTAGCCGCTCTTGAAAAAGACGGATGCAGCGTTGCAAGAGGCAAAGAACTTGCTGTTGCATGTAAGAAGGCTGCAGGCAAGGACTGTGCGCCTGACTATTTCTACATGGCCGCATCACCTGCAGAGGAGGAGTTCTATGTAAGAGGCATCACGGAAGAAATCGGCAGAGTTCCGTTTTTTGGCGGCAGCGCTGCAGACAATTCCATAGAAGGTAAATGGGTCCTTTATGCAAATGGAAAGTTCTTCGCGGATGGATGCATAGCAGCATTCTTCTATGGCGGACCTAAGATGTGCAACCTCTTTACAGGTGCTTACAGAGAAACAGATGACTATGGGATCATAACAAAGATCGACGGCGACCGCAGACTTGTTGAGATCGACGGCATCCCTGCCGCAGAAAAGTATATGGCATGGACCGGCTGTGACAGAGAGGCTGTGACAGGAGGAAATCTGCTTGTGACCACTATCACTTCGCCGCTCGGAGTCAAGGACAGACTCGGACGCCTGACCGCCATCCGTCATCCGATGAACGGAAACGAGGACGGTTCGTTCGATATCGGTGCGAACCTTGCTGAAAAGACAGTCGTCATCCGCATGGAGGCGAGCGTTGATGAACTTATCGATTCAACGGGCAATACTCTGAAGGCTCTCATAGAAAAGACACCGGGCAAGCCTCTGGCATTCCACCTTGTACACTGCGGTGGCCGCCGTGCAGGTATCGGTGACAGGATCGATGAAGTTGCTGTTCAGCTTAAGGAAGCAGCAGGCGGAGTTCCGTTCATTACAGAGTTCACTTTCGGTGAGTATGGATTCGAGAAGGACGACTGCAATACTACAGGCGGTCTGATGCTCTCATTCACGGCGTTTTATGAATAAATAACTCGGGCAATAGATATAAGGAGGAAACAGCCATGAAAATGTTGATCGGCGGCAAGGCGGCAGATGCTGCAGACGGCAAGACTATAGACGTAATCAATCCGGCAACAGGTAAACTGGTAGATACCATTCCGGCGGCTACAGCTGAAGACGTAGCGAAAGCAGTCGCATGCGCCAAGGAAGCTCAGAAAGAATGGGCAAAGGTCCCTGTATATGAGCGCGTCGAGGTCATGTATAAGTTCATTGAACTCGTTGAAAGAGACAAAGAGGATCTTGCCCGTACGCTTTCTGATGAGACAGGCAAGTGCATCACGGAGGCGCGAGCTGAGATAGGCAACATCCCTATCGCTTTCAAGGCATTCTCTGAAAGAGCAAAGCACTTTTACGGTCACACCATTCCGGAGGGAATGGAAGCGGGACAGGACAAAAACATCCTGATCATCAGGAAAGAGCCTCTTGGAGTCGTTGCTGCGATAATCCCGTTCAACTTCCCTTGCGACCTGTTTGACCAGAAAGTAGCGCCGGCGCTTCTGACAGGAAACGCCTGCATCGTGAAGCCTTCGACTGATAATCCGCTCACTCTCTGCAAGCTTTCGCACCTCATGAATGAGGCGGGAGTCACACCGGGCGCGATCGGGATCGTGACTGGACGCGGGCCTGTTGTCGGTACGGAGCTTTCAAAGAATCCGGACGTACATCTGGTTACTCTAACAGGTTCTACAGAAGTAGGTATCGAGACTGCCGGCTATTGCGCACAGAACCTCACACATGTGGCTCTTGAGCTCGGCGGAAACGACGCATTTATCGTTATGGATGATGCCGATGTTGATCTGGCTACAGACGAGCTGATCTGGGGCCGCATGTACAACACCGGACAGGTGTGCTGCGCTTCAAAGAGATTCCTGGTACACAGATCACGCGTAGAGGAATTCACAGCCAAGGCCATTGAGAAGATCAGTAAGATCAACCGCGCTGATCCGGCTACGGACGAAGCAGAGATGGGCTGCCTTATCAGCGAGAAGGCGGCCATCAAGGTGGAAGAGCAGGTAAACAAAACAGTTGAACAGGGCGGAAAGATCCTGCTGGGCGGCAAGCGCAACGGCGCTTTCTATGACCCTACTGTCATCGGTGACGTTCCTAAGAATGCAGACGTAGCGATAGATATGGAGATATTCGGACCTGTAGTTCCGATCATAGCTTTTGATACCGAAGAAGAGGCTGTTGAGATAGCAAACCGCTCTGTCTTCGGACTTTGCGGATGCGTGTTCACAAAGGATATGAAGAGAGCTGCGAGAATTGCCAACGCTCTGGAGTGCGGCGGTGCGGTCATCAATGGAGCCAGCTTCTTCAGGAGCTTCGAGATGCCGTTTGGAGGATACAAGCATTCAGGTATAGGCACGGAAGGAGTATTCAGCACATTTGATGAAATGACACATACCAAGTCTATCGTACTGAAGAACGTGCTCTGATACATCTTTAATATAGTAATCCACTATACAATGAAGCTGCCTCAGGCTGCAATGCAGTCTGAAGGCAGTTTTTTCACTTCTCGTTATATATCAAAATGAAACTAAAATGGATGGTGCAGCGTCCTCCTTTCTGCCAATAAATGGTTAACAATTGATTGCACTTTGTAATCAGGGGCGTGAAAGCCAGTTACTGCAAGGGCTTCAAAACGGTCAAGTCGTTCGCCCCCCAAATAGTGAGAGATTAGCGAGATTCCTCTCTTCGGTTTTATGTGAATCGCAAAAGGATGCGATCAAGATCGCCCTCTATAGTATATAATCGTATATATAAAGAAAGAATTGATTGTTGATCATAGGTAATATTGAAGGACTAAGGTCTGCATTAATTACGGGTTTTGAGAAATCGCCCAAGAGGTGTGAGAGAAAATGAATGATCCTGCGTGATCCGCAGCATTTATGAACGGGCCTTTCCCAAAGAAGCGCTATAAACGGAGTTTTTGGCAGATGAAGAATATTGGGTGATGCCACGAAAACAATCTTCAACTCTCGTTATACATCAAAACGAGACTAAATCGTATACAACGCATTTGCAACCCGTGGAGGAAAAAGAGGCATATTTAGGGGCTGATATTTTTTCTACAAGCTGTAGCCCGATGATTGCAAGGGGTTGAAAATCGCGAATCTCGCCATCAGCTCCACGAAGTAAGACCAGCTATAAAGTTGGTCTTATTTTTATGAGTTCACTAACGCAATGCCCAATATGTTCTACATGATGGACATTGCGATAACATTGCAAATGCCGTAATGTTATCGTAATGTTATTGCAATGTTCCGTAATGTTTGATACCATCTTTTCAAATAGCACGGAGGTGTCGAAATGCACATTAATGAACTGTACTCTGATGTAATAGCTGAAGATCTGAATTATGAGTATAAAGCTGTTTTGAATCCTGATAATCCTGTCAAATGGGCTAAAACAATAGTCGGATATGCAAATGGCACAGGCGGAGTGATGTTTGTCGGGGTCTCAAACAGCGGAGAGGCTTTTGGTCTAAGTCTTGATGAAATTGATAAAGCGAAGAACTTGATAGCGTTGATCAATGATCGACACATTTTTCCGCACGCAAGAGTTCAATATATGATGCGTAGCGTGGACGTTGATGCTGAAAAATTTGTTTTAGCCGTAAAGGTTCTGCAAGCTGATTCAATAGTCAGATATCGCGAGGGTGATTTCAACGAAACGGTGTATACAAAGGGTGATGGATACACTGCCGCGGCCACACCGGAGGAAATCATTGCTTTACATAAAAGGAAACATGGTATAGATAATGAAACGACCGATATCAAGTACGACGAGAGCAGTTGGAAAGAGTATGTCAAACTGTGCTGTGATTACAGATCAGATAGATCGGCTCCGACGATAAAGGAGTTGCAGAATGAGGAGATAGTATCAAAAGATGGTTTTGTAAAATCCGGATTCAATATGTTTTCGGATGAATATGAAGGTGATGACTCGCTTATTTGCTGTCGCTTATGGAAGGACAAGCAGAAAACAGGAGTGGTCTTGGATCAGGGCAGATATAAGGGTTCTTTAGCAAGAGTTTTTCAAGATGCATTAAGTTTCACAGAAAGAAATACAAAGACGGGTTGGGAAAAGGTCGAGACAGGAGGCCGGAGTGAAATACGCGCTTATCCGAAAGAAGCAATACGTGAGGCCCTTGTAAACGCAATTGCCCATAGGGATTATTCAATTGCCGGTACACAAATCGATATCGATATTTATTGCGACAGAATTGAGATTGTATCCCCGGGATCATGGTTGCTTCCGAGGAGCTATGAAGAGTATCCATTGGGATCCATTCCATCAATCAGGAGAAATACTATCATAGCGGCATGCCTGGATGTAGCAAATCTTATGGAGCGCGGTGGAACAGGCTTTCAGACGATGATTGAGAGTTATAAAGACAGCAAAGACAGCTTACAGCCGGTAGTCTCAATTTATCCTGGGTTTCTTAGTCTGTGCTTATATGACCGACTTTACAGTGAAGAGGAATCTGTAGTTGCAGAAACTGGCGTAACAGATAAAGAAAAGATAGTACAAGTATTAAAATCAGATGGACCAAAATCGGTAAAAGAGCTGCAATCATATACTAAATATAGCAGCAGGAGCCAGTTCCTGACAGAAGTGATCAATCCGCTGATTGAATCCGGAGTTATATTCAGAGACGGGAAACCCAAGTCGCCAACGGCTCTTATAAAACTCAAATAATGCGTAGTGCGTAAATTATATAGAATGCGAGCAAGGTGATGCACATGGCTGACTATAGCAAAATAAAGTGGAAAGAATTATTTGCAGCAAGGATACTGAGCCGCGGATATGACTATTATCTGGAGGGAAACGTATGGAACCTCCACAGTAAAGACGGAGAAATTTCTGCAACTGTAGCAGGGACCGAAGATTATTGTGTGACAATTACACTGTCTGACGGGAAAATCACAGATATGGTTTGTGACTGCCCATATGCTGCAGATGGCAATTATTGCAAGCATGAGGCAGCTGTGTTATATGCCTTGACCGATGAATCAGACGGCATAGAAGCGGGAGCCTGCGAGGAGCAAGAAATCGACGATGAGCACACGGATAACGGTCATGCCCAAAATGATGAGCAGAATATAAAAACTTCCTGGCTCAGTAAGATTGAAGCTGAACGAGAAGAACTGAAGCAGTACCTTTCCTGTATGTCTGAAGATGAAATGCGGGATATGCTGTACCAGCTTGCGTGTAATGATGAATCTCTCAGAAACAGGATCGCGGCAATGTATTCGAATGAGATTGATGAGGAACTGATCCTGAAGATGAGAAAAATGGTAGACAATATAGAATATGAACACAGCGACAGATCTGGATTTATCGACTGGAGACATGCATCGGACTTTATTAGCGACCTGATCGAGTTCCTTTTCGACAATGTAAAGCCGCTGATTGACAGGGGGATGTTGGAAGAGGCTTTTGAGTTGACATGCTATGTGTTTCTCACTATCGGCAACGCTGAGATCGATGATGATGGAGATATAGCTATCGGAGCCGGTGAGTGCTGTGAGTTCTGGAAGGAGATAGTACAAAAGGCATCAGATGTGCAGCAGGAGCGTATGTTTGATTGGTTCAGCAGTCATATAGGTAATGGCAGTGTCTATGATTATATGGAGGACTATCTGGAAGACTTTCGCATGACCGGGTTCCACTCGAAACGGCTATTAAACAGGCGGCTTGAAGAACTCGATGAGATCATCAGCAAAGAGGTGGAAGAATACAGGAATAACAGAGACAGCTGGATAACATATAGGCTCATCAAGAATCTCGACAATAGGATCGAGACTATGGTGGAGCTAGAGGTGCCACGAGCAGAAATGCTCTCTTACATGGAAAAATACACGTTTCTTCCGAAGATTCTTATCAGATATGCTGAAGCTGTCTATGAAGCCCGCGACCCTGACTATGCTATTGGGCTACTTCAGAAAGGTAAGATAAGAGATGCAGACAACTCTTCTGCAGTCAGTGCTTACAGCCGCAAGCTGATAGAGTTCTACGCCTCGCAGGATATGAAGAGTGAGCTGATTGAAGAATTGTCATTTCAGGTGATGCACTGTTATCAGAAAGAACTCAATTATATAAACCGATTAAAGGGAGTTATATCTGAAGAAAAATGGCAGATCATACGGGAAGACATTCTTGATTCGGAGTCATGCAGAACAGTCAGGCTAGATCTCATGCAAGAAGAAAAGCTATATGACAGGCTTATGAAAGAGATACTCGCGTCCGGGAGCATCAGTACGCTTGAACGATATGAGAAAGATCTCAGATCCGGGCATTCACGCGAGATAAGAGATATGTACGCAGAGTATGTCCGGGATGTGGTTGGGAACACATCTAACAGAAAACAGTATCGTTATCTGGTCGCTGACTTACGAAAAATACGTCGATATGATGGTGGTAAGGAACTGGCAGCATCTATAGCTGCATCATGGAAACAAGAGTATAAGCGACGCTCGGCGCTTATGGACGAGCTCAGGAAAGCAGGATTCTAATGCAATAAAACCCATAAAATTATGGGATGAAATGCCAAATGCCGACAGCTTTGGTGGGCAGATACTGGTATTCTTACATAAACGAAGGTATTGTTGATAACATAACAATATTGTATACAATCATTTTTTGCAAATATGGGATTTTGCAAGAAACGAATGGGTTTTTCAGAAATGAAGTCTCGTGAGGCTTGCAATTACTGAGATTCAGATTTACGAATCCCTCTATCAGCTCCA
>Ga0256404_1008745_pt1 | contig 14991 bp, 13 predicted proteins | sample RumenRJG_01DNA_FD_185990 | JGI IMG/M metagenome (GOLD analysis project Ga0256404, IMG submission 185990) | Bovine rumen microbial communities from Lethbridge, Alberta, Canada - RJG_01 | ecosystem: Host-associated > Mammals > Digestive system > Stomach > Rumen | place: Canada: Alberta | collected...
TTCGGAAAACACTGGTTTTCCTATCCTCGATTTTACTGTGAACTGATTTCTCAGTTCTGGTTTGTGTTTCTCAAAAATAAAATTAAAGAAACTTTCAAGGTTTGTTTCACTGTTCAATTATCAATGTTCTTGCGTTCTTTGCTCTCGCGCGGAACTTTTTTAATATATCATATTCTTTCGAACTTGTCAACACCTTTTTTTGATTTTTTTACCAGCAGAGCCGTTCGGTTTGCTGGTAACATTCCGTTCGTAAGTTGTCCAAATTAAGCTTACATCAAACTAGCCGCAAAGCAGATTGAATAATTGTGCTAATCAGAAACCAACGCGCTGCCCGCTCTGTTTGGCAGACCGGATGCAACATTACATCATGTAAAACCCGAAAAGCTGTTGAACGGAGAAAGAGGGATTTGAACCCTCGCGCCGGTTATAGCCGGCCTACACCCTTAGCAGGGGCGCCTCTTCAGCCTCTTGAGTATTTCTCCTCGCCTGATCTATGATATATTTTAATTGTCATGCGCTTTCTTCTTCAAAACGCATGGATTATTATATACAGTCAGGGAACATTTTGTCAATCACTTTTTTAACTTTTCACCTTGAATTTTCTCTCAAAAATTCGCCTTCACTTTGCATCAATCTGCACAGGCATATATTTCTGCAGCTGTTCCACCGTCGGTGCCCGGAACACATAACACCCCAGACGAGAGGCACTGTCCGTCACATCGCGTATCTCAATCGGGTGGATATCCTTCAGCACCACCCAGTCGGGATGATCCGCGTTCAATCTGTCAAAAGCTTCAATATCTTTCTGACCGAATATAAAGCGCACGGCTGCCGGAGAAACATCATGAGACGGAGTCAGATCCAGTTCTTCCCCCAGCGCTGTCAGGATAACATTGCGTGTAAAATCTATTCCTGTTGTCAGAGGAACAAGCGTGCTTCCTATAAAATCGCCGCCCATGCGTGCACCTATCTCTATGATTGAAATATTCCCCTGAGAATCAATTTTCAGTTCCGAGTGGGACGCACTGTCTGTAACCATCAGTGTGTCCAGCGCATGGAAAACAACCTTCTTCACTCTTTCCAGTGTCTCCTCATCGGCCGGTGCCGGTTCCAAATGTCCGGTTTCTATATAGTGCGGATATCCGGTCGTATACTTTAGTGTCATCGTCAGAAAATGATGAATGCCGTGTCTGGAAATGCATTCGATGCTGTATTCCTGTCCTTCGGCGAACTCCTCAACCAGTGCCTTTTTTTCAAACCCTTCCGATTCTGCGAAATCAATGGCAGCCTCCAGCTTCCCGGGATCATACAGCTTTGTAATTCCCCGGCTCCCTGAACGGTCTGTCGGTTTTACAATAATAGGATAGTTCAGCTTTATTCCATGAAGATCAGACGCCGGTCCCACAAGAAAACTTTTCGGAGATGGATCCCCGTTTTTTTCAAAACACTGCCTCATACTATGTTTATTTGTGGAACGGAGGGTACACTCCATGGAATTTCCGGTCAGGTTCATGTTCTGAGCAACATAATTAACCGTTATGCTGGCCAGGTCCGATGCAATGCTGCAGATGCCGTCGATCCCTATTTCACGGCATTTTTCCAGAATTTTATCCTTCTCTACAATACTGATCGGATAAAAATAGTCCGCAGAATGTTCTCCTATGTCTCCTGTCTGCCAGGCAAATACATGTGTTTCCAGTCCCATCCCCTTTGCCTTCTCAATCAGGGGTTCCTGAAGATAAGACGCTCCGATAATCGCTAATTTTTTCATTTTGTCTCCAATCATCCTCACAGCCGGTATCATTTATTCTTCGGGATCTCCTTCAAGTACAATATGAATATTCCGAAGTACTTCCTGAAGTTTTTGTTCACACTGATCCAGGCTTTTCCCCTGTATCATTACCTGCCCGATACGATCGCGTCCGTTTGTATAACTTCTGACCTCATCTCCCGCCCTGATATTGAAAGACAAATCCCTGACCTCCGGCTGTGGAAGATTATGGTTGATAATCTGACGGACCCTGCCTGTGCGGCGGCTGATTAAGGTGTGGGATAAAAAGGCAGTTCCCGTCGGATGATCAAAGAAACGGCTTACGTCTTCCCCCAGGGCCAGCCTGACAATGACTTCATAATAATTACATCCAAACCAGGCACCGGTCATTTCGGAAAGACCGGTAGCTCCGGAACGCCCTGTCAGCTCAATAATATAGACTCTGCCGTCCTTTTTCATAAGGTCACAGTTCACCGGACAGTTATCCAGCCCGATGGCCTTTACCGCTGCCTCAACCTGCCGGCGAACCTGTTCTCCCAGCATTTCCTCGTCACGAAATGGAATGGAATGACCAATCGGCGTCGGAGTTGTGCTTAGGAAGGCTTCCGTATTATCCGGGAGTATAAAAAGCAGTTTCCCGTTTTGTATCATGGCCTCTGCTCCAAAAAGCTCCCCTTCTATAAACTCCTCAATCAGGCAGTAATCCTTCCGCGTCTCCTGCATGCTCCGCCGGAAATTCTGTCTGGCTTCATCCCGTGTATCACTGCGGTAAATACCGCGGCTCCCCATCAGATCAACCGCTTTCAGAATAACCGGAAAGGCCAGATGATTCATAGCCTCTTCCAGCTCCGTCTCATTATGGACACAGTAAAAGCGGGCTGTCTGCACTCCGGAAGATCGCAGGGCTTTTTTCATCTCAAATTTATCAGAAGCCTTCCCTGCGGCTTCCATGGCAGGTCCGGGAAGATGAAGTATTTCGCACGCCTGCCCGATCGCCCGCATTCCCAAATCCAGCCCGCAGGTGGCAATTCCATCTGCACGGCATGCCGCGGCGGCCTTTGTAACCGCATCCGGATCGGAAATATCTGCATAAACACATTCATCCGCATAAGAAAACCCCGGATAACTTCCGGGGATACTGGCTGCAATCGTATGCACACCGAGCTGCCGTGCCGCCTCATAAAGCGGAATCTGCGTATAGCCGGCTCCCAGAACCATCAATCTTTTCACGCTGCAACTGCCTCCGTTCTCAGGTTTACTGTCGGCGATAGTGTAGCATATTTTCGGATGCTTCTCAATAAACGCCGGAAAGCTTTTTATGGCAATTGAATTCCTCCGGAGATTGTGAGAAGATAGGCGGGGATATATTTACTCCTCCATAAAATATGATTACAGTGGCAAAAGGTACGTTTGACACTCATATCAAAATATAGGTAAACAATCGATAAGGAGAGATAAACATGTTGGTCTCGGTCGTGATTCCCTGCTACAATTCCGAGCATACCATCGACAAGGTTGTCGATTCATGCATGGAAGAGTTCGCCAGATGGGACGGCTACGAATGTGAAATGATTCTTGTCAACGACTATTCAAAGGATGGTACCTTTCGAACGATCCAGCGCATGGCCGCAAAATATCCAAATGTGACGGGCATCAGTCTGGCCAGAAATTTCGGACAGCATGCCGCTATCATGGCTGGTCTTGCGTATGTTCACGGTGATTATGTCGTCGGTATGGATGATGATATGCAAAATCACCCTTCCCAGATTAAACAGTTTCTGGATAAGGCGAAGGAAGGATACGATGTTATTTTTGGAATATATAAGAAAAGAAAATTTTCCTTCTGGAAAAATTTAACCAGCAAGATAGGTACCTCTCTTATGAATCATCTTCTGGATGGACCGGAGGGAATTGAGCGCAGTAATTTCTGGCTTGCACGGCGCTATGTCATCGACGAGGTTAAAAAGTATGACGGCTGCGATCCTTTCATCCAGCTCCTTTTTTTCCGCACCACCCACAATATGGCAAACATTGTGATTGACCACTATGAGCGCGAAGTAGGTTCATCCAATTATACTTTCCGCAAGGGACTGAAGCTTTTCATGTCCATCGTCAGTTATTCCACCATCCCGCTGCGAATCTCCACCTACTTTGGAATAGTTTTCTCCCTGGTGGGCTTTGTTTCGGCGCTGGTTGTCCTTATTCGCAAACTGATTGATCCAACCATTGCTGTCGGCTGGTCTTCCCTCATGTGTACCTACCTGCTTCTGGCCGGATTCCTGTTTCTTATGCTGGGAATCATCGGAGAATATATCGGAAGGATCATATTGAACGGAAGCAAAACACCGCAGTACGTTATCAGAAATACCGTCCATGGAGATAAAACGGAAAGTGCGGAAAATTCTGAAACGTCTGCGGCTGCAGGTCCCCGGGGGGATAAATACAAAATTACATCCGACAGCAAAACATCAAAGTAAAATACTCATGCATAATATGGCACAATAACCAGGAAGAAATTGAATACTGCCATCATCACCCAGGCAAGCGACAGGAGACGGCAAAACCAGTCTTTCACCCGGTCGCCTGCCTTTAATTTTGTCATCAGCGTCATATATCCATACACGGCAAAATACATAACGCCGTACACAGCCGGTTCAAAATAACGTCCCTGCGACTGTATATCCACCGTATAGGCATAGTCAAAGAAAATGAGAAAAGAAATAACCACGGCGCCGATCATACACAGATTGAAAATTCCTTCCGGCCTGTATTTGTTTTCTCTTTCAACCGTTCTGACAATACGCGTCTGCCTTAAATCCGCGGTTTGAGTTACCTCCCGGCTTACGGTCACCTTCCTTCTGCGCCAGGCGAAAGAGCGAAGTGTGAACAGCATTCCCAGCATGCCGATCCAGGTGATGAAAAAATAAATTTTGCTGACGGTCTCCGGCATGTAAACATTGAAAATCCCGAATACGCCGAAGAAAGAGAGCAGGGAATCAATCAGCCAGTTGTGCGCCCAGCCCGGGTCCTGATAGGTAATAAAATGCCAGAGTGACCAGCCGGCGCCCTGCGGGGTGAAATGGTCCGAAGGCTTAAATCCCTTCGCCGCATATATCTCCGAATAATAAGAGGAAATATTCCTTCCGAGAATGTCGCCATGGTAAATCACGGCGTTATGGATGAAGAACCAGCCGCAGATCGCCAGTGTGACAGCAGCTACCGCAATTCCGCGCTTCAGTAGAAAGGTAATCCTTTCCTTCCTTGTCCCTTCATGGCAGAAAAGAATGGAAAGAACAAAAAAGAAAAAGCTGAACAGCACCCAGCCGTAAGCATTATAGTAGGACAGCATGCAGATCCCCATGCCGGCAGCCAGAATCATACAGTTTTTCCATGTCCATCCGTCCTGCAGCGTACGCGCCCATGCATAGACGATGACAGAAACGGCCATCAGTGCCAGGGAATCAACATTTACGTATGTTCCAAGGTAATGGTACGCCGGCATAAAAATGATCAGGCAGGCATACAGCATCCCCTTACGGCGCCCGAATAATTCTTTTCCGGTGCGAATCGTAAAGTAAGCTCCGATGGTAATAAACAAACAGCTTGCCATTCTGGCAGCGCGAAGCAGTGCCAGGGGAGAAGTCGTAAACACAGAAACAAGCTTCATGAAAAGTCCGCCAATCATATACGCCAGATACGGATAATACGCATAGGAAAAGCCCCAGGTCGAATTCAGAAGCCCGGGGTCATATCCGCAGGGAAGTCCCGAGGAATGCTGATAAAACCATTCCGCAATATCATACCGCATCTCCTCGTCCGGACCGGCAATCCGGCTGCCCATTATAAAAATCCAGGCGGTCATCAGCGCAAATACCAGCGCGATTGCAATCATTTCTTCCAGTTTTTCATCTCCGGGCATGCGGCTGGTTCTGCGGCCTGCCCTGCTGGTGTCTTTATTCATCGTTCGATCTGCTCTCTCCTGTCTCTATTCGGTAAACCCTGTAAACTTCCAAAATCCTTTTGCCGGCACCGCAGGCTGCATAAGGTGCATGCACCGGAAACGGATCTGCACCGCTGACGGATCTGCACCGCTGACGGACCTGCATCGCTGACGGACCTGCATCGCTGACGGACCTGCACCGCTGACGGATCGATATAAAAAGGACTGCTGTCATTGTACAGCAGTCCTTCCTCTTTTTGAACTTCTTTTTATGCTCCGGCCTCTTCTGAGCGCTGTTTTTTCTTTCCGGTATAATCATGGGCATCGTTCAGCACCATATCCTTCACCTTCATCAGGCGGACCTGCGTGCTTCGCTCATTCTCATCCAGCTTCATGGTAATATAACGGATTCCTTCCCTGGTCTCCGGAATAATAACATGCTCCAGCGCGTTTACGCGGCGTCTCGTCTTTTCAATTTCCTGTGCCATCAGCTGACAGGATTTCTCTACTTCGGCCAGACGAATCATATCCGGAAGAATGTCGGACAGCGATTTTACCGCTCCGTCCAGGTCCCCGGACGTAAAGGCAAAACCGTAGGAATAAATGTCGTTGGCATCCGCGGTTCTCGTTGTTGCCGTGAACGCAGGCACATCAACACTCATGACATTTTTATACGCTGCTTCCACATATACTTCCTGTTTCTGCGCGATCAAAGCTTCGCGCAGCGTCTGCTCGGACATGGCTGCCTTAGCAAGAACAAAATTGCTGTTGGCATCCCGGATCCCCTTCTCCACCTTCAGACGAAGATCCATATCCTCACGCACCAGCTCCAGAAACTGACGCATCAGTTCATCACGCTTATCCTTCAGAAGTCTGTGGCCTTTCACGGCAGTGACAAGCTTTTTCTTCAGCCTGGTTAACTCCATACGGGTCGGCTGGACCTGTGTTGCTGCCAAGAAATCACCTCCTCATTTCATTCGGACGGACTCACTTTTTGTCGTAGTATTCATCGAGCATCTTATCCGGAATACGTTTCAGCTCCGTTCTGGGCAGCAGTCTCAGAAGATCCCAGCCAATGTCCAGCGTCTCCTCAATACTGCGGTCGGTATAATAGCCCTGGTTGACGTAGCGTTTCTCAAACTCATCTGCGAAATGAGCATACTTCAGATCAATATCCGTCAGCGCTGCCTCCCCCAGAATAACCATCAGTTCCTTGGCATCCTTGCCGCGGGCGTACGCTGCAAACAGCTGGTTCATCGTAGCCGCATGGTCGGCACGGGTCTTGCCCTCGCCGATACCTTTATCCTTCAGACGGCTCAAAGACGGCAGCACGTCGATCGGAGGCTGAATACCCTTGCGGTAAAGCTCACGGGAAAGGATAACCTGACCTTCGGTAATATACCCGGTAAGGTCGGGGATCGGGTGAGTCTTATCATCCTCCGGCATGGTCAGGATCGGGATCATGGTGATGGAACCCTTTTTGCCTCTCTGCCGTCCGGCTCTTTCATACATGGTTGCCAGGTCGGTGTACATGTAGCCCGGATAGCCGCGGCGGCCCGGAACTTCCTTGCGGGCTGCGGAAACCTCCCGCAGCGCATCGGCATAGTTGGTGATGTCGGTCAGGATAACCAGCACGTGCATATCCTTCTCAAATGCCAGATATTCAGCAGCGGTCAGTGCCATACGCGGCGTACTGATACGCTCCACGGCCGGGTCGTTTGCCAGATTGACAAACAGAACGGTACGGTCGATCGCTCCTGAATCCTTGAAGGACTGCTCGAAGAAGTTCGCTTCCTCGAAGGTAATGCCCATAGCCGCGAATACAACGGCGAAGGGTTCCTGGGTTCCTCGCACCTTGGCCTGGCGGGCAATCTGAGCCGCCAGCTGTGCATGGGGAAGACCGGATGCCGAGAAAATCGGCAGCTTCTGTCCGCGAACCAGGGTATTCAGACCATCAATCGCGGAAACACCGGTCTGAATGAATTCGGAAGGATAAGCTCTGGCCGCCGGGTTCATCGGCAGACCGTTGATATCCATTCTCTTTTCCGGCAGTATTTCCGGACCGCCGTCGATGGTGCGTCCCATACCGTCGAATACCCGTCCGAGCATATCCTCCGACACGCCCAGTTCCATGGCGTGCCCCAGAAAACGAACCTTGCTGTTGGAAAGGTTGATACCGGTGGATGCATCAAACAGCTGTACCAGTGCATTACCGCCATCAATCTCCAGAACCTTGCAGCGGCGGATCTCGCCGTCCGCCAGCTCAATCTCGGCAAGCTCGTTATATGTAACTCCATCCACACCCGTGACCAGCATCAGAGGTCCGGATACTTCCTGTATTGTACGATATTCCTTAGCCATACTTTACCGGTCCTCCTTCTTAATCAGGGAAACCATTTCCTTTGCAAGTTCATCCTGAATCTTTGTATATTCCGCGTCGATATCCTTTTCCGGCGTATATTTGTAACGGCCGATACGCTCGCGGACTTTCATGTTAACCAGATCCTCAATATTTGCGCCTTCCTCCAGCGCCTTTACGCCGGATTCATAGTACGCATAAACCAGTTTCATCATGTAGTACTGTTTCTTCAGTGAGGTATAGGTATCAATCTCATCGAAGGAATTCTGATGCAGAAAATCCTCACGGATGGAACGTGCTGCTTCCATCTTCAGGCGGTCGCCGGCAGAAAGAGCATCCATACCTACCATCTTTACAATTTCGTTCAGGGAAGCCTCATCCTGCAGCAGGTTCATCAGATTCTGACGCTGTGCCATCCAGTCCGATTCTACATTTTCATCGAACCATTTTTCCATGTCCGCCAGATACAGGCTGTAGCTCGTCAGCCAGTTGATGGCCGGGAAATGGCGCTGATAAGCAAGATCTGCGTCCAGTGCCCAGAATACCTTCACGATACGCAGCGTCGCCTGGGATACCGGCTCGGAAATATCACCGCCTGGCGGCGATACGGCTCCGATCGCGGACAGATAGCCCTCGCGTCCCTCGTGCCCCAGAGAAATGACACGACCGGCACGCTCGTAGAACTGTGCCAGACGCGAACCCAGGTAAGCCGGGTAACCTTCCTCACCGGGCATTTCCTCCAGACGTCCGGACATCTCACGAAGAGCCTCGGCCCAGCGGGAGGTAGAGTCCGCCATCAGGGCTACCGAATACCCCATGTCGCGGAAGTACTCTGCAATCGTGATACCGGTATAAATGGAAGCCTCGCGGGCCGCCACCGGCATATCGGATGTATTGGCAATCAGAACCGTTCTCTTCATCAGAGACTCCCCGGTGCGCGGATCCTTCAGTTCCGGGAACTCGTTCAGAACATCCGTCATTTCATTGCCGCGCTCACCGCAGCCGATGTAAACAACAATATCTGCCTCCGCCCATTTTGCCAGCTGATGCTGGGTAACGGTTTTTCCGGATCCGAACGGTCCCGGAATGGCAGCCGTACCGCCCTTGGCAATCGGGAAGAAAGCATCAATAACTCTCTGTCCGGTTACCAGCGGTTTATCCGGCGGGAGTTTTTTCTTATACGGACGGCCCTTGCGAACCGGCCATTTCTGCATCAGCTTAATTTCTGCATCGCCCTTGTCCGTTGTGATATGACCAATGACCTCATCCACCGTGTAGGAACCGGACTTCAGATCCTTCACCTTTCCGGCAACGCCGTACGGTACCATGATCTTCTGAAGAACAACCGGTGTTTCCTGGACCGTTCCCAGGATATCACCGGCCTCTACCTCATCCCCGGGCTTTGCGGCGGCCTTGAATTCCCACTTCGTGCTTCGGTCCAGGGCCGGTACCTCAACGCCGCGGCTCAGCAGATTGCTGTGCGTTTTTTCCATGATTTTATTCAGCGGACGCTGAATACCATCGTAAATGGATCCGATCAGACCGGGTCCGAGTTCAACGGAAAGCGGAGCATCCGTGGAGTACACCGGTTCGCCCGGGCCAAGGCCCTGTGTTTCCTCGTATACCTGAATGGATGCCTGATCTCCGTGCATTTCAATAATTTCACCGATCAAACGCTGCTCGCTTACACGTACCACGTCGTACATGTTGGCATCTCTCATGCCTTCGGCGATGACCAGCGGGCCGGCTACTTTTTTTATTGTACCTGTGCTCATCTGCGCAGTTCACCATCCTCTCAACACTTACCTGCTGCCGGCGGCGGACAAAACCTCTTCTGCTCTGCCGCACCGCGCTCTGCCATTATTTTTGACTGCCAAACAGGATGTCGCTGCCGACTGCCTGCTCAACACTGCCCTTGACTCCCTTAATGCCATCCCCTGTATTTCCCTTGACGCCGGGGATGAGGATGATCGAAGGCAATGGCATATCTTTGAATTCCCCGATGGCCGGACGGATCTTTGCCGCCAGCTCTTCGGTTATGTAAATAATCCCGTAACCGCTGTGCGCGATCTGCTTCAGGGTCTGGGAAGCATGTTCGGGATCCGTCTCGGCAAATACGGAAAGGCCAAGCGCTCCGAAACCGTAAATGCTGTCATAGTCGCCCATAACTGCTACTTTATACATACATTTCCCTTACCCTCTCCCGGATTGAATCTTCCGAAAATCCATTCGCCTTCGCCGTCAGGATAATCCGGACCGTTCTGATTTCATTTTCTCTGGCCAGATAATAGGCAACAACCGGTCCAATGGAAGTAATAACCCGTTTCTGCGGCTTGATAGCCTCAATCTGCTGATTATCGCACCAGCATTCAAACGCGGACAGCGATTTCCCCAGGGCCTCGGAAGCTCCGCCAAATCCGTTTCCGGAAAGAAATTTCAGAAGATCTTCCTCTCCTCTGGATGCCGCCGCTGCCAGCTGACTGCAGTTGAAATCCTCGCTCGGCGCCAGCGCCTTCTTCAGGAAATCAGCCGACTTGCCGCAGCGCTCCGCGCGCACCGCAATACGGATATCCGCAATGGATACCTGCGAGCGCACATAATCGCGTATCACTTTGTTTTTCTCTTTCCTGCCCGCTTCCGTCATGGCCATAAGGCACGCACGATCAACCATAATATCGCAAAGCTGCCCGTCACGGGTGGAAAGCATAGTTTCGAAGGCATCCTGCGCCACCTGCCGCATACTCTCCGGCAGGGCATTGTAATCCTTTTCCTGAATAATACGGACCATTTCTCTGCCGCCGTACTTTTCAAGATCATAAAAGATTCCAATCTGCGAATAATCCTCCGCTGTGCACACCTGCTTGATCGCCGATTTCAGATTGTGGAAAATCTGCGGATATGAGAGAATGTCAAAAACCGACGGATCGATTTTCAGCTCCCGCATCAGATCGAGGTTCTTCTGTTCCTCCGCTGCCAGCATGGCGTCCGGATCTTTGTCCGTATCCGCCGTACCCCAGCCGCGGTCGCTTAAGTACCCCATGACCGAATTCACATCACTCATACCTGCCAGCGATGCAATGTCTGCATCCGTCAGCAATGTTTTTTCTTTTACACGGATTCGCGCAACTGCATATACATAATTATCTTTCATTTGCGCTCTCCTTTACCAAAGTATCTCTCTGATCTTATCCCTCAGAAGCTCCTGCTTTTCCGCAAACAGTGCGTCAAATGTACAATTTTCGTCAATGCCGCTGTACTGAAGAACAAAGCCGTCGGCAATATCCGCCGCCTTGCCGGAAACCGTCAGCTTTCCGCCCTTTTTCTCAGCGATGGCCGCTGCCTTTTTTGCAAAGTCAGCCGGAAGCCGCTTTAAGTCCTTCTGAGAAAGGCAGACCGTACCGTCCGCTTTCTGTACATTCTTCTCCAGAAGCTTATAAATGACATTAAAATAATCTGCGCTGCCGGCATTTTTCAGCTGACTCTTCGCTTTGGCGATCACCTCATCAATGATGGCCTGTCTGGTGGTCAGGACAGCCGAACGCTGCTGCATCTGGATGGAAGATTCCGTCCGCTCGCCAATCCGGGCGCATTCTTTATCCGCATCCTTCTGAGCCTGTGCCAGCGTTTTTTCACATTCCTTTCTGGCAGCATCCAGAATGTCATCCGCCTTTTTCCGGGCTTCCGCCTTCAGCCCTTCTGCCTTCGTCTGAGCTTCCTGCAGGATCTCGTTTTTAATATTATCTATTCCTGCCATTTTAATCTCCTATCACTGTAGTATGGATGTCCGCTCCGTTCGCGTTCATCCGTTCCCTTGTCCTTCCCTGATCAGCCGATGTTGGTAACAGCAAGGATGGAGATCAGCAGTGCCAGGATAGCGTAGGTTTCAACCATTGCCGGGAACAGCATAGCTTTACCGAACTGATCCGGTTTCTTGGCTACAACTCCGATCGAAGCAACCGACGTTTTGCCCTGATGGTAAGCGGAAATAAGACCTACGATGGCGATCGGGAGGCACGCAAACAGATAAGCAAGGCCGGTAGCCGTATCCGCCACGGGGCTGCCGCCCAGTATTCCGATTCTGGAAAGAGTGATGAACGTTACCAGCAGACCGTAGATACCCTGGGTACCGGGAAGCAGCTGAAGAATAAGAACCTTGGCAAACTGGTCCGGATCCTCTGCAACAACTCCTGCCGCAGCCTGACCGGCCATACCAACGCCCCATGCCGAGCCAACACCTGCTAATGCTGTAGCCAATACAGCTCCAAATAAAGCTAAAAATGTTCCAGTATTCATAATCCCTTAATCCTCCTTGACATCAATGTATTTGCTGTCCATCTTAAATGATTTGAAAGGTTTTCCGCCGCCGTCATAGAACTTGCCGAAAAATTCGACAAACTGCAGACGGTTCGTATGTACATACGCGCCCAGCGCGTTTATACCGAAATTAAGTATGTGTCCGAACACGAAGATGATAATAAATATAAGTACTCCCGGCACATTCTTTCCGACCATGCTGGCCATCATGTTGATAACGTTCGCAATAACTCCGGTAGCCAGTCCCAGTGCCAGAAGCCTGGAGTAAGACAGAACATCGGAAAGCCAGCCGGTAATGCCGTATACATCGTAGGCGCCGAGGGCAATCCGAAGTCCCCAGTTCTTATGGCCTCTCTCCTGCATGACAAGAATCAGAAGAAGTCCGATCCATGTGATGGCTCTGGCAAAACCATGAAGATTTGCCAGCGGTGAGAAGTCAAAGGAATCTCCCGCGATGGAGCTGAAAAGTTCACTCGGAAGAAGCAGAAGAACCAGTCCGCTGACGAACAGGTACCAGGAAAGGACATCGCTGACCCATCCCAGGATATCTTTATTCTGAAGATATTCCCAGCCTTTAATTCCGAGACCGGTAAACAGATGAATAAGTCCGAAGCACATGCACCATACCAGCAGTCTCATCGGCTGGTTCAGCGGCTCGAACCACAGCGGTTTCAGTACCGTGGTGCCTTCCGGAGCACCGAAAAATGTCACCGCAATGACATCCAGCGCGTCTCCGAAGAAACCGCCGTACATAAAGCCCCAGAATGCGGTCGAAAGTCCGCACCAGAAAAACAGCTGCATCATCTTGCGGGTGCCATCCGCCAGATGTTTGTGCCTTGCCAGTATAACAGCGCTGAACACAGCCATCAGAATGCCATATCCGGCGTCAGAAAGCATCATTCCGAAAAAGATTACGTAGAAGATCGACATGATAAATGTCGGATCCACTTTGCCGTGCTGCGGAAGTCCGTAGGATTCCAGAACCCCTTCCACCGATTCGGAGAACCGGTTGTTGTGAAGAAGGGTTGGCTCTTTTTCATCCTCCTGTTTATCTTCCTTCTCAGCCAATGCGCCGAAACGTTCGGAAAGCATTTTGATCATGGCATCCGCCTGATCTTTCAGCACCCAGCCCTCCAGAAAGAACATGTTCTGTGACTGGGGAATCGTTCCCAGCACGCGGTACTTTTCCGCCCTGGTCCGATAATAATCCGCGGCGATTTTGAAATCCTCGCGGCTTGCCGAAAACGGAATAATTTCATTTTTCAGGTTTTCAATCTGCCTGTTTTGTTCCTCAATATCTGCCTTCAAAAGATCGCATTCCTCCGCCGGTGTCACCTTCAAAAGGGTGGACGGACGTGCGAACCCTGCCGCTCTCAAGTTCTGCTCAACCTTTTCGCTTACACTCCTGTGACAGATCACGCCGATGCAGGTCTGATCCGTATCCGATGAAATTACCTGACAGCTGACGGGAGCCGGCTCCGCCAGCTCCTTCGAGGCAATTGCATACAGATTCGCTTCATCCATCTGCCCGGGGATCGTTCCAAGCATAAGTTCGGTCTCCTTCGTGCCCATCAGATTCATGGGCACATCCAGTTTCATCCATGGCTGAAGAGACGCAATCTGATTCTTATCCTTGATAATCGCCCCTTTGCAGTCGCTGATGCCTTTTTCTGCCCGCTGAACACGGATGGCATTCGCAACGCATTGCTGACGGTTACGGACGATTTCATCGTACGTCTTTTTACTGATCTGTTCCTTTTCGGAAAACAGACCGCCTCCTTTGGATTTCGCCGGAGAATACAGGTCAATGATCTTCAGGCACTCGTCAAACAGCTCCGCATTTTTCTGGAACTGAGCGCGGGCTTTCTGCGTATTCATTTTCTGAAGATCAGGATCATCCAGATACTCCGTATCGATTTCCATGTTCCCCATGGACTGCAGCAGCTCAAGGATGGCTTTTCGATTCTTTTTCGGAGCGCAGATACTAAGTTTCTGCATTTCTTTAATAGCCATACAAAACCCTGCCTTTTCTTTTTACTGCGAATTACTGCGAAAAATTTCCGGATAATAATCCGTCACCTTATGAAAGAAGCAGATCGATCGCAGAACCGGCCGCCGCATCGGTTTTCGATGCAGCATTCTTGCGAAGGACCTCATTCTCCTGAGCACAGGTTTTCTGAGCTTTTTTCATCTGCTCGTCAGCCCTGTCCTGAGCTTCTTTCACTTTTGAATCGACCAGCTGTTTCGCTTCATCCGCGGCTTTCTTTTTCAGCTCCTCCGCCTGTTTCTGCGCATCACTGACGATATTGTCAGCCTCCGCTTTCGCTCTCGCGATAAGATCCGCTGACCGCGCTTCGGCTTCTTTTACCGCCTGGATCGTTTGTCCTATCATTAAGGTTCACCTCCTCATGACATTTATTATAAACGAGAAAAGTTCTTTTTCAACAAAAATACACTGAAAAAAAGTAAGGTACAAATTATATTGAACCAAATCACGCTTGCGCGTGAAGCCTTTCTTGTTTCTTTTATCCGCCGTTGCATCGGCGGTCTTTTTCTTTTACGATAGCTTCATCCTAAAAAGAAAGAATCCCTACGGATGATAGCTTT
>Ga0256404_1008746_pt1 | contig 14991 bp, 19 predicted proteins | sample RumenRJG_01DNA_FD_185990 | JGI IMG/M metagenome (GOLD analysis project Ga0256404, IMG submission 185990) | Bovine rumen microbial communities from Lethbridge, Alberta, Canada - RJG_01 | ecosystem: Host-associated > Mammals > Digestive system > Stomach > Rumen | place: Canada: Alberta | collected...
GCGCTGTCCGTCTACGACCGGGTGGTGAACCCGAAGATCCCGGTGCGGCGGCTCTACGTCACCGCGAACCAGCTGGTCTCCCGGGAGGAAGCGGAAAAGGAGCGCTCCGCCGGGCACTACGAGCAGCTGGACCTCTTCACGGACCTGGAGGAGACCCTCAAGCAGGAGGCCGCGGAGAAGGCCGCCAGGGAGAAGAAGGAGAAGCTCCAGGAGGCCATGCTGTCCATACGCCAGCGCTACGGAAAGAACGCGGTGGTGAGAGGGACCAGCCTCCAGGAGGGAGCCACCGGCCGGGACAGGAACCGCCAGATCGGCGGCCACCGGGCCTGAGAGAAGAGGGCAGGATGACGGATGAGAGAAAGGGCGCAGACGCACAAGGTGCCGCGCGCGATATGGAGAACAGGCGCACCGCACACGAATATGATGATATAATAAATCTTCCGCACCACGTGTCGAGGATCCACGCCCCCATGTCCCTGGAGAACCGGGCGGCCCAGTTCAGCCCCTTCGCGGCGCTGACGGGCTATGGGGAGGCGGTGGAGGAGACCGCCAGGCGGGCGGAGGAGGCGCTGGACCGGCAGACCGTGTACCAGCGGATAGAGGAGACCGACTCCGGGAGCGAAGCATCGGCCGCTGATTCCGGCGGGCCCGGCAGGCCGGTTCCGAGTGACAGATCGATCGATTAAGGAGGCAGCAGAGTGGCAAAAGGCTCGAAAAAAGAAGTGAAAACCAACGCCATGCGGATCCTGGAGACCCTTGGCATACCCTTTTCCCACCAGGAGTACGAGTGCGATGAGTTTACGGGTGGCAGCGAGACGGCGGACAAGCTGGGGCTCGACCATGAGCAGGTGTTCAAGACCCTGGTCACTACCGGGGCAGACAAGGCCCACTACGTCTTCGTGATCCCGGTGGATGAGGAGCTGGACCTGAAGAAGTGCGCCAGGTCCGTGGGGGTGAAGTCCGTTTCCATGCTGCCCATGAAGGAGCTCTTCGCCCTGACGGGCTACGTGCGGGGCGGCTGCACCGCCATCGGCATGAAGAAGCAGTTCGTGACCCGGATCCACGAGAGCGCGGAGGCGCACCCCGAGATCTACGTCAGCGCGGGAAAGCTGGGGTGCCAGCTGAAGCTCTCCCCGGCGGATTTCCGCAGGGCCGCGAAGGCGGAGTACGCGGACCTGATTCAGGAGTGAGATGCCCCGCCGCCTTCAGGGGCGGCATCAAAAGGCCCCCGTCCGGGCCGGACAGGAGAGAATACCCATGAGCACAGCACCGGTGATCCGTTACGCCACCCTGGCAGACGCCCCCCGGATCCTTGAAATCTACGCCTTCTATGTGGAGCACACAGCCATTTCCTTTGAGTACACCGTTCCGACCCTTGAGGAGTTCCGGGGGCGCATGGAGAGGACCCTGAGGCGCTACCCCTACCTGGTGGTGGAGGAGGCGGGCCGCATCGAGGGTTACTGCTACGCCGGCCCCTTTGTGGGGAGGGCGGCCTACGACTGGAGCGCGGAGCTCACCATCTACCTGGACCCCGGGGCAAAAAAGCGGGGCTACGGGCGGCTCCTCTACGAGGCGCTGGAGAAAGAGCTCTCAGAGATGGGTGTTCTGAACCTCTACGCCTGCATCGGCCAGACCGACACGGAGGACGAGTACCTGACCAACAACAGCCCCCAGTTCCACGCCCACATGGGCTTCTCGCTGGCGGGGAAATTTCAGAAGTGCGGATATAAATTCGGCCGTTGGTATGATATGATTTGGATGGAGAAACTGATCGGGGTTCACGGTCCGGATCAGGCACCGGTAACCGCAGCGTCGGGCTGCCCGGAGCAGGAAACGAAATGAGGCTTGCGGGGTCGGGAGAGTTTTCTCCCGGCCCTTTTTACTGAGATCGGTCCGCGGGGCGGAACCTGAATGAGAGAATCCCGTAGAGCAGCCGCGGCGATCCCAGGATTGTTTTTTGACAGGAGGTATCATATGAAGCTGGTGACCTTTGCCCGCGCAGGGCGCCCGGAGGAAGAGACCGGACTGTGGCTTTCTGACGGGAGCGTGATTCCAGCGGCGGCGGCGGGCGTCTCCGCCGAGTCCATGAACGAGCTGATTCTCACCTGGAACCCGGAGACGGAGCGGAAGCTGAAGCAGGCCCTTCAACATCCGGAGGAGGCGGGAGAGGTCCTGGCCCCCGGGGAGACCGTGCTGCTCTCCCCCATCCCCCGGCCGCTCCAGGACGTGCTCTGCCTGGGACTGAACTACACGGAGCACGCGAAGGAGGCCTTCGGCTACTCCGAGTCCTTCACCGCGGAGAAGGCCTACCCGGTGTTCTTTTCCAAGCGGGTGGGCTACTCCCAGGGGACCGGCGCGCCCATTCCCGCCCACGAGGATGTCACGGAGCGGCTGGACTACGAGACGGAGCTGGGGGTGATCATCGGAAAGGATGCCTGGCGGGTTCCGGAGGAGGAGGTGCCGAAGTACATTTTCGGCTACACCATCGTGAACGACGTGTCCGCCCGGGACCTGCAGACCCGCCATAAGCAGTGGTACTTTGGGAAGAGCCTGGACGGCTTCACCCCCATGGGCCCCTGCATCGTGACGGCGGATGAGGTCGCCTACCCCCCGAAGCTGAAGATCTCCACCGTGGTGAACGGGGAGCTCAGGCAGAACAGCACCACGGACATGCTGATCCACGGCATCTCCGAGATCGTCAGCACCCTGTCCTTCGGAATGACCCTGAAGGCCGGCAGCATCATCGCCACCGGAACCCCCAAGGGCGTGGTGATGGGCATGGACAGCCTGCCCTTCCTAAAGCGGGGCGACGTGGTGGAGTGCCGCATCGAGGGAATCGGGTCCCTGGTAAACCCGGTGGAGTGACGAAACAGCCCTGTGTTGAAAGAGAGGACTGTTATGAAACACAAGAGAGACAGAAGGATGGGTGCGGCTGCGCCTGCTGCCCTGCTTGCGGCCCTTGCTCTCCTCGCGACAGCGGTTCCTCCGGGGAATGCGGCCGCGGCGCCGCGCTCCGGCTGGAGGCGGCAGGGAACCGAGTGGTTCTACTGCCAGGAGGACGGCAGCCCATTAAAGGAACAGGACACCCCGGACGGCTTCCGGACAGACCAGGAGGGGCGCTTCGCGGGGGATGCAGCCGGCCCCGGCCCCTTCCCGGTGCTCCAGAGGGAGCGGGAGGAGGAGCAGAGGGTACAGGCTGAGGAATCGGCGCGCCTGAAAAAGGTCCGGGAGGACCTGGAGCGCCTGGAAAGAGAGGCGGCGAAGCACCCAAAAGGACCGGGAGAGCCCGCCCGGCCGGAAGAGGACAGCATCGAACTCCCCGGGCCGCCCGTTTATTCCTACACGGGCATCTGGGAGAGAGCGGGATACCGGGAACTGAAGGAACAGAAGGCGGTTCCTCAGCTCAGCGGCCTCACGGCCGGCGGCATGCCGGCGGAGTTTTACATGCTCTGCGTGGCGGGGGAGACCTCTGGGGCGGTGAACCTCATGAACCAGATCTCCGGGGACGGGGGCAGGGCCTACGGCCTCTGCCAGTGCGACTACCGCTACGACCTGGTGAACTTTTTAAAGCACGCCCACGGAAAGCACCCGGCCCTCTGGGCGGGGGCGGAGGCTTTTTTCTCTGTCCCGCAGGGAGACGTGACCCTGGTGCAGAACGCCGCCCTCAGGCAGATCTTTCGGCGGGCGCTGCTGAAGGATTACCGGACGGCGGTGGCGGACCAGCTGGAATTCATCCGCATGGAGTACTGGGACGAGATGGCGGAGGCACTGAACCGGGCCGGCTTCCGGCTGGGAGAGCGGAACGTGGCGGTCTCTGCGGCCCTTCTGTCGGTCAGCGTGAACTGCGGGCCGCCTACCGAGGAGGTGCTTAGGGAGCTTCGCCCCGCCATGAGCGACCAGGAGCTTCTGGACGGCATCTACCGCCTCCGGAACACGACCCTCGCGGCGGCGCGGCTGGAGAACCGGTACAAGGGAACCGGGGACCGGTACCTCTGGTACGAGCCGGAGATGGCGGCGGACCTCATGTACGGCAGAATCGGACTTGATTCTGTCAAAATCTACGGAGAAGGTGTAGAATGGCACGGGAACCCGTTCTAGGCGCGCGGCCTGGGGCGGGAGACCGGAATCAGTATCAAAACAGGCTGCTCCGCGGGTCCGGCAGAGCCGGCACCGCCGGGAGCGCGGCTACAGGAAAAGAGAGGACAGACGCATGAATATCTGGCAGAGTCAGTGGTATTCCGGCAGACTGAACCGGGACATGCGCGTCCGGGTCTACGGGAACGGGGGAGACAGCCTTCCCCTGCTGATTTTTCCGACCCAGGACGGCATGTGCGACAACTGGGAGAGCTTTGGGCTGACTGACACCATCTCGGACTATGTGGACCGGGGAGAGGTGCAGCTCTTCTCGGTGGACACTGTCGACCGGGACAGCTGGTCCGCGGTGGGGCAGGACTGCTCCCACCGGGCCTGGGTACAGGAGCAGTACTACCAGTACATCATCGAGGAGGTGCTGCCCTTTATCCGCATCCACAACGGCAGCGGGAATCTCCCGGTGGCGGCGGGCTGCAGCATGGGCGCCACCCACGCCGTGATCTGCTTCCTCCGCAGGCCGGACCTCTTCGGCGGCACCATCGCCATGTCCGGGGTTTACGACGCGGACTACTTCTTTGACGGCTACATGGACGAGACCCTCTACCAGAATTCCCCCACCCACTTCATGCCGAACCTGCCGGCGGACCACCCCTACATCGCGCTGTACAACCGGCGCTTCCCGGTGATCTGTGTGGGGCAGGGCGCCTGGGAGGACGACGGAATCCGCACCCAGAGGGCCCTGGAGCAGGCCTTCAGGGAGAAGGGCATCAACGCCTGGTTTGACTACTGGGGGTATGACGTGAACCACGACTGGCCCTGGTGGAAGAAGCAGATCCGCTACTTCCTGCCTGAGGTCCTGAAGCACTGCAGGGGGATGAAGGAATGAGCGGCGCCGGACTGGCGGCGCTGCCTGCGGGTGCGGAGGTCCTGACGCCGGAAAACGCCGGGAAGCTCATCTATTACACGCTTCTTTTGTTCGGGAGCCTGATCTACACCATGGGCTCCTGGAAGCTCTTCAAAAAGTGCGGCGGCAAGGGCTGGTGGTCGCTCATCCCCGGCTACCGCCTCTATAAGCTTGGCGTGTTCGCGGGCCGGGAGCTGGACGCCCGGGTGCACTGCATCCTCGACGTCCTCATCATCCTGCTGCGCGCCTTCGGGAGCCTGAACAACCAGACGGGCCAGACAGAAATCGTCCTCATGGTTGTGCTGTTCGCCCTGGACCTCGCCGAGCTGGTCTATCAGGTCCGCATTTCCTCCGGACTCTGCGAGGTGTTCCGGGCATCGCGGGCCTGGATTTTCCTCTGGCTGTTCGCTGACTGGATCCCCGCCGTTGTCTGGGGCTTCGGGAAGCGCTACCAGCCCCATGAGCCGGAGAGCATCGGCAGGGAGGAGATGGACCTCCCCTCCTGGGCAGACGAGGACCCGGGAGTGGACAGCTCCGACGGGAACGACCTTCCCGGTAACGGCCTCATCTGCCGCGACGCCTACCTGCAGGACCTCAAGGGGGCAGATACGGGCAGCGGTCTCTGTGTGCGCTTAAAGGAGCGCACCGCGGGAAGCAGGGTTCAGAAAAAGACGCTCTTAAAGGACATTCGCCTCACCATTCCCAACGGCTCCCTGGTGCTGCTTCTCGGCGGCTCCGGCGCCGGAAAGACCACCTTCGTGAACGCGGTGACGGGCTACGAGACCGCGGACGCGGAGATGCTCTTAAACGGGCGGAACATCTACCGCAGCTACGAGGAGCTGAAGCACCGCATCGGCTTTGTGCCCCAGCAGGAGCTCATGCGGGAGAACGACACCGTAGTGAGGACCCTCTCTGACGCCGCCCGCATGCGGCTTCCCGTCACCGTGGGGTTCCGGGAGCGGAGAGAGCGGATCAAAAACGTCATGGAGACCCTGGGCCTCACCGCTGGTCTCACGGACCTGGTGTCCAAGAAATCCGGCGGGCAGAAGAAGCGGATCTCCATCGGCATGGAGCTCATCACGGATCCGGACCTCTTCATCCTGGACGAGCCCGACTCGGGCCTCGACGGCGTCATCGCCCGGGAGCTCTTCGAGCGGCTCCGGGCCATCGCCGACCAGGGGAAGATCGTGATCGCCATCACCCACACCCCGGACCGGGTTGTGGATCTCTTCGACCGGGTCATCGTCCTCGCGAAGGATGAGTCCGGCTCCGGGCGCCTCGCCTTCTACGGGAGCCCGGACGACGCGAAGCGCTTCTTTGGGAAGAACAGCATGGAGAAGATCGTCATGACGGTCAACGGCAGAAAAGAGGGCGGAGAGGGGCGCGCCGACGAGATGGTCGGTCGCTTCGAGAGCCTGAGAAAGGAGGCGGCAGCGTATGCAGCAAAGTGCGAACCCGCAGCGGTCTGAGCGCTACCGGGGCCGGATCTCCCAGACCTTCATCTACCTTGGGAAGCTTCTCCGCATGTTCGTGTACCAGAACGACTGGAAGGTGCTGCCCATGGCGGCGGTGATTGCGGGTCTCGTGTCCTTTGTCCTCGGCGCAAACCTCTTTAAGACCCAGGAGGGCACCATGAGCGGCTGCTTCGCCCTGGTGTGCGTCTGCATCTGGAACGGCTTCTTCAACTCGATCCAGGTGGTCTGCCGGGAGCGGAGCATCGTGAAGAGAGAGCACCGGGCCGGGCTCCACATCTCCGCCTACATCGCGGCCCACATGATCTACCAGCTGCTGCTCTGCCTCATGCAGACCGGCATCACCATTGTGGTCCTGAAAAGCGCGGGCGTGCAGTTTCCGGAGAAGAGCCTGGTCTTTCCGAACTTTGAGACGGACCTGGCGGTCTCCCTCTTTCTGATCACCTACGCGGCGGATATGACCTCCCTCATGGTGTCCTGCGTGGTGAAGAACACCACCACCGCCATGACGGTCATGCCCTTCCTCCTGATCGTGCAGCTGGTGTTCTCCGGGCACTTCTTCCAGCTGGAGGGAGCGGCCCAGGCCCTCACCATCTTCACCATCACCCGCTGGGGCACCCAGTGCCTGTGCACCCTCGGAAACTTCAACGCCCTGCCCATGGTGGCGCTCTGGAACATGATCTACCGCTTCAAGGACGTGGACATGGAGGGATACACCCCGATCCTCGGGCTGCTCCAGTACATGGAGGAGGAGGACCAGAAGGAGGCCTTCCTGGCCTGGGCGGGCCAGAACAACCAGAACCCGAACTTCAACTTTGTGCCGAAGACCCTGCTGCAGTGCTGGGGAGTCCTGATTCTCTTCAGCCTGGCCTTCGCCCTGGTGGGCATGCTCTTCCTGGAGTACGTGGACAGGGACCGCCGGTAAGGCGGTCAGTCGCTCCGGCAGCGGCCTCATCAGCCGCCTGAGCTTCCGGCAAAGCCAGCAGTACATTGTAAGCATATAACCCGGCAAGGCCGGGCACGAAAGGAATTCTATGAACTTTGTGTTTATCTCTCCCCAGTTTCCCCACACCTACTGGAATTTCTGCGACCGCTTAAAGAGGCGCGGCGTCAACGTCCTGGGCATCGGCGACACCCCCTATGACCAGCTGGATGAAAACGTGAAGCGCTCCCTCACCGAGTACTACTGGGTGGACAACATGGAGGACTACGACAAGATGCTCCGCGCCGTGGGCTTCTTCACCTTCAAGTACGGAAAGATCGACTGGATCGAGTCCAACAACGAGTACTGGCTGAAGCAGGACGCGAAGCTCCGCACGGATTTCCACGTGACCACCGGCGTGCAGGCCTCCGACATTGAGCGCTACAAGAGCAAGGCCGAGATGAAGACCTGGTACGCCGCCGGAAAGGTGCCCACCGCAAGGCAGGGAAAGGCGGAGAGCTTCGAGGCGGCAGAGCGCTTTATCAAGGAGGTCGGCTACCCGGTGATCGCGAAGCCGGAGGTGGGCGTCGGTGCCACCTACACCTGGAAGCTGGAGAACGACGGCGACCTGGCCCGCTTCTTCCGGGAGAAGCCGGACGTGCCCTACGTGCTGGAGGAGTTTGTCACCGGTGACATCTACTCCTACGACGCCATCATCAACGACAGCTGCGAGCCGGTCTTCGAGTCCATGACCTGCTGGCCGCCCTCCATCATGGACATCGTGGAGAAGCAGCTGGATCTCGCCTACTACGTGTCGGGAGAGGTGGATGCAAAGCTCCGCGACCTCGGCCGCAGGACGGTGAAGGCCTTCGACGTGCACAACCGCTTCGTGCACCTGGAGTTCTTCCGGCTCACGAAGGCGAGAAAGGGCCTCGGAAAGGTGGGTGACTTCGCGGGTCTCGAGGTGAACATGCGGCCCGCCGGCGGCTACACCCCGGACATGATGAACTTTGCCCACTCCACCGACGTGTATGAGATCTGGGCGGAGATGGTGACCGACGGAAAGCGGACCCTGCCGGACCTGAAGCAGGAGTACAGCTGCGTCTACGCCGGGCGCCGGGACGGCGTCTCCTACGTGCACAGCCACGAGGAGATCCGGGAGAAGTACGGCCAGTTCATGGTGATGGAGGAGCCCCTCCCGCCCATGATGGTGCCCCAGATGGGCAACTACATGTACACCGCAAGGCTGAAGGACGAGGAGGAGGCCCGGGCCTTCATCCGCTTCGTGACGGAGCGGAAGTGAACTGAACGGGACTGCTCAGCTCAGTGGGGGAGCCCCGCCTCTATAGGCGGTGGGGGCAAATACCCAGGTTTCAGAATGATTTAAAAAATCCCTCCGCGCAGGAGGATTCTGGTTTTCGTTGACATAAAATTGTGATAAACTGGAGTTGCTTCTTTTTATCCTTTTTTCATTATCTTGCAAACAGTTACAAAATACAGGAGGTAACAGAATGGAAGGAATCTTGCTTGGCGCAGGCGCGCTTGGAGGACTGGTTGCAATCGTTGTGAAGCTGGTCATCGCGCTGGTCATCTATCTGATCGGCAAGAGCATCATCGGATCGATTGTTAACGGAATTACAAGGCTGAAGGCCATGGATAAGCTGGAGCCCACAGCCAGAACCTTTGTCACCAGCGCGATCCGCATGGGCCTCACCCTGCTGCTGGTGATCTCCATCATCGCCTATCTCGGCGTGCCCATGGCTTCCGTCATCACGGTCCTGGCCTCTGCCGGCGTGACCGTGGGCCTGGCCTTGCAGGGCGCCCTGGCAAACCTGGCAGGCGGCATCATGCTGCTGTTCTTCAAGCCCTTCAAAGTGGGCGACTACGTTGACGCCGCCGGCGTGTCCGGCGTTGTGAAGGAGGTCACCCTGTTCTACACCGTGATCATGACCCTTGACAACCGCCGCGTCACCGTGCCGAACGGCAGCCTCATGAACGCCAACGTCACCAACTACTCCACGGAGGATCTCCGCAGAGTGGACCTGACCTTCGGCTGCGCCAAGTCCGAGAACCCCGGCCGCGTGCAGGAGATCATGCAGGGCGTGATGCAGGCCAACCCGAAGGTCCTGAAGGATTCCGAGGCCACCGCCCCCTTTGCCCGCCTCTCCGGCGGCTCCAACGAGGCCATGGAGTTCACCGTCCGCGCCTGGTGCAAGAACGCGGATTACTGGGATGTGTACTTTGACTTGACCCAGGGCATCACCGAGGCCCTCGGCGCCAACGGCGTGCAGGCACCTGCAGTCCGCGTGATCCAGTAAGGACAGACCGGCAGAACAGGAATCGAATTATAGTCAAAAGTGCGAGGCCGGAACCCTGTGAGAGCAGGGGTTCCGGCCTCGACTTTCTTGAAGCCAGGCTGTCTCAAAACCTGACACAGAAGGAGCTTGCCGAAAGAACTGGGATTTCCCAGACAGAGATCAGCAAGCTGGAAAACGGGACCAGAAATCCCAGTATTAAGCTTTTGCAGAGATTGGCTGATGGAATGGGAATGGTGCTGAATGTAACCTTCACACCCAAAGACGCAGCCATCGGAATGAAAGCCCCTACTTCTGATTCACCACATGGATGCCCAGGGCAACCATGATCACAGCGATGATATACTGCGGACGCAGCGCCTCCTTCAGGAGGAGCGCGGCAAAGATCACGCCGAGGACCGGGATGAGGGCGTTGTAGATGGCAATCTCACTGATGGGATACACCGCAAGCAGGGCGTTGTAAATGCCGAAGCACACGGCGGAGATCGCGATCAGGCACAGAAGAATAAAGACACCTTTTCCCGTGATGGTCCAGGCCCTCTGGGGGCCGGCCAGAAGGCCAGCCGCGAGGAGCAGGCCGCCGCCGATCTGCATGCTGTAGCCGGTTGCCCGGGTGACGTTCATCTTTCTGGAAACGACCCGGGTGATGAGTCCGCCGACGGCAGTGCAGCAGGCGTTGAGAAGGATCATGCCGTCTCCCTGCATCGTGATATCGGCAAAGAAGTCCTCACCGGGGTGAATATTGATGGAAATGATGGCGGCAAGGCCAAGAATACAGCCGAGGGCTTTCTTCCAGGTCATGCGGTCATCCGCACAGTTTGCTTTTCCATGCGCCGCCATCTATACTGTATTCATGCAGATTTCATTTTCTGTCTATCACGCAGAATGAAATCATTTTCCTTTTATCGCGCAGATTGACATGCTTCTGCACCCCAGAAGCGGAAAGGACAAACCATGTTAGAGATCGGAACGAAAGCCCCTGAATTTTCCCTGCCGGACCAGAACGGAGAGATGAGAAGCCTCGCGGATTACCGCGGCCAGAAGGTGATCCTGTACTTTTACCCGAAGGACATGACGGCGGGCTGCACGAAGCAGGCTTGCGCCTTCGGCGACCTGTACCCCCAGTTCCGGGAGAAGGGCGCAGTGGTCCTCGGCGTGAGCAAGGACAGCGTGGAATCCCACAAGAAGTTCGAGGAGAAGTACGGCTTGCCCTTCATCCTCCTCTCTGATCCGGAGAAGAAGGTGATCCAGGCCTATGACGTGCTGAAGGAGAAGAAGAATTACGGAAAGGTCACCCTGGGCGTCGTGCGGACAACCTACCTGATCGACGAGAACGGCGTGATCGCCAGGGCCTTCGACAAGGTGAAGGCCGCCGACAACCCGAAGCAGATGCTGGGCGTGCTGGAGTAAGGAAGTTATGGCGCTGTACGCGATCGGCGATCTGCATCTGCATTTTCAGTCCGTGCTGAAGGCGCCGGGTCAGCTGCGGGACCGAGTGTGGAAGAACCACGAGGAAAGGTTCCGGAAAAACTGCGAAAAGCTGATCACCCCAGAGGATACCCTGGTCCTGATCGGCGATCACAGCTGGGGAAAGAACCTCTCGGAGTGTGAGCAGGACCTGCAGTATATCTGTGACCTGCCCGGCAGAAAGATTCTGACCCGCGGCAACCACGATATGTTCTGGGACGCGAAGAAGACGAAGCAGCTGAACGCGCTCTACCAGCCGAAGCTCACCTTCCTCCAGGACAGCTTCGAGACTTATCGCGACTACGCGCTGGTGGGAACGAAGGGCTATACCTTTGAGGGGCCCTTCTGGCTCGACCGGCGCGGGCGGGTCGTGGACTGGGACGAGGCGGAGGAGGCGCACGCGAAAAAGCTTGTGGAGCGGGAGCTCGCGCGGCTCAGGACCTCCTTCGAGCTGGCAAAGGCGGACGGTTTCCGGAAATACATCATGTTCCTGCATTACCCGCCCACCAACATTCTGGAGGAGCGGAGCGGCTTTACCGACATGGCCGAGGAATACGGCGCGGAGCAGGTCATCTATGCCCACAGCCACGGGGAGAGCCGGTTCCACGACAGCATTCACGGGGAGTTCCGCGGCAGAACGTATCACCTTGCCTCCGGGGATTACCTGCGGTGGCAGCCGCTGAAAATACTGGATTAAAGAGAAAAGCGGAAAGAGAGTAAAAAGGATGAATGATCCATTCGTGAGAATCGATCTGCACGGAATGACGCAGGATCAGGCTATTCAGAGGATCGACCAGGCAATCGTCTCCGCCGGTCCGAATGTGTATCACCTGCAGCTCATCCACGGTTACAACCGCGGCACGAGCCTTCGGTCCATGATCCACGACTGGTACCGGTACGATCCGAAGGTGAAGCGCATCATGCCCGGAGACAACCCGGGCATCACCGTGCTGGTGCTGAAGGAGCTTTACTGAAGAACGCTGCTGATATGACCCATGGTCTGTTGGGCTGGAGCAGGATGCAGCTGCTTTATAACTGCGTTTTTTTCTTTCGAGCTTGTTCTATGATGTCGTTGATATTATCTGCATTAAGAAGATCAGGGTATTTTTGGCCTATCTCCAAAATGGATTCCTTTGCCAGTTCCCGAAGGTAATAATCGAGATTCTCTTTGCTGAATGTGTTGTTAGCAGACATTGCGGATCTCCTTTTCCACGATGTTGAAGCGGATAAATTCCGGAATTGACTCTGCTATAGCTTGCTCTTTTATATCAAGAGAGTGATCCAGGCTGGCAGCAAGTTCAATATCTCGTGGAAAAAGGGGTTTCTTCAGAGAGGTGGCACGGATGGAATCGTAGTTTTTACAAAGAGGCAGCTGATTTTCCCGGCTGAGGTAATCGAGCATGGCCAGCGTATAGTAGGCCTCAGGATACCACTTTCGTGACCAGTAACGACCCACATCATCAGACTTAAGAGTGTCGATGATAAAGTCTAAGTCCCCTTTTTCTTTTACAAGATGGCAAACGTTGCTTTTAAATGTCTCAAAAGCAACCCGGACTTCTGCAGAACGGAGCTTCTTATACAGTTCATCCATTGTTGTATTCAGGGCGGATGCAAGTCGATAGATCGTCTCAGCCGCACATTTTTCAACACTGGTTTTTCCTTTGACAAGCTCAAGCAGAGTTGTATAGGGTATGCCGCTTACTTTTGAACATTGATAAGTTGACAGGTTTTGCTGTTTCAGGAGCATGGCTAACTGCATGATTTTCACCTCCTCCACTCCATTTCCAGTATAACGGTATACCGTTAATAGGTCAACTTAAACCTTAGGAATTGTCACATATTTAATGAGTCATTTGGGCGAATGATATAATTCCATTTTTTGTTTGGTCCAACGAACTCAATGTTCAGAGCTTCCTTTTGCTCCGCAGTGATTTTCTTCCCGGTCTCGTAGTTTCTGTCATCGACACGGCAGATCACTGAAAGTCCCTTTTCAGTGGTCGTCGAGCCGATCAGGTTTACAACGGTTTCGATATTGATAAGCGGCTTTCCCTGCCAGTTCTTCGAGATATAGCAGAAAAGGCGGTGTTCCACTTTATTCCACTTGGAGGTGCCTGTGGGATAGTGCGAGACATGGATATCCATCCCGGTTTCATTGGCGAGTTCCTGGACATAGTGTTTCCATAGCCATATCCTGCACCCGTTACTTCCGCCGCTGTCACAGGTGATGTAAAGGCGTTTTGCATCAGGGAACGTGTGCTTTCCAACACAACGCCACCACTGCGCGATGCTTTCTCCTGCAAATTCCGGCGTATCGTGGCTCGTGCCCAGGTTCACAAATCCAGTGTTGTTATTCAGCACATACACACCGTAGGGTGATACTTTGCCGAGTTCCGGGAGGGGGAAGTCATGGTCGAGGACTTTTCTGGGGTCTCCGACCGGACGGTATTCAGAACCGCCGTTTTTAAAGTTGCCGATGTTCTCCTTCTTTTTGGTGTCGATGGAGATCACAGGTTCTCCGGCTGTCAGAAATTCGGCTGATGTATCATTGATATACCGAAACTGTGCATCACGGTCCGGATGCTGCTCTCCGATCTGATACATCTTCTGGTTCTGTTGCTTGCTGTAACCAAGAGCATCCAGTGCCCTGGACACGATGTTCTGACTGACATTAATGCCATACTGGACAAGTTCCTGGGCGATCTTGCGAAGGCTCCATGTGGTCCAACGCAGCGGTTTTTCGGGATTGCCGTAGGTATCCCCGTTCTGTGTGATGATTTCTTCAATCTTGTCATACAGCATAGGGTTCTTTTGCAGGGCACTTTTCCTCCCGGCCCCGGGCTTACGAATCCTGTCTGCAGGACCGCCGGACGCCAGACTTCCCTCCGATTCGGCTTCACAGATCTGGGAAATCCCGGAGGTGATAGTGTTTCGCGCCGACCCGGTAACCTCATTGACAAACGCAATGCCGCCATGCCCTAGCGCTTTTGCGGCGCTTCCGAGCAGCAGACGCTTTTGCTTTTCATCAAGATGTGGCATCACTTCTGTCAGGATGTTTTTTACAACGGATTTTGTTTCGTAACTTGCAATCATCTGCAGGATCTCCTTCCCGTGCGACCTACAGATAGTATACCATGCTGTCACGAAATTAGGTAGCTATTTTGTTACATAATGATTAATTTATTTTGTGACAGTTCCTTAGTATTAAAGGAAAGCTGGATTATGATCCGGACGCCCATTGCGATCACCATGGCCATCATCACGACGGTGACTGCGGTTATGAGCACTGTGATGAGCATCATTGTACAGGAAACTGATCAGTTTTCTGATATGAATATAATCCTCGACCTTTTCTGACCTTCGCGAAGGTCGGGCTGTTTACCTTCGGTGGCGGATACGCCATGATCGCACTGATCGAAAATACCTTCGTGGAGAAAAAGCAGTGGATCAGTCACGATAAGGTGATGAACATCACGGCCATTGCTGAATCCGCGACGGGGCCCATCGCGATCAACTGCGCGACCTATGTCGGGTATAAGCAAAAGGACTTTGTCAGAGCACTGGTTGCCACGATCGGGATGATTCGCCCCTCCTTCTGCATCATTTTTGCGATATCAAGGTTCATGAATCATTTGAACCGGTTTGAAATAAACTGATACTATGAGCGTAATTATCTTGAGTAACGGCTGAGTAACGGCCCGGTACGTACGCAGGTTCTTCAGTTTATATTCCGTTTCAATTCAGCCACAAGCTGTGGGCGAATTGAAAGAAGGCGATGCGGAGCAAATTCGCCCACAACTTGTGGGCGAAATAACCGAGTCA
>Ga0256404_1008747_pt1 | contig 14989 bp, 12 predicted proteins | sample RumenRJG_01DNA_FD_185990 | JGI IMG/M metagenome (GOLD analysis project Ga0256404, IMG submission 185990) | Bovine rumen microbial communities from Lethbridge, Alberta, Canada - RJG_01 | ecosystem: Host-associated > Mammals > Digestive system > Stomach > Rumen | place: Canada: Alberta | collected...
CTTAAGGACTCCGGATTAGAAAATAATGCGGACTTGGCAACGCATACCCTGAAGGGAGATATGGGCATTTTAGATAGTATAAATATCACCATAATTAATTGCTTCGCTGGTGCGGCAGTTAGGGGTGATTTTTTTACACACCGTTAATACAAAAATTGACAAGATATAAACAAAAGCATAATGGCAAACAAGAACCTTAAAAATATCATACTCGCCACTACGGCAGTCACGACTGCTTCTTTTGCCGTCATGGGGATCGTGGCTAAGAAGAAAAAGTCATCATCAGTATATGATGATAAGCCCAAAGAAAAGAATCCACTTGAAGGCAAAAAGGTAATATTCGTCCCAAATGAGGAAGACGCAGAAAACGCTGATGGTGAAAAAGGTCACCTAGAAGCCGTAGGGAAAAGTGAATATAAAGGAAGCCTGTATGATAAATATGGCAAGCGTGCCATTGACATCTTCCTCTCGGGAATGGGTCTCATCATTCTCTCTCCTGTCTTTGCTGGGATAAGCATTGCTATCAAGATTGATGATCCAGGTCCTGTTCTATTTACGCAGAAAAGAGTAGGAAAAAACAAGCAATATTTTAAATTGCACAAATTTCGCTCCATGAAGATGTCCACGCCTCCCGATGTGCCCACGCACATGCTTGAGAACCCTGATGAATATATCACCAAGGTAGGGAAGTTTTTAAGACGTCATAGTTTGGACGAGCTGCCACAGATCTGGGATATCTTCATCGGAAACATGTCAGTTATCGGACCGCGTCCGGCGCTGTGGAATCAGGATAAGCTTACAGCGGAAAGAGAAAAATATGGCGCGAATGACATCAAGCCGGGACTGACTGGATGGGCGCAGATCAATGGGCGTGATGAGCTGGAAATAGAGGATAAAGCTAAGCTTGACGGGGAGTATGTTGAGAAGGAGAGTCTAGGGTTCGATAGTAAGTGCTTTCTTGGTAGCCTTGGCGTATTCGGCGGGGATAAGTCTGTAGTCGAAGGCGGTACGGGAGAGATACATAAAGAGAATAAGCTGAGAACAGGTGTGCCGGAAGAAGATCCGGAGCCTGACTTTGGATTTAAGAAAAAGTTCAATATAGATAAAGATAAGCACATCAAAGCCCTCGTAGTCGGTGCCGGTTCATATATCGGAGAGACATTCAAGTCTTACGCAGCAGATCATTATCCAAACATTGAAATCGATACAGTCGGCACGATGAACGGCGAGTGGCGTGATGTGGACTTCTCTGCTTATGATTGTATTTATGATGTCGCTGGTATTGCACATGCTGATGTCGGCAATGTGAGCGACGAGGTTAAGGAGAAGTACTATGCCGTCAACACGGATCTGACGCTGGAGATAGCAAGGAAAGCAAAGGAAGCGGCTGAGAAGAGAAGTAATAATAAGGAAGAAAACGCTGCAGGCGAAAAGAAGAACACACAGTTCATCTTCATGTCCTCTGCAATCATATATGGTGATTCTGCTCCATATGGCAAAGAAAAGATGATAGACGAGGACACCATTCCGCAGCCTGTGAATTTCTATGGTGACTCGAAGTGGCAGGCGGATAAAGGTGTGAGAGCTATGGAGGGGAGTGGTTTTAATGTTGCTGTCCTTCGTCCGCCAATGATCTATGGAAAAGGATCGAAAGGAAACTATCCTACATTATCTAAGCTTGCCAAGAAGCTTCCAGTCTTTCCAGATGTTGATAATGAACGGTCGATGCTTTATGTTGGTAACCTCTGCGAGTTCCTTTGCTTATTGATGCTGTCTGGCGAGGGCGGTGTGTACTTCCCTCAAAACGCAGAGTACACAAAGACCAGTAGTATGGTCAAGGAGATAAGCAAGGTAGCTGGGAAGAATATTGTAGAGACAAAGGCTCTGAATCTGGTAGTAAAGCTTGGGCAGAAGGTTCCTGGAAAGATCGGAGGGCTAGTTGATAAGGCTTTCGGGAATCTTACTTATAAGCAGTCTATAAGTCAATACAGTGGAATAGAGTATCAACTTTATGATCTGAAGAGTTCTATTGAGCAGACTGAAATCCCACAGAAGACGGAGCTTACATATAAACCAATTTCCGATGACACGTTGGTTTCAGTTATCACTCCTGCATACAACTGTGGAAAGACGATTGCGGAAACAATTAAATCGGTTCAAGCCCAGACCTATGAGAACTGGGAGATGATTATCGTAAATGACTGCTCAACAGATGATACAGAAGAGATCATTCGGCGGTTTGCAGATGAGGATTTGCGGATTCATCTAATAAATCTTGAGAAAAATTCAGGAGCTGGAGTTGCCAGGAATACAGCAATCAGCAATGCGAATGGCCGTTTTATTGCTTTTCTTGATTCAGATGATTTATGGAAACCAGAAAAACTTGAAAAACAGATACGTTTCATGATGGATAATGGCTATTCATTTACATTTACCACGTATGAGACATTTCATGGTAGCACAGACTTGACACGGAAGGTTTTTCATGCTCCGGAAAGTATCAATTACAAACAATATCTGAAGAACACCATTATAGGGAATCTTACGGTCATTATGGATAGGGCACAGATTCCTGATGTTCATGTAGAGATGACCGGGCATTTGGAAGATGTCCTTACGTGGATGCATTACTTAAAACGTGGACTAATCGCCTATGGGCTGGATGAGAATCTCGCATCTTATCGCGTCTACACATCATCCAAATCTGGAAATAAGCTTAGGAATGCCAAAAGATATTATGAGTGTCTTGAGATTCAGAAATTGTCATTTCCAATAAAAGTAATTGATGAAGTAAGCTATCTCTTCAATGCCACGAAGAAACGGGTAATGGGAGACAGCATATCTTATTCCAACTCACCGGAAGCCTATTAATTGAACAAGAGACAAAAAGAAGGAGACGAACACAATCATGAAAGTTTGCTTTATTAATCCACCTTTCAAAGCTAAATATGGGAAGTTTTCAAGGGAATCCCGTAGCCCTTCTATTGGGCACAGCGGAGTACTCTACTATCCGCTTTGGCTCATGTATGCGGCAGCAGTAGTAGAGAAAGATGGCTACGATATAAGCTTTATCGATGCTCCGGCAAAGAGGCTCACTGTAAACAAGACTATGGAGAGAGTCGCAACTGAGGCTGCAGATGCAAAGCTTTTCGTCCTCGATACATCGACCCCGTCTATTTATCATGATGTAAAATTCGGAGCTCTCTTAAAGAAGACTTATCCGGACAGCAAAATAATGCTGGTAGGTACTCATGTATCCGTTATGGATGAAGAGACGATGGGATTCTCAAAGTCAATCGATTTCATCGCTCGACATGAATATGACTATATAGTTCGTGATACAGTAAGAGCTCTTGACAAAGGTACTCCTGTTGATGAGGTGAGAGGCCTTACATATCGTGATACCGAAGGCAATATCAAGAAGACTCCGGATGCAGAATATATAGAAAATCTTGACGATATTCCTTTTGCCGCAGAATTCACTAAGAAATACCTTGATTATAAGGACTATGCTTTCCCGGCAGTAGATTATCCAATCATTCAGATATTTACAGGTCGTGGATGTCCGGCACATTGCTATTTCTGTGTATATCCCCAGACGCTCCATGGACACAAGTATCGCCTGAGAACCCCGGAGAACATCGTTGCGGAATTCGAGTACATCGATAAGAACTTTCCCGATGTAAAGACCATCGTAATCGAAGATGATACCTTTACAGTAAACAAGGAACATGTGTCTGAAGTCTGCAATCTTCTGATATCCAAGGGGCTTAACAAGAGATTCCACTGGTCCTGTAATGCCAGAATAAATGCCGATCTTGAGACTATGAAACTCATGAAGAAGGCTGGCTGCTACCTTATTATTCCTGGAGTCGAGTCTTATAACGAGCAGATTCTTCTGAATATCAAGAAGGGCATCAAGAAAGAGTGGATTGATGAGTACATGAAGAATGCCAAAAAGGCTGGACTTCTCGTACATGCATGCTATATGGTGGGCAATATGGGCGAGACCAGAGAGACTATGGAGAATACCTTGAATGCCGCTATTCGTTTCAATGCCGATACTGCTCAGTTCTTCCCGCTTATTCCATATCCGGGAACAGAAGCCTATAACTGGGCGAAGAGCAATGGATATATCAGTGGAAAATACGAGGACTATCTCCAGGAGGATGGTACGCTGAACTGTGTCATCAGTACGCCGGAACTCAGTGCGCAGGACTTGGTTGATTTCTGTTCATATGCCAGAAAGAAATACTATCTAAGACCTAAATACATCGGATATCGTCTCGCAATGGGAATCAGACATCCACAGGATTTAAAGAGAAGCGCAATGGCGTTCTGGAATATGAGGACGACGCTGTTCCATAAGGGAAGATAAAAAATTCAGTTGAGGAAAATCATTTGAAAGAAGATGTACTTATTGTCTTATCCGCTCATGATTTTTCATTTCAAGCGATAAAGGCGAGCGAATATGATGTGGATCAACCGTATATAGGAAACCGAATGCCAATAAGACTTTTGAGAGAGGCAGCATTCCGGTTTGATTTGCCTGGAAAAAGTTTTTGGTACAACAAAAGAATTAATAATAAGGCAAATACCTATGTCGTATATAATGCTTTGATTACAGTTGACTATATGTATTGGCTGCGAAAGCAGAATCCAGATAGCAGGATCATTTATTTGTATACAGATCCTGTAGATATGGCAATTTCACCAGATAAGTTGCCGGATGAAATATGTGAAAAATGGAGTTCTGATTATCTCGATTGCGATAAGTATGGTCTTCATAAAGGGTTAGAAGGCGGCTATTTTAAATCCTGGAAGGTTGAAAAGTCAGAGCCAGAGTACGACGTATTTTTTATTGGCAGGGATAAAGGCAGACTTTCAGAACTACTAGGATTAAAAGAGCAGTTTGAGAGTCTTGGCTTGAAAACGAATTTTTATATCACTGCCCATCATAGATGGCAAAGATTCAACAATCCTATTTATCAACCTTTAGTGCCATATACTGAGGTTCTGAAAATGCTTGGGAAGACTAGAGCTATCCTCCATTTGACTGAGGGCGGTTATAAAGGGATGTCTATACGGGTTATGGAATCAGTAATCCATGGAATAAAGCTTATTTCTGATAATAAACATTTGCTAGATATGGATATATATCGACCCGATAATATGTTTATTCTAGGTGTTGATGATATCAATGATCTTCCGGCTTTTTTAGACCGTCCTTTTATAAAATATGATGAAAGATATATAGAATCCTTATCTTTTGAAAACACTATGAAGTATATGGTTAAGGCGTAAGAGGGTAGTATTAGCTGATGATTGGTACAAGAATATATTGCAAAAAATAGGAGAAGAAGAGTGCTTGAGTTAACGCTATATTTAGTTATTCAAATTTTCCTATTTCTTTTGGCAATTCTATGTAAAAGAAGCAAGGGAATGTACATTGCTATTGCCTTATTTATATGGATAATGGCAGCATTTGCTACAGATTCATATGATATATCAAACTACAGGTATACATATGATGCAGATATTTATATAGGAAAAGATCCTTTATTCTATCAGTTTCAGCTATTGTTTACGAATTGCAATGCGCCGTTCATGGTGTTCAAATTTGCCGTAGCAACAATAACAGTATTGGCTTCGGCAGCAGCAATTCCTAAATATACAGAGTATGTTGCGTTTCTTTCTGGCTTATGTCTATTTATCCCGTATGGCAGTTATATTACGCAGATACGAAGTAGTATGTCTGGTGCCATTGATATATTGGCAGTAGCATGGCTATATACGAAAACGCAAGGAAAAGTTTCTTGGAAAGAGATTATAAAGTATGTCATTTTAATAGTTATCGCAAGCGGTTTTCATCAATCTTCGCTACTGTTTTTACTTCTGGTTATTCCTTTCTTTACAGATGATAAAAACGATAGATATATAAAAATCTGCGAGAACATTTCTATTGTTTTGGTAATAATTTTCTTAGTCGCCTCTGGGAGGGTTTATAACTTTATCGATAAGATTCAAGGAGCGGTTTCAAATGTCTACTTTAAGACTCTATTTTGGAGAATAGAGGAATTTTTTTCCTCACAATTCGCTGTGAATTTCACAGGCTTTATGTTCAACGTCTGCCATCACTTCGTTGTATTTATTTGTGCGGAGTTGACATCTAAGACGATGCAGCAGATTGCAATTGATGAACAGGATGATGAAAAACTGAAAAGAATAATACTTCTGAGGAAGTTTAATGCCTCTTTTTTATTTCTAATTCCATTTTATTCAGTTTCTTATCATTTTGTGCGCGCATTTTATTATGCTTCACCACTTCTTTATTCCATAACCATTAATAATGTTTTTGAAATACGGAATAAAAAAATGAGCAGTAAATACGGACAAATAGAGCTTGTACTTCTTATATCAGTAACATTATTTGTTGCATTATTTAATATTAGTAAGGAGCCTTCAGACGCACAGAGAATAGTAAATGGCCTGTTATTTTGGGGGAAGAATTGACAAAAGTTACAAAACAGCAATTTTCTAATAGCGTTATTTGGAAGACATTCAATTTGGTCTTTACCAAGGGGTTGAGCATGGTAATCTCAATCATTTTGGCAAGACAGATTTCTCCTGAGCATTATGGGATGATGACTATCTGGTCAGTAATCCTTTCTTTCGGTGATGTCTTAGTTCTCGGAGGACTGGATACAGTCCTGATTCAAAAGGAAATTCCCACTAAGGAAGATTACAGTTCAGCAATTTCTTTATGCCTACTAAGAGGAATAGTGCTGTACTGCGTATTATTTTTTTTGGCACCTATTATTGCGGCATATTACGAAATGCCGGATCTCTCAATCCTAATAAGACTTTCCTCTTTGGATTATTTTTGCCAGCCATTCATAATGATGGGAACAGTTAAATCTGCCAGGAATATGTCATATAAGGCAATGTTTTTCTCAGATTTTTCTGCGACACTTCTGGGAGGCGTATTAGCATTTATTACATTATATTTCCATCAGGATGTCCTTGTTCTTATAGCTAATAATACTTCTCATCAGGTATTTTATGCCGTTTTTTTGCTTTTATATTGCAAGGATGCTTTTAATCTACGAATACAAAAGAACTTGCTGCCATCATTAATTACGACAGGAAGCAAGGTGATGGGCAATGGAATACTAGACTTATTGACTTCTTTTGTTTCAGGATTGTTTGTCGGAAAGCGATGGAATGCGACTGAGGTTGGTTATTCAAATAGAGGCCAGAGTTTAACCCAGATATTGGGAGTTGAGACATATAATGTTGTAAGTAATGTACTTCTTCCTACATTTTCATCTTATCAGACAGAAAAAGATCAGTTAAAGGCAGTTTTTCGGAAGATGGTAAGCCTGACCAGCTATATCATGCTTCCGTTAATGTTTGGCCTTGCACTATGTTCAAAAGATATTATCTTGCTGTTGTATACAGATAAGTGGATAGCAGCATATCCCTTTTTGCAGCTTTCATGCATCTATTATGCAATGAATCCATACAGACAGCTTTGTATGAATTTAAACTATTCAGTGGGTAAGTTTTCTACAAATATCGCTGTCGAACTGTTCCGTTTTATAATTTCAGTGGCATTGGTAATCCTGTTTTATTTCGATAAAGCCCTTAATTTGGAACAGTACACATTTTTCGGTTCGATCATTGCAGTAATTGTTGCTGTTCTTTATATCATTACGGCCATGCACTCGGTTAATTATACAATCAGTGAATGTATAAAGGATATTCTTCCTTCGGCAGCATTGACAGTAGCAGCGTTAGTTCCTGATTTGTTCATTAATCATTATTTCTATATTAATCCATTGGTAAATATTTTGATAGATGTGATGATTGCGGCAGCAATATATATCATTTTATCTAGTATTTTTAAGGTTAGCATTTTTTCGTATTTAAAAGAGAATATATTAGCCAAAATTAGAAAGTAATACGGTTCAAAATTTGATGGAAAAGAAAGTACGCATTTTAATTGAAACTGAAATATATTCGCAATCAGCCCAAATGACCTATGAAGCATTTAAGTCATTTGAGCCATACGCAAATTTTACATGCCAAATTAAATTCGTCAAGGATGTAAAATCTGTTGACATTGAAAACAGCGATATTGTCATTGGAATAAGGGCGCTTGATTCTTTATCTACTAATATGGCCAGAATTTGCAAAAAATATCATCGGCTTCATTTTTTGACTCTTGATGATAATTTATTTCGCCATTCAAGAAAAGATCACTTGATGCACTTACGACAGGAAGAATTAAAAAAGGTTCTTTCAATGACAGATGGAGTTATCGTATGCAATAAGCTATTCGGTAAGTTTCTTGAAGACAATTTTCACATCCAGAAATGGGGAATTTGTGATACAGCTGTTCAAAAGGAACTGATTACAGAATATAAAAAAACAGATTTGAATAAAAATGCAATAAAGATTGCATATTATTCAAGCGATGGCTCCAGTACATATTTTCGAGGGATTTTCGACCAGATAATTGAAAAACTAGATACTGAGACAAAGAAAAAAATAGAAATATATTGCATAGGAATTTCTGATCTTTCCTATTCTGCTAAAAATATTTCATTTATTCCGGTACCACATTTAAGCTTGGATGATTTCCGTAAGTATCTGGCGAATTGCGACTTTGATTTTGGATTAGCACCGATTCATGAGCCGGATGGTTTCGCAGAATATAAATACTTTAATAAATTTATGGAATTCTCAAAGGCCGGGATTCCGGGAATATACTCTGATGTGCCGCCAAACAATTTTGTAGTAAAAGATCATAACAATGGAATTTTGTGCAAAAACAATGCTGAAGAATGGCTCAATGCAATAATCAGCCTTTCTAATGATTGCAATCTGAGAAACTCTCTTATAGAAAATGCGCAGGAGACACTAAAAACTCAGTTCTCAGTACAGAGTGTGTATTCTCAATTGGTATCAGCCTTTCCTGAACTGAATACTTACCATGCCCCGCAGGTAAAGATTAAAAACTGGCGATATGAAACGATAAAATACGACTTCTTTAAGTTCGAAGAAAAGATATCCTCTGTCTGTGAGTACCTTAAAAAGGGTGGTATTAAAGCAGTTTTTGACAGGACGAAATATTATCTAAAGGTAAAAAAAGATTTTCGTAATGAATTTGTTAAAACACAGAATACAAATAAATAATTGCGGAACTGTGACTTTAAGGAAAGTCAATAGAAGGATTACTAGATGGACGCAAATAAAATAGGCCAGGCCATCGCATTCCTTCGAAAGCGGGCTGGTTATACACAGAAGGATCTGGCCGACCGTATCGGTATCAGTGACAAGGCGATTTCTAAGTGGGAAAGAGGACTCGGGCTTCCGGACATTGCTTATCTTCGAAAACTTTCTATTCTCCTTGATACAGACACGGACAGCCTGCTTGACGGCGACGTTGTTCATCACGATCCTGGCTGGCAGGGCGTCGTTGTTCTTGATGACAATGGTTATGGAATTGGGGCTTCAACGCTGATTTACGACAAACCGCTGGTTGAATTCATTCTTAGCTATTTCCTCCTTGTAGGTATACGGAACATTGCCATTTCATGTTCAAAGGAAGACAAGGAGTATATACGGAAAAAGACGGAAGATGGCCGGAGCTTTGGCATAGAGCTTTCTTTTTCGACTTCTGGAATTAAGAATCTGCGGCTTAGCAATGAAAAGAGCACAATGATCGTTTATGGCCGGTGCTTCCTGTATGGGGTGGATCAGACCAGGTTTTTTCAGAAAGCTATGATAAACAAGGATCGCCTGACGCTGCTTGCGCTCCCAAAGAAGAATACCACTGATACTGAACAGATCCGCATGGATATAAATAAGAAGGTGGTAAATGCCAGCGACTCAGAGCAGAATGATGTGCAGGCATTGAATACCCAGTATGACTACTGTGGCATTCCAATATTATTCTGTCCGCCCCAGCTCATACAATCTATATTAAATTCCGGTGATGTCGGAGAGTTCTTAAATGCTTATAGGGAAAGGCATGATCTTCATGTCGAGATGCTGGATCGAGGCTTTGTGGAAATAGAGGTGGATTCCTGGAACGACGTTCAGGAGACATCATCGTTCTTGCGAATAGTGCAACAGAAATGTGGAATGAATGTCTATTGCCTTGCGGAGGTGGCATGGCGCCGCGGGATGATATCAGCTGAGATGCTAAAAGCACAAGGCGAGAAGTATTCCGGAACTGAGTACGGAGAGTATATATTGAGTCTCTATCAGCGGGTGAAAAGCCGACAGATAGAATAAATTATATTTTTTCAAAGTAAACGGAGCGTAGAATTACTTTCATTTTTTACTGCCTATTGGTTGGCACGAAAATCGATATTATCGCTATTTCAGGAGCATTCCAGTAAACGCATAGTCGGTTGCTGAAGTGCCCCTATATTTTTATACTTAAAATAATAAGGCTATTATGCCGGACTATAGTTAAAAGAATTTCATATTCTTTGGAAGGACTGGTGAAAAAATGGGAATTCAGTTATTTAAAGCTAGCTTTGACGTAGACGCATGCCTCGCACAGGTCAGGGAATGCCTAGAGAAGGGCTGGACAGGCATGGGATTCAAGACTGTCGAATTCGAGGATGCCTGGAAGAAATATACAGGTCATAAATATGCTTACTATGTAAACTCTAGTACGGCTGGTCTCTACATGGCTGTTAATACATTGAAGGAAGTTTGTGGTTGGGAAGATGGCGATGAGATTATTTCTACACCGCTTACATTTATTTCTACGAATCATGCGATTATCCGTCAGAATCTGAAGGCTGTGTTTGCAGATATTGACGATACGCTTTGCCTTGATCCAAAGTCTGTAGAAGAGCATATTACGGATAAGACTCGTGCTGTTATGTTTGTTGGATTCGGTGGCAATACAGGTCGCCTTGAAGAGATTGTGAAGATATGCAAAGAGCATAATCTTAAACTTATTCTTGATGCCGCGCACATGTCAGGTACAAGGTATGTAGATGGAAAGATTCCTGGTACCAATGGAGATGCAGATATTACTGTATATTCTTACCAGGCTGTTAAAAACCTGCCTACCGGAGATAGCGGCATGATCTGCACTGATGATCCTGAACTCGATGCTATATTTAGAAAGAAAGCATGGCTTGGCATCAACAAGGACACATATGCTCGTACGATCAATAAAGAAGGAACTTACAAGTGGAAGTATGACGTTGAGTATGTAGGTGATAAATACAACGGCAATGCAATCATGGCTGGTATTGCTCTTGCGCAGCTTCCTCACCTTGATAAGGATAATGCATATAGAAGAACACTCGCTCAATGGTATACGAACGCTTTCGCTAAGTACCCGGATCAGATTGGGCTTGTAAAGGTTCCGGATGACTGCATCTCATCAAGACATCTTTTCCAGATTCTTGTAAAAGATAGAGATGGCCTCATGATGTATCTCAATTCTAACGAGGTATATCCGGGTGTTCATTATGTAACGAATACAGAATACAGAATGTATGAGTACGCAAAAGGCACATGCCCGAATGCTGATTTTGTAAGCGACCATATCATTTCGCTTCCTATGCATATGGGAGTTACATACGATGATGTGAACTATATCACAGGACTTGTCATCAAATACATTATGGAAATCAAAAAAGGCGAGAAGCTTAGATAATTAGAGGATATTCTGAAATGGCAGTTACTGAACCGATATTAGGACGATATGTAGACCTGCGCTCGTGTACTGAAGATGATGCTGAATTTACCCGTGCTATAAGAAGAGATCCGCAGTTTGCAAACTGCTTTCCTGCTCTTGATAATACATTGGATGAACAAAGGGTATGGATTAAGAAGCAGAGGGAGAAGGCTGGCGATTACTTCTTTGTCGTATGGGATAAGGAAGGAAATAGGCTGGGCACAATTAGTGTCTACAATATAGAAGATGATCATGGCGAGAGTGGAAGGCTTGCAATTAAGGGTAATTCTCTTCAAGCAATTGAAGCGCAATTACTTGCGGATCAGTTCGGTTATGAGCAATTAGGACTTAATCGTATTGATGCATTTATTTTTGAGGAAAACAAAAGGGCTCTTAGGTTTTCTGAGATGTTTAATAGACGGGTGTATGCTCACGAAACTGATGATTCAGGAAGAAATATTGTGAAAGTTGTGAGCACAAAAGAAGATTTCTATAGTGCCTTTAAAAAGTGTAAAAGAGTCCTATACCGTTAGCGTTGAAGTAAATTGTTTTTTTGGAAGAAAGTTCAGAAATCGTAAATTTTTTAAAATAAATGTGAAAAAGATGATATTAGATGGTAAGAATGCAATAATAACAGGAGCGAGGCGAGGAATAGGGCGTGCAACAGTGGAGAATTTTGCTTCACAGGGCGCCAATGTTTGGGCATGTGCAAGAAAATATGATGAGGCGTTTGAGGCAGAAATGGTCTTGATTGCTCAGAAATATGGCGTTCAAATATGGCCTATATATTTCGATGTAACTAGTGAGGTTGAAGTAAAACAAGCTGTCCAATCAATTTATAGAAGTAAAAACAGCATCGATATTCTAGTGAATGTGGCAGGAATAGTTGGCAATAAAACGTCGTTTCTTATGAGTAGTATAGATAACATGCAACAAGTTTTTGAAACTAATTTTTTTGCAGTGACATTATTGACTCAATATATCATTAGAATAATGATACGCCAAAAGAAAGGCAGTGTTGTTTTTATTTCGTCGATTGCTGGATTAGATGGTACTCCTGCTCAATATGCCTATGCTTCAAGTAAAGCCGCTTTAATTGGTGCGATGAAAAATTTAGCTAGAGAAGTGGCAGAAAGTAATATTCGAGTGAATGCTATAGCGCCTGGAATGGTTGATACCGATATGGGGGGGCAAATTGAAAAAACTTTGAGAGATGAAATGCTTTCAAAAGTAATGATGAAGCGTATGGGAAAGCCAGAAGAAGTCGCCAATGCTATTGCTTTTATATCCAGTGATCTGGCTAGTTTTATCACGGGTCAAGTGCTCCGAGTGGATGGGGGCTTATGATGATATCTCAGGAAAAAATTAAGCGGTGTGAAAATGCCTCAAAAAGAATTAGAAAACATATTTTAGATATGACTTACGAAACAGGGAGAGCTGGCGCTCACCTTGGTGGAAGTCTATCTATTGTTGAATTATTAGCCGGGTTGTATCTTGGCGAAATAAATTTCAAAGTTGAAGATCCAAACTGGGAAGATAGAGATCGGGTAATTCTCAGTAAAGGTCACGCAGCAATGGCACTATATGCAACCATGGCGGAAGCAGGCATTATTACTGAAGATGAGTTGAAGACATTTAAAAAGGATGGAAGTAGATTAGGTGGACACCCTTCTTTAAACGGCTTGCCTGGAATTGAATTTGCTAGTGGGAGTTTGGGTCAAGGACTATCTTTAGGTGTGGGTACAAGTCTAGCATTAAAGAGAAAAGGGAATCAAAAATCTCACGTGTATGTTTTCCTTGGAGATGGGGAATGCGATGAAGGTTCAGTGTGGGAAGCTGCAGCAAGTGCAGCGCAATTCCAACTAAATCAACTATTTGCCATAGTGGATATGAATGCAATTCAGTATGATGGCTATACTACGGATATAATGAATATGGATCCGATGGAAAAAAAGTGGCAAGATTTTGGATGGGATACAGTTGTCATTGATGGCCATAATATAAAGGAAGTAATTTCAGCTTATGAGCTCAATAACGAAAGACCAACGGCAATTCTTGCTCATACGGTAAAAGGCAAGGGTATATCCTTTATGGAAAATAATTGGAAGTATCATAATGCCAGCCTCACAAAACAACTTTATGAAGAAGCGGTTCGGGAACTGGAGATGGCGATATGATTGAATATAATAAAAGAAATATTCGCACGTGGTCATTACTAGGCCCTAGTGGAGCCCATGGAACTGCAGCAATAGAATTAGCTAAGACTCATTCGAATGTTTTGATGCTTACAGCAGACTTGTGTTTTTTTTCTGGCTTGGAAAGGTTCAAGGGTTTATTCCCTGAGCGACTATATAATTTCGGTATCGCAGAACAAAATATGGTGGGGGTGGCAGCAGGATTAGCAAAAGAGGGTTTTATCCCTTTTGTAAACACATATGCTAGTTTTTGCACTTCAAGATGCGCTGACCAGGTAAGGGTAAACATGTCTTACATGAGACTTCCAATAAAGTTAATTGGTTTAACGGCAGGTTATGCTGCAGGCATCCTTGGCGCAACACATATGAGTGTTGAGGATATTGCATATATGAGGGCGTTACCCAATATTACAGTAATATCTCCAGCAGATTGTACTGAAATTGTTAAAGCCATTATCGCAACTGCCGATAATGATAATCCGACATATATTCGCCTTACTGGCCCACAGAATACGCCTATAGTTTATAAGGATGATTATGATTTTCAGATAGGAAAATCAATTAAACTTCAACACGGCACAGACGTATGTATTATTGCGACTGGCTCCATGGTATATCACTCGCTTCAAGCATCAAAACTTCTTGAACAGAAGGGAATTAGCTGTTCGATAATTAATATGCACACTATTAAACCCATAGATAGAGAGGCTATCTTAGAGGCAAATGAAAGCCACCAGCTGCTTGTCACAACTGAAGAGCATAGCGTTATCGGCGGGCTGTATGGCGCGGTGAGTGAAGTTTTGTGTCGGGAAGGTGTGCATAAGCCTGTATTGCCTATTGGAATAAACGATTTCTTTATTCATTCTGGTTGTTATGATTATCAAATGGAGAAAAGCGGACTAACAGCAAATATGATAGAAGAAAAAATTGTGACAAAGTTATTACAAATTAGGGGAGACTGTCCGAAAACTAACAGCCTAACCAGTTCTTGTTAGAGATTGTTTCCGTAAGGAATTAATCATAGATTTCGTACATTGAAAACTGAATAAAGTATGCATAAAATAAGGCTTTATAGTGC